>Ga0315275_10002891_pt1 | contig 15710 bp, 9 predicted proteins | sample YL17G03_0_MG_FD_205557 | JGI IMG/M metagenome (GOLD analysis project Ga0315275, IMG submission 205557) | Sediment microbial communities from Yellowstone Lake, YNP, Wyoming, USA - YL17G03_0 | ecosystem: Environmental > Aquatic > Freshwater > Lake > Sediment | place: USA: Wyoming | collected... | reverse complement strand
AGGATAATAAGGGAATATGGCAACCACCCGTCGTTTTGCATGCTGGCCTACGGGAATGAACCGGCGGGCAGAAACCAGAATAAATTCCTGGGAGAACTGATCACATACTGGAAAGCAAAGGATAATCGCAGGGTTTATACCTCAGGAGCCGGATGGCCCATAATACCTGAAAACGATTATAACCTTTCTTCAGGTCCAAGGATCCAGCATTGGGGGGAGGGATTGAAAAGCATAATAAATTCTGAACCTCCGCAGACCATGTTTGATTTCCGGGATTTTGTGTCGAGGTATAAGGTCCCATCTGTAGGTCATGAAATCGGTCAATGGTGTGTTTATCCCGATTTTAAAGAGATTGCAAAATATACCGGAGTTCTAAAGGCAACAAATTTTGAAATATTCAGGGAAACCCTTCAGAAAAATAATATGGGTGACCAGGCTGAAGATTTCCTTATGGCATCCGGGAAATTGCAGGTCCTTTGTTATAAAGCTGATATTGAAGCGGCTCTCAGGACGCGAGATTTCGGAGGATTTGAACTTCTCCAGCTACACGATTTTCCGGGACAGGGTTCAGCACTGGTCGGAATCCTGAATCCCTTCTTTGGATCAAAAGGTTATGTTACTCCTGAAGAGTTCAGGATGTTTTGCAATCAAACGGTTCCTCTGGCCTTGATGCAGAAAGAGATTTATACAAATAATGAGTCCTTCATTGCAAAGATTGAACTGGCTCATTTCGGAGCAAAGCCAATCCTAAAGGCTGTAGTACTCTCTCGCATATTTAATTCCAACGGAGAAACCGTTCACTCAGACAGCACAACCATTGACGAAATTAAAATCGGTAATACAATACTGGCTGACGCTATTTCGATGGATCTTATAAAAATAAAGACTCCACAGAAGCTCACACTTGAAGTATCAGTAAAAAATACATCATTTAAAAACAAGTGGAATTTTTGGGTCTACCCTGCAAAACAGGAGGTAATTAACAGTGATGTGTTTATTACAGAAAGACTCAGCAAAAATGCTGTATCGATTCTGAAAAATGGAGGTTCGGTTCTACTACTGACTTATGGTAAAGTCGGAAAGGAAAAGGGAGCTCAGATTGCTATAGGGTTTTCAAGCATCTTCTGGAACACAGCCTGGACAAACAACCAGGCACCCCATACACTCGGTATTCTTTGTGATCCCAAACATCCTGTTTTCAGTGAATTCCCAACTGAATTTCACAGTAACTGGCAATGGTGGGATCCGGTTTCACATTCCCAGGCAATGATACTCGACGGTTTTCCTGCTAACCTTAGACCTTTGATTCAACCAATCGATACCTGGTTCGAAAACCGGCGGTTAGCACTGGCTTTTGAAGCTAAAGTCAGCAATGGAAAATTGATGGTCTGCAGTATAGATTTAAAGGATAAGATTGATGAAAGACCGGTTTCAAAACAATTGATGTCTTCGTTGATTAAATACATGAATAGCCAGTCATTTAATCCGCAGATTGAGCTTGATAAGGATCTGATTGAGAATCTTTTGGAAAAGTAGAAAACAGTATCAGGCTGGTTGCAGCTCAATTTTTTTACCAACTATGCAAAGATTTTCAAGAAGCATTTCCTCAGTCGTGATCCCTGAGACCACTGCTGACAGATCAGTATTTTGCAAAGCCCATAAATAAGCTTTTACCGGTAATTTCATGTCCCCCGGTACAATCTGGTTAAGTTTCCGGATCCTCCATTCGGGAACTGGAACCTGTTTAGGATCATAGGGCGTTGCAACTGCCATTGCAGCTTTCATACCGATCAGTCCGATATTATTTTCCCGGGCTCGCTTTATTACATTATCAAGGAAACCATAATTAATTACATTGTATGCAAGCATAACAACGTCAAAATATATAAGATCGATTGCTGTTTCAAGGAGAGATGTCATACCGTGGTGAGTCGAAAATCCAAGAAATCTTGCTTTGCCTTGTTTTTTGAGTTCCAGGAAAGCCTCGTTGATTGCTTTGTTGTTTATTTCATGCGGACTTGCAGCAGCATGTGGACAATGAATTACATCAAAGTAGTCTGTGCCTACCCTCTTAAGAGACTCTTCAACTGAGGTAATTATCAGTTTCTTAAATTCAGGACTGGTTTCAACTCTTTCCCCGTATTCTTCCATCATGGCATCACTCAGAAATACTCCGTCAAGCTGGCGGGGCTGCCCCGGCCAATAAACCAGAAAATATCCCGACTTTTCTATGCCGCATTCCTTTCTTAGCTGAAGGGCTCTCTTTTGGATAACCTCCTTTTTAGCAGCAGGAAGCATATCGAATATCTCCCTGTAAAGCTTGTTTCTCAGACCCGGGAATGGACTTATTTTTGTAGCCAGGAAGACCTTTTCTCTCTTTGAGGAAGTATCAAGTACTTTACCCAGGGCTGTTTCGGCAGCTCCTTTTCCATATTGAGGTGCTGTATCATAATAATTTATACCTCTCTCAATTGCGACCTCCAGTGGTCTTACATTATCGGGAGTGATTCTTTCAGTCCCGAAGACAAGTTCAGAGACCATAAGGCCGGTTCTTCCCAACTGTCTGTAAACCATTCCTTCCTGCTTGTTGCGCCATTCCGGATCTTTTAACATGAATTTTTCTTTCGATACACTCTGCAAAGAAGATCTTTTATAGCCTGATAGAAAAGGTACTGATAAGGCAGCATATGAACCTATTTGCAAGAATTCCCTGCGTCCTAAATCTCTGGTATTTTTCTTCATATCTTCAGATCTAATAAAAGCATTTAAGATTTTTCTTACCAAATGGGAGATCAGCATTTGAAAGATCAATATTCAAGTAGTAATCTCATCCAAAAATCCTTGTCAATTTATATGTCTTTAAATTAATAAAATAATTATATATTTCCATTGCTTTCACGGATTTTATTTGTAGTTTTTGCTAGAATATTAAGCATAAACGAATATGGAGAAAATAATGTTCTCCGGTCTGAATAATTAACCTGAAAACTACGTAACCATGGATCGAAGATCTTTTATTAAAAACTCAGTAATAGGATATTCAGGACTTGTTGCAGGCGGACTTGCTTTTAATCCGCTAAGTGCATTGTCCCGACCCACTAATCTTAAAATCACCGATATCCGGGGATGCACTGTTGCATCGAATTATGATTATCCGATAATTAAGATCTATACGAATCAGGATATTTATGGGCTAGGTGAAGTAAGGGATGCCGGTTTTCTTGGCCAGGCGCTTATGATGAAACCTTATCTGATCGGTAAAGATCCATTGGATATAATGAATATACTTAATTCAATCAGACCATTTACCGGACATGGAAGATTTGGAGGAGGTTACAGTGCAATTGATATAGCATTAATGGATATTGCAGGAAAAGTAATGGGATGGCCATGTTATAAACTTCTGGGGACCAGGCTGCGAGATGAAATTCCAGTGTATGCCGATACATTCGGATCAGAAGATAAGGAGGCTTTCGCACGGTTTATGGAAGTCAGGTTAAACCAAGGTTATAAACATTATAAGATGGATTTGCGACCATGGTACCTTGAAGGTATTGAAGGAGCCCAGTCAGGAGGTTATCCTACTGAAAAGGGGCTGGAAGTCTGGGGTAGTTATGTTGAGAGAATCAGAGATGTAATTGGATACAAAGTATCGCTGGGCGCTGACCATTTCGGTCCCATGAATATCCAGTCGGGAATCAGGCTGGGAGAGTTCATGGCACAATCAAAATACAGTCTTGCCTATATAGAAGATGTTTACAATTACTCTCAAACCAATTCAGTTAATGTCAACAAGGCAATAACTGCTGGTTCTCCGGTTCCTACCCTGGGATTTGAAGATATTTTTGGGTTTGATGGATACCGACCTTTTATTGAGGAAAACGCAATTGACATCATTCATCCCGATATGCTTACTTCTGGTGGAATGATAGAAACCAGAAAGATAGCTGATTATGGCCATATTTTTGGGATCAAGACGATGATGCACTGCGCCGGATCTCCAATTGCATCTATTGCCATGGTACACTGTGCTGCAGTGATCCAGGATTTTATCTGCCTTGAAAACCATGCCCTTGAAATCCCATGGTGGTCCGATCTTATTTCAGGGATCGAAAAACCCATAATTAAGGAAGGAGTTATTAAAGTCCCGGAAAAACCAGGATTAGGCATCGAGCTAAATGATGAGGCAGTGAAAAAATATTTGAGAGAACCTGAATATCTGTTTAAATCCGGCTATTTCGAACCTACTCCTGAATTCGATAAACCATTTCTCTGGCAGGAAGCAATCGATAAGAAAATCATCGGCCGCTGGGCAAATATGGGTCCATGGTGGCATATTAACGATAAGGGCGAATATGGCTATACTACTGATGGCAGATAAGAAATAGATTTTAATATTCTGAAAATCACGGCAAAATGAGATATTTGATTTTACCACTGTTCTTTTCGTTACATTTTAGTTTTGTTATTGATGCACAGGCTCCGGTATTTCTCAAGCGGGCTATATCGGATATATTAGTTCAGAAGTCTGATATTTCAGGCATGTCAGCACAATATAAACCGATTTTCGGAAATGAAGACGATAATTCTCAGGCTATAAAAGGTATTGTTAGGTATGGATACCTAACTATCGATTCAGGAGGATCGAGCAGTATAGTAAATTATGATAATGAAGAACAGATTTATTTCATCCTTGAAGGAACCGGGAATCTTGAATATGATAAAACCAATATCCCGGTCGCAAAAAATGATTTCATATATATTCCTGTTGGGGTGAAACATGGTTTATCAAATCCCCGTGAAAGACCTTTAAAAGCAATTATAATGGGCTTTAAAATACCTGATAGAGCAAAAATTAAACAAACCCCACGGCTAATGATTGCAAATGCTGATGAAGTTCCTTTCCAGGTACTTGGACAGCATGGACCAACGACACTGTTTCAATTACTTATGGGAACAACTGAAAGTAAAAGAGACAGGCTTGCTGCTGCTTCCCAGGTAAACAGTCTGTTCATAATGGATTTTGCCACGGGCGGGACCAATATTCCTCACAGGCATGAAAGGGAGGAAGAGATATATTTTGTTCTCAGAGGAACCGGTGAAATGGTAGCAGGAGAAACTACTGATAAAAAGGAGGCTCGCTTCCCTGCAAAGGAAGGTGATGCTTTCTTCTTTTCCCCAAACACTCTGATAGGATTTTACAGTGGCACAAAAGAAGGAGAGGAACATGCCCGCATACTGGCTGTAAGATCAAAGATTATTTCTGCTTCTCCGCCTCTTTCAGGTCCAAAATAAATATCCCATATCCGATACCGGCAAGATCAGTTGACTTTGCAAGCTGAAAAGCCATAAATCTGCCATCGTCACTAATGACCGGGTTTGAACTTTTGTATCCTTTGTAATCACTGAAATTGGTTACCCTGGTCAGTTTGCCGCTGCCATCAAGTTTTAATTTGTAGATATCAACTGCACCTGTCTCTCTGTCGCACTCCACACAACAGTATTTACCATCCGGGAAGATTCCTTCTGGTTCATCATACTGATTTTCGGCATTTGACATATTGGTTACAGCTCCTGTTACCAGATTAAGCATCATTACTTCAGTTCCCTGATAATTGTACCCTGAAAATATCATTGTCTTCTCGTCGGGTGGAACGAAATTCTGAACTTCAATATCTCTGTATGGCGTTCCGCTATTATCGAAAATCACTTTAATATTTCCAAGTTCGGGCTTTCCGTTTTTGTAAACAATATCTGCCATATTAAAAAGGTACTGCCCTTTTTTCAGGCTGTCAGGATACTGATTACTTGCTACTGTCCATGCAATTTTCATGTTTTTACGCGATACAGCCGGTCCTTCCGAGCATTTGGTACCCATGCGAACCGGCGGTTTGGTATGGTTCTTATCCAGTATCCAGAGTTCGGCATTAATCTGCCTGTTCAGGTGAGGGTTTAATGCATCGAAACTGGTACAACCTGAAAGCAAAATATCACCATTGGCAAGATAGAGGGCTCTGGTAAATCCGCCGTGATAAAAATGTCCTGTGATCAGGGAAATTTTTCCGGTCGCCAGTTCAACCTCATAGATATCGCCATAGGTTTTCTCAACAAATAGTATCTTTTTGCCGTCATGTGACCAGTCGGCCCTCTCTCCGAATTGGGTCACTCTTTTAATATTAGAAGGCAGGTTGTCAGCAGGATTTCCATCCCTAAGCTGTGGTTTGGATGATGTTTGTGCAGGAAGAAAAAGTGTAAAACCCAGCAGGAGCACCGGAACTATAAACAAATCTTTTTTCATACATCAGGTTATTATATGGGAGATCAAAAAAAGTAATGAAGATAATGTCTTTATGCTGTTCAATGACAAGGATTAAATTTTTAGAAACTGTCCACAGAAAACTAATATGAAAGGTAAGAAGAACAAATTTATTTACACGTAAAAAGTTATTAAATTATCATTATCAAAAACTCACTGTGAGCAGAGGTCGCCTTTGTAAGAACTCCAAGATGAAATGCTGAAGTATGCAATGATTTTGTCGCCTTATTTCAGACATGAAAATATTGAATGGATGAGAGCCGGCTATTGCGACGGCTCTTGATGATAATAAATTACTATGAACTATTATCACTTTTCTGATTACCTTGGTACTTTATTTCAAATTTATAACCTTTAAAAACATTAAGCCATGGAATTAATCACGATCGGAACTTTAATCATAATTGCGGCTCTTTTTGCTGTTAAAACCGTTCCTTACATGAGGGCTAATAAATCAAGGGTATTGACAGCTGCCATTCTGGTTTTTATTCTGCTGCTTATCTTCGCTTCAGTAAAACAGGTTGAACCAGGTATGGTCGGCGTGCAAAAGTTATTCGGAAGAGTTAGCAACAACACTCTCGAAAGTGGTTTGAACATGATTAATCCTCTCGTTAAGGTCGTAACGTTCGACATCAGGACAGAGAATTATACAATGTCGGGAGTTCTCGATGAAGGTGCAAAACGGGGAGATGATGCTATCCGGGTACTATCGGCTGATGGATTAGAGGTAATCATCGATCTTACAGTTTTATACAGAGTTGTCCCTTCCGAAGCTCCACGGATTCTAAAGGAAGTAGGGACAGATTACAGGAATGTCATTGTCCGTCCCATATGCAGAACTAAGATCAGGGATAATGCAGTTTATTATGATGCTGTTGCATTGTTCTCAAGCAAGAGGGATGAATTCCAATCACGCATTTTTTCGTCAATTGAAACCAATTTTAAAGAGAGAGGACTTGTTCTGGAACAACTTCTGGTAAGGAATATTACTCTTCCCGAATCAGTAAGGACAACCATTGAATCAAAAATAAATGCTGAACAGGAAGCCCAGAAGATGACATTTGTTCTTCAGAAAGAAAGACAGGAAGCTGAAAGGAAAAGAGTCGAGGCACAGGGTATAGCTGATTATCAGAAAATTCTGAGTTCCGGCCTCAGTGACAGGCTGTTGCAGTATGAAATGATTAAAGCTATTTCAACTTCACAAAATTCCAAGCTGATTTTAATGACCAATGGAAAGGGTCTGCCTATAATGGTAGATACAAAATAATACCTCCGCGGCTCTCTGTGTTTCCTCTGTGGATCTCTGTGCAAGTTCTTTAAGAAATTCTTTTGTTACACAGAGTCCAACAGAGAAGTCACAGAGAGCGACAGAGTATTTATAATCAGGAATATTTCTTAACTCTTTTTTCGATCTTTCTTCTGATTCTTTCGTAAGATATCGGAGGTCCTGTCATAAGCTCTTTCCCATCGATATAAACTGCGTCGCTGATGCCCCATTCATTAAGGATATTCCCGTTGGTTGTGTCATATTCATGTACCTCAATTTTCCCGGGAAAATCAAGTGCGGCTCTTTTTACCCTCTCACATGTGATGTTCATTGACTGACACCAGCCATTCCTTAACAATGTTAGGTTGACCATATCTTTTCCTTTCTCAGGTTTTCTTACAGGTTTTCTGAATCGTGGCGGAACGGCACTATTATTGAAGGGCTTCCACAACAACCGCATTATACCGCTTTTATCAACAGTTTTGTAACCATGCTTCCTGAACCAGGATGCACGCATAAAGACAGGCAAAATCAAGCCCCAGGTTACAAGTCCGTCGGAGCCAAGCTGTTTTGCATCCTCCTCGGCAGCCTTCAGCAGAGCTATGCCCATCCCTCTATTCCGGTAGTCACCACGTCCCTGCTTATGTCTGTGAACCCAGATACAGAGAACCGTATGCAAATTCACACCCTCAAACATTGAATGTTCAATCGGGATATATTGGATCATGCCTCCGATCACATCTTTATCATCAAGGGCGAATTTAACTTTCAGTCCCTTGCCTTTCATTTGGTTGTACCATTTCTGTTTGCTATCTCCAGCTTCTTTAAGGTCGTCCGACCATTCCTCGAGACAGCAGAAATAGTGACTTTCAGTTTCAGGTCTGATATCTGCTATTTTCATTCTTTAGGACATAATTAATTTCAAAACACCATAAAAGGAATTTGAACTGTTCAATAATGAATTATTAGTAAAATTAGTACTAAATTTATTAACTGTTTTAAAAAATTGAAAGTATAAAATGATAAGCCACCCGAGTAAAAAACTTATAATCTGTTTACTTATGATTATTTCTTTTTGCAGTCAGTTTTGCGACAGGAAAGCCTCATCCGGTACAAAAGAATATGATCTTGTCATTTTAAATGGAAGAGTCATCGATCCGGAATCAAATCTTGATGAAATCAGAAATGTCAGGATAAAAGAAGGTTCATCGACGCCCAGGGTCTGGTGGTAGCTCCCGGTTTCAGTGATATGCATCAGCATGGTCAGGACCAGGAAAATTACAAATACAAAGTAATGGATGGAGTTACAACTGCATTGGAACTTGAAATGGGTACAACTGACATTGATGCATGGTATGGGGAAAGGCAGGGGAGGGCACTTATAAACCATGGAGTAAGTGTCGGTCATATTCCACTGAGGATGAAAATCATGAAAGATTCAGAAGGATTTGCACCAGTTGATGATGCGGCATACAGGGCAGCTTCTGATTCAGAAATTGAGATGCTAAAAAAAGGCATTGAGGTTGGATTAAATCGCGGAGCACTCGGCGTTGGATTTGGCATGATGTATACCCCTGCTGCCTCGAGGTGGGAGATTCTGGAGATGTTCCGGGTTGCTGCACGGAAAAATGCCCCTTGTATTGTCCATATGCGTTATGCAGGACTCAAAGAGCCTAATAGTTGTATTACCGCATTGGAGGAAGTAATTTCAGCATCAGCTATCACAGGGGCGACTCTTCATGTAGTACATATCACAAGTTTAGGATTTAGTTTTACACCCCGGATGCTTCAGATGATCAAAGAAGCCCGTTCCCGCGGTATTGATGTTACAGTCGAATGTTATCCGTACGCAGCTACCCAGACTGCAATTGAAACAGCTGTTTATGATGAGGGCTGGCAGGAATCGCTGGGAATAACATATGGTGATTTACAATGGGCCGAAACGGGAGAGCGGCTTGAGACAATAGCTCCTGCTTTTAAAAACAAAGGACGGATTTGTGTTGGAGCTGATGCTGACATAACTATTTTTGATCCTGAAAAGATAAATGATCAGGCAACATATGAGGAACCTGCAAAATACTCCAAAGGAATATCATATGTCCTTGTTAATGGAACCATCGTGGTAAATAATGGCCGATTGAAGGAAGATGTTTTCCCGGGAAAGGCTGTGAGAGGAACTATCAAGTGATTTTTGAAAGAATTCTCTTCCGGAGATTCATTTAAAAGGCCTGAGGTAACACAGAAAGAAATACACTCAATTAATCATACAAATTGTTGGTCAAAATCTGAGTTTGATTGGTCAAAAGCGTTAATCTTGAAAGGCTATAATTGACTATATTTCAACAAGTATTTCAAAGATTGTGCTTCTCAGTCATGAAAATATGAAAAGGCTGTTGTATCTGTTCATCTTTATGCTTCTGCAGCAAATATCTTCTGCTCAGCAACTTCCTTTGTACAGCCAGTATCTTTACAATAAATTCCTCATCAATCCGTCAATTACAGGCGCTGATGGTTTTACAAGTTTAAATATAACTGTCCGGGAACAATGGGTTGGATATTCTGGCGCACCGCGGACCTATTCCGTCAGTTATCAGTCCAGGATGCTTAAAAGAGGATACAGACTAAAGCAGAATCTGTTCAATAAGACAGTATACAAGGCAAAAACTCCCGGAAAAGTAGGCTTTGGAGGATATCTCTTCAGTGACAGGAACGGACGTGTTCAGAGGACCGGATTCCAGATTGCCTATTCCTATCATACATGGATCCGTGACTATACCCAGCTATCATTGGGTCTCGCATTGACAGGATACCATTTCTATATAGATGTTAAGGGAATCAATTTTGAGGATCCAAGTGAGCCATGGCTGAATAATGAGCTCAGGCGGGGAATGTTTGTCCCAGATACTGATTTTGGTATTTACATTCTTGATCCAAAATTCTCTGTTGGTTTTTCAGCACTGCAGTTGTTTGGAGCATCAGTGAAATTTGGTGAAGTGGCATACAAAAATTACTGGATGGACAGGCACTATTATCTTTTCGGATCCTATAATTTTCATACAGGGGTTAAAACAGAACTTCAGCCTTCAATTCTTATGAAGGTGTCTGAACAGGTAAGGCCTCAGGCTGATATTGGCTTTACCTATAATTATGATAACTATATCTGGGCAGGAATAGCTTACAGAACGGGAGGAGCTTTAATTGCAAATATTGGCATGAGATATATCACCAGCCGGGTAAAAATGACAAGTATGTACTTAGGATATTCCTTTGATTATACACTCAACAATATTCAGAGAGTGACCTACGGAACTCATGAACTTACACTTGCCATAAAGTTTGGTGATGTTGACAAAAGATTTAACTGGCTGGATAGATTCTAATCCGGTGATTCGCCTACCCCATTAAATATCTTTCAGAATCTCTCACAAGGTTTCCTGATAAGGATAATTCTACCTGACTAACGTAACATCACCAGCCAATGGCTTGGTACCGTTATGGAGATTGATTAAGTAATGGTATGAATCGATTGGCAGATCTTCACCACGGCTTCTGCCATTCCATGGAACAGGATAGCCGGGATCGGACTTCCAGATCAACTGGCCCCATCTGTTGTAGACACTAATTTCAACCTTAGGATACAAATCAATATTTTCAATATTCCATATATCATTGACAAGGTCCCTGTTGGGTGAGAAGGCATCAGGAATTATGAGGCAGATCTTATTCATACCCTTAATCCTCACTGAATCCCTTACGGTACATCCGTTTATATCGGTCACATTTACTGTGTAACGGCCCTCTGTGATTCTTGAGAGAACACCAACGGTGGAATTATCGGGCCAGAGATAGAAATATCCGGTACCTGAAATTCCACCTGTTACACTTGTCCTTATTTCCCCGTCTGGTGAATCTGGACAGAACGGATCTGTTACATCAAAGGCAATCCGGATCGGTTCAGGCTCAGTCAGAGTAACGGTGGAGTCAGCATGGCAGTTATTTGAATCAGTCATTATAATTTTGTATGTACCTGCAGGCATATTAGGCCTCCTGCTACCCATATACCCGTCGATCCACAGATAATCAACCTGTCCTACATTGTTTACTGCCGTCAGGTTAACATATCCGGTCTGTGCTCCGGAGCAATTGATATTGTAATTTCCATCCAGACTTTTTGAAGGTTCAATTGTCATACTGAACCTTGCGGGTTCAGTCATTTCAAAGGTTTCTGAAACCTGACAATTATTAACATCAGTAATTGCCAAAGTATATTGCCCGGCTTTCAGTTCTGAAATATTCTGAGTTGTAGCTTTAAAATTAGCCGGACCTGTCCAACTGAAGGCATAAGGAGCCAGTTCAGGAGAAGGATTAATATTAATGAATCCATTGGATTTCCCAAAACAGCTTATATTAAAACTGTTATAGTTCGACATTTCTTTAGAATATTGTACTCGCGGATGTACCCATATAGTTATTTTTTGTTCTGTCCCGATGCAATCTGGTCCACCATCATCTGGAGTGATTCGCGGAGTGAACCTGTACTCAACTTTATGTCTTTCCCTACCATTATTAGTTAAAGTCTCAGTGAGATTTGTCGGGCTTGTGAAATTTCCGCCGGTTGTATTTCCTCCGATTTCAGGATCAGCTGTAACTGTAAGAACATATAACCACTGTCCCCGAACCGATGTATTCGGATTTCTTACAGAAATTTCAGCTCTCTCTCCATAACAAATAACCTGTTCGACGGGAGTTACCTGAATTTCCGGTGTCGGATTTACCCAAACCTCAGCTGTAAGTGAAGGAAGATCACATTGTCCGTACACTCTTGGAATTATGTTATAAGTAACGTTGTGTGCAGAATTATCCGAATTGAGTAAAGTATTGGATATAAATGATTTCAGACCACTATTATCATCACTTGCTCCCGTTATTTCACGTGATGAATTTACTGACCAGGTCCAGGTAGCACTGGGCACGTTGCTTGTAAGAACAAGATTTGTAGTTTCTCCGTTGCAGATAACATCTGCTGCCGGTGTAACCGTAAGTGTCGGATTATAATTTACAGTAACGACAGCAGTACAAAATCCGATATTTCCTGCAAGATCTATAACTGTAAGTCTCACGTTATTCGTTCCTATATCAGTGCAGTCGAAATGATCAATATCAATTACCATCCTGGCTATGCCGCAATTATCAAAGCTGCCATTGTTAATCTGCTCTGCAGTAATGGATGCGGTTCCGGTATTTATATCAAGATTAACAGAAATATCGCGGCATCTGGCATCAGGAGGTACATTATCCACGACTGAAACTCTGAAACTACATGGTGGCGCAGTTAATCCAAGTGCATCGGTCACAGTATAGGTAATTGTAGTGACACCCCTGTTGAATGTATAACTCGTCAGATTATTGATGCCTGTTGCCGGAGACTGTGCCACTGTTGCTCCCGTCATAATCCAGGTGAGTGTGGTGACGTTATTGTTTGGATCAGAGAATACCGCAGACAGACCACTGGTTATCTCTACATCACATGATGTAGTTCTGGTGTAGCGAACTATCGGCCCCGGACATCTTATTGTTGGAGGCAGGTTATTCAAAGCCACAGTAACTTCATTGCTCAGACTGTTAACTGGGACCATACCTGGATTATAACCAACAGATGAAGAGACATTCCTTATTAGGCCTGCAGTTATATCCGCCATGGTAACAGTGTGTACAGCGGTGCAGGTCATACTTTGAGCTGGCGCCAGTGTACGGGGAGCGCCGGCGCAGGTCACAACGGCATTCGGATCGTTCGCAACAACACCTGTCAGAGTTACGTTGCCGGTATTAGTCACTGCAATGGTGTAGTTAATTAACTCTCCAACAAAGGTGAAGTTGGAAGCAGTAGTGGATTTGACTGTTGTCATCGATGCAGTGGCAGTTACAGGGGTTATTGCACTGTCTGTTGTTGGATCAGGTACCTGGTTGGTCACAATTCTGATGGTATTGACCAGGTTTGAGCCGGCATCAATGTCAGCCTGGGTTACAGTATAAGTAGCGGTATATGTCCAGTTTTCGCCGACATTAAGTATATTATTGTTTGAGATACTTTCTGAAGGTCCACCCAGCGTTCCTGCACCAGCTCCCGGATATATTTCTGTCGGAACAACTCCTGTGATGCTTACAGATCCAGTGTTTGTCAGAACAATCCGATAGGTTATAACCTGCCCCACTGCAGTAACAGGATTAGTACCTCCGGTTTGCGACTTGGCAACAGTAAGCGATGCGGTTCCTGCTACCGGTGTTGTTTCCGTGTCTGTTGTAGGGCCGGGTACCTGATTTGTCGCAATCCTGATTGTATTGACCAGGTTATTGCCGGCATCAATATCAGCCTGTGTTACCGTATAAGTAGCTGTATACGTCCAATTTTCGCCGACATTAAGTATATTATTATTTGAGATACTCTCTGAAGGTCCAACCAGCGTTCCTGCACCAGCTCCCGGATATATTTCTGTCGGGACAACACCAGTAATGTTTGTTGTTCCAGCGTTTGTCAGAACAATCCGGTAGGTTATAACCTGCCCTGCTGCATTAACAGGATTAGGACCTCCGGTTTGCGACTTGGCGACAGTAAGCGATGCGATTCCTGCTACCGGTGTTGTTTCCGTGTCTGTTGTAGGGCCTGTTACCTGGTTGGTTACAATGCTGATGGTGTTGACCAGGTTGTTGCCGGCATCAATATCAGCCTGTGTTACCGTATAAGTAGCTGTATATGTCCAGTTTTCGTCAACATTAAGTATATTATTATTTGAGATACTCTCTGAAGGTCCAATCAGTGTTCCTGCGCCAGCTCCCGGATATATTTCTGTCGGGACAACACCAGTGATGTCTGTTGTTCCAGTGTTTGTCACAACAATCCGGTATGTGATAACCTGTCCCGCAGCAGTTACAGGATTTGGACCTGCGGTCTGCGACTTGGTTACTGAAATAGAAGGGGTTGCCACAGTTATATTCATAGTTGTGGTAGTTGCGCATTGCCCGGCAGCAGGGGTAAATGTATAGGTAATCGTACCAGCAGCGGCAGTACTTATTGCAGAAGGACTCCATGTACCGGTTATTCCGTTTGTCGAAATGATTGGCAGTGCAGGAGCAATGCTATTCTGTAAAAGTGGACCTATCTGAGTGAATGTCGGGGTAATTGAATTAGTAACCACGATATTCATTGTAATGGTAGCAGCACACTGCCCGGCAGCAGGAGTGAATGTATAAGTTGTTGTACCAGCGGTAGCAGTACTGATAGTAGCAGGGTTCCATGCTCCGGTAATAGCCGGAGTATTGTTAGAGCTTGTAGGCAGCGAAGGAGCAGTTGATCCCTGGCAGAGCGGGCCTATCTGGGTGAATGCCGGTGCGATCTGATTTGTGATCACGATATCCATAGTAGCTGTGGCGGCACACTGATTCGGACCAGGAGTAAATGTATAGGTAGTTGTCCCAACGGCAGCAGTGCTGATGGCAGCCGGACCCCATGTACCAGTGATGCCGTTGTTTGAGGTTCCGGGAAGAGCAGGAGCGACACTGTTCTGGCACAGAGGTCCTATCTGAGTGAATGCCGGTGCGATCTGATTTGTGATCACGATATCCATTGGAGCTGTGGCGGCACACTGGTTTGGACCAGGAGTAAATGTATAAGTTGTTGTGCCTACGGTTACCGTGCTGAATGCAGGCGACCATGTTCCTGTTATCGGAGGTGTATTGGTTGAACTTGTCGGAAGGGCAGTCGGTGTTGTTGCATTCTGGCATAACGGACCAACCTGATCAAATGTCGGTGTGATCTGATTTGTGATCACAACATTCATTGTAGCTGTAGTGGCACACTGGTTCGGATCAGGAGTAAATGCATAAGTTGTTGTGCCTACGGTTGCCGTGCTGAATGCAGGCGACCATGTTCCTGTTATCGGAGTGGTATTGATTGAACTTGTCGGAAGGGCAGTCGGTGTTGTTGCATTCTGGCATAGCGGGCCAACCTGATCAAATGTTGGAGTTGTGTTGGAATTAACAGTAATTGTTAATGAAGCAGTAGTAGCACACTGACCGGCTGTAGGAGTAAATGTATAAGTAGTAGTTGTGGTATTATCCAAAGCGGGAGCC
>Ga0315275_10002887_pt1 | contig 15721 bp, 12 predicted proteins | sample YL17G03_0_MG_FD_205557 | JGI IMG/M metagenome (GOLD analysis project Ga0315275, IMG submission 205557) | Sediment microbial communities from Yellowstone Lake, YNP, Wyoming, USA - YL17G03_0 | ecosystem: Environmental > Aquatic > Freshwater > Lake > Sediment | place: USA: Wyoming | collected... | reverse complement strand
CGGGTGCTGATGCAGTTAAATTCCAAAAAAGAACAGTTGAGATAGTATATACAAAAGAGGAATTAGAACGACCAAGAGAAAGCCCATTTGGAAAAACTAATAGTGATTTAAAAAGAGGATTAGAATTAAATGAAAATAAAATATGGAAAGATATAATCCGGTATTTATGGTGGGAAATACTATGGGAATTCGAAAAAACATATGTTATTCCATTAGCAGATTGTCATATAGGATCAAAGTTTTTTGATGAACAAAAATTCTGGGATTATCTATGGATACGGGATACACCAGATATTCTTCTTGAACCTAATTTACGTCATCCTACGATAAATGGGGTTCGACGTGAATATGTTTGTAGTGAGCCATTCCCGAGGTATGGTGGTTATGCTCTCCGGAAAGGTTTATGTCCGAATAATCTAGGTACATCGCGGATAAGGTTAGACCGGAGGTGTAAAGATGTCTATGTATCCATCTGAAGATATTGTTTGTCCACTAAATGTGATTGGTGGTTGGTGAAAAAATGAAGATTCTTTTAGTTGCGTATGATAATGATTCTTACATTCATTTTTTTCCGATGGGTTTATCATATATAGCATCTGTACTACGTGATGCTGGGCATGATGTTTTGATTTATAATCAGGATATGTACCATTATCCAGATGAACATCTCACTGGTTTCTTGTCTGATAATTTTTTTGATATGGTTGGCTTAGGTTTTTGTGCGGGTTATTATCAATATAAAAAAATTCTTAAGGTTTCTGAAGCTATCAATAAAAGTGAGAACCGTCCTTTTTTTGTGATGGGTGGTCATGGTCCGTCTCCTGAACCTGCTTTTTTTCTTAAAAGGATGGGTGCAGATGCTATTGTGATTGGCGAGGGCGAGGTGTCTATTGTTAATCTAGCTAATACATTGGAGGTTGATGGTGATTTATCTAGTGTAAAGGGCATAGCATATATTGATAATGGTGAAGTTAAGATAAATGAACATCAACCTCTGATTAAGGATATTGATACTATTCCATTTCCTGCATGGGATTTGTTTCCTATTGATTATTATTCTTTGTTCCGTAATCCGCATATGAAAAATTCTGATAGGGTTATGCCTGTTTTATCTAGTCGCGGGTGTTCATTTAGATGTAATTTTTGTTATCGTATGGATAAGGGTATTCGTCTTAGGAGACCTGAGTGTATTGTTGATGAGATGTCACAGTTGAAGGATAAATATCGTATCACATATATTGATTTTATGGATGAACTTTTTATGGTTTCTGAGAGACGTACGAAGGAAATATGCAAAGCCATCATTGATAGTGGATTGGATATGAGATGGTTGTGTAGTGGTCGTCTAAACTATGCAAAACATGATGTCATTAGGATTATGAAGAAGGCTGGTTGTGTTTTTATTAACTATGGTATTGAGTGCATGAATGATGGTGTTCTTAAAACCATGCATAAGAACCTGTCAGTTAAACAGATAGAAAATGGTATCAAGGTAACACTTGAGGAGGGGATCTCTCCTGGTTTTAATATTATTTTTGGTAATATTGGTGAGAATAGGGATACGCTGATGAAAGGTGTTGATTTTCTTTTGAAATATGATGATCATTCCCAGCTTCGTACTATTCGCCCTGTTACTCCTTATCCTGGCTCTGAGTTGTATTACTATGCTATTAAGAATAATATATTGGATGATGTTGAGGATTTCTATGATAATAAACACAAGAATTCTGATCTTATGAGTGTTAATTTCACTGATTTGTTAGATGATGATTATTATAAGGCTCTGTACGAGGCTAATATTTTATTGCTTAAGAAATATTATGATGATAAATTCAAGCAGAATTGTGAGGTTTTAAGAAAGATGTATTTTGAGAAGGATGCATCCTTCAGAGGATTTAGATGATTGAATAACTTTTTTATCCGTTAGTTATTTTTTATTTATATAGGTTTCATCTTTTTTATGGTATGAACGGCACTGTCCTTGATTACGGCGCATAAATAATTTATAACGTAACTTCATCTTTTTTAAGTAATAGATAGATACATCTCAAGCTTCTCAATAATTTCCTTAATTCCCAGATTTTTAGGCATTATGATTTTTTCCATTCAGTAATACATTTTTGCGGTCTCGTCAACTCCTGAATAGGAATCTCATCATCATACACTTTACATTTCAGATTTCTCATCTTAAGAAGAACCCTTTCCACCGTATGTTTTTCTCCTATCGCCTTCTTCAATTTGTCAATACCAATCGAAAAATCCCCATTTTCAGTAATTGAAAAATATGGAGGTGAAACAAATTATGTAGGGCATTCTTTGCCCCTATAAATCAACTATTAAAAAAATACTGATGCTTAACGAAACGCAAAACTCCAGTAAGTATTTAAATATGTTTGTGAATAGAACATATAGAAGAAGGATATAAAGAGATAATAATTATTTTAAATATTAATTAAAAGTTTCTTAGAAAGACAAATTAAGTAAAAAAATTAGTAAGAGGAATACAAATATGAAAAAAGTAAAAATAGGTAACAAATTAATAGGGGATGGCGAGCCGGTTTTTATTGTAGCAGAGATAGGTATTAATCATAATGGAAATGTTGAAATAGCAAAACAACTAATCGATATTGCAGTAGAAACGGGTGCTGATGCAGTTAAATTCCAAAAAAGAACAGTTGAGATAGTATATACAAAAGAGGAATTAGAACGACCAAGAGAAAGCCCATTTGGAAAAACTAATAGTGATTTAAAAAGAGGATTAGAATTTGGTGAAAAAGAGTACAAAGAGATTGATAGATATTGTAAACAGAAGAATATCATGTGGTTTGCTTCATGCTGGGATAAAAAAAGTGTAGATTTTATTGAAAAATTTAACCCACCGTGTTATAAAATTGCATCAGCTTGTTTAACCGATGATAAATTATTACAATATATAAAATCAAAGAAAAAACCGATCATACTTTCAACCGGGATGAGTACAATAAATGAGATAAAACACGCAGTAAAAATTTTAGAAGAAAAACCAACACCAGGTCTTATCATCATGCATTGTACAGCAACATACCCATCGAAAATAGAAGAGTTAAATTTGAATGTCATTCCTTTGTTTAAAAAGATGTTCGACTGGCCAATAGGATATAGCAGCCATGAAGCTGGTGTAATACCATCAACTATTATAGCAGCAATATTAGGTGCCTGCGCTATTGAAAAGCATATAACGCTTGACCGAGCAATGTGGGGAAGCGACCAAGCAGCAAGTGTTGAACTAAAAGGATTAGATATATTAGTAAAAAACATTCGAGTGATACCAATAATTCTTGGTGATGGAAAAAAGAAAGTTTACGATAGCGAAATACCAATCAAACAAAAATTAAGGAGAGTTGGATGAAGTATCTTGGTATGATTCCAGCGCGTGGCGGAAGCAAAAGGGTATACAAGAAGAACATGCGCAGGGTATACGGGAAACCATTGGTTTTGTGGACTATTGAAGCGGCACAACAATCAAAATTATTAGATGAATGTGTTGTCTCTACTGAAGATAATGCAATTCAAAAAATCTGTGAACAATATGGCATTAAGGTAATAAAAAGACCAACAGAATTATCTGGAGATAACATTCCATTGACACCGGTAATGAAACACGCACTACAAACAATTCCTGCAGAAAATATAGTTATGCTCCGACCAACATCCCCAATACGTGTAGATAATATAATCGATAAAGCTATACAAGAATATGAAAACAAAAACGGCGACTCGTTGATGACAGGATTTATCAACAAAGAATATGAATGGTTTACAAGACCGGATACCCCTTCACAAAAATTGAAGGGATGGTTCCAAGGAGATGGATGTGTAGAAATCCATAATAAAGACGTTGTTTTAAATAACAAATCCGGGGGGAAAAATCCTATAAAATTTGTTATACCTGAGATTTACAACCATGAAATTGATACAGAACTTGATGTTGTGATTATAGAAGCTATCATGAAACACGTAAAAATTTCATGATGATTTTATGATACCTGTAGAAAAATGGTTGTTAGTTTGTAGTTGGATATATAGATAAATAAGAATTAAAATATGTTTGTCTTGGCATTACAGTTAAAGATGCATATCCTGAAGTTAAAAATGCTGCAAAATTAGTAACGCAAAAGAATGGTGGCGAAGGGGCAGTACGCGAAACAGTTGATTATATACTCAAATAAATTCTTTAAGTAGTTTTTGTAGCTGTTACCTTTGAACTATATTTTTTCTCGTACCACTCTTTCCATTGTTTAATTATATCAACACCTACTCCCTTACTAAAACCATCAATAAGATTCTTAATAACCTGTTCTCCACCAGTAAGTTTATATGTTTTATTTCTGTAGATAAGATTATAGCTGTATGTTAAACCCGAAAAAGTACTTGTGATTATTATACCATCACAACTGGTAATATCATATACCTCCCAGTTATCCTCCAGTATTGGTATATTATAATTTCTAGCTACTTTCTCTATGTAGCCAATCGTACATCCTCTAAGGATATTTTCGTATTTGGGAACGCAAAGTTTACCATCTTTTATAAATGCTATGTTAGATCCACTACTTTCAGTTATATATCCATGCTCATCAAGTAGGATGGGGACCACACCGCTGCCATATCTGGCTGCTTCTGCATCTGCTAGTCCATAGTGCAATCGACTGCAGCTCTTGATTTTAGGATCAAGGAATCTTGAGGGAATCTGACGTTGCGATGATATCAATGTAGTATAACCTTTCTCCAGGTAAGGCGCCACATGTTTAGCATATCTCGAAGTAGTAGTCATGTTAACAGTTATAATAGGACCAGGATCACCCATATCATCGTATATCTTGAAATAGCCAGGACTTATGAAAATCATAATTCGATATTCTTCGTCGTCATCAAAGAATTTCTTATTGTGCTCCATTACTTCATATGTAAGTTCCTTCATTCGTGCCTTAGACATATCAAATTTTATTTCGGCTAAATCGGCACTACGGTATAATCTATCTATATGTTCATCCAACAAAAACGGTACATGATTATATGTTCTAAGCGCCTCAAATACCGCCCAGCCAAAAAAATAGTGAGCGTCCCATAGGTTCGTTCCTATGTCGGAATTTGGCACCCATTCACCATTTCTCCAAGATTCGATTTCTTTCATTATTTCACCCCGATTTTTTAAAAACAACGTTATTAATACATTTCAATCTTCTCTAAATTTTACTCTACCAGAATTAAACTCTGGCTTATTATTTTTACTAGATATCGCAGATGGCTTTTATAACCATTATTCATCTTGAAAGAGATAAAATCATATGTGAATTATTTCTTTTTAGTTTTTAATTCTGATTTCAAATAAGCATACATCTCTTTGGGGCGTAATATATCCAGGAAAAACATCAAATCTTGTTTTTTAAATTCTTTTAGAAGGAACAACACTCCAAGATATATAACTAAACCGAGACCAGCAAAACCAAGAAGGGCATACCATCTAATGACTGGAAACAATGATGTTCCATATGCAATATAGTATAGTACAACACCCATAAGAGAACCGGCAATAATATGACGCGGAGTGTGACTCTGAAGGAGCTTTATTCCTGTAAATTTTTTTGCCAGTATCCTTACACCAAAGAATAGGATTGACCACGCCATAACTGCTGCAAGAGCTGCACCTGATGCACCAGATATTCCAAAAGAAGAAAAGAGACCAGTCTCGGGTATTAATAAATAATCAAAACAAATATTGAATAAGCATGTGATAATCCCAAGTTTTGCTGCAACACCTACCCGATTAATGCCGTGTAACATTGCCGAATATGGCGCTATCATACCTCTGATAAAAGCGTAGATAACAAGCAAAATGAATACCGATGCTCCCGGTAAAAAAGACGCATCCAAAAGAATGTTAATAGCAGGTTTAACAAAAACAAAAGACACGACCAATGGAGGAATCATTATCATCGAAATGTATCTCTCCGCAAGATGGACCGTCCTAATTACTCCTTTGGGATCATTCTCAGCATCTTTTTTTGAGATCGATGGGAACAATACTGTTCCAACAGCCACGTACGAGACAGTTATTAGTCCCAATATTCTTTGGAATGAAAAATAATAACCAACCTCAGCAGATGCCCAAAAATATCCGATCAATACTGTATCTATATTCGTCGCAATAGTAGAGATAACTGAAGAAATAGCTAATGGATAAGCAAATGAAAAATAATTTTTAAATGATGCGAGAGTTGGCCTTTTGATTGGATATCCTCTCATGAGCCACATTCCAACAAAAAATGTTGCCATAATACCAAATACATAAGTCATCGCCAGTGACCCAGTTGCATGTTCTGCAAGGAATCTTTGGAGGGGTTGGAGAAACTCGGGCCATGCTACTGCGGGCGATATAGCCCTGCCCATAACAGATACTCCAGCTACTGCAACTATTATGCAGAGCGGTGTTTTAACAACGTTCTCCATTAATGTGGTAGTTTGTAATTTTGCTATTTCTTGTCTTCCGGTAAAAGTCTGGGTAGCTATACTTTGAAGGTTCGTAAAAACAGAATAAAAAACAAGAACGATGATTACTGATTCTGTTGTAGCATCATAGAAATCTCCATGTAAAACATTTTTCCAAATATAGATGCTCACAAATACAGCTACTACCATCAAAGATGTAAGCACTATTTTGGCGGTCGCAAACGTTCCTATGCAAATACCTAGATCTTTTCCTTCAGAAATTCTTTTGACATGGGCTGCAGAAAAACCAAGATCTGTAATGATACCAAACAATGAAAGAAAAGACATCGCAAATCCTATAATTCCAATAGCTTCAGGTGCAAAATTACCCCATAATTTTGCTAAAACTATAAATCCAATAATTGCAATGAAATTTGTAAGGTAAGTCGTTATTAAGATTAGAAAAGATTTTCTACCTATCATTAAGAAAAGCAAATAAAAAAGATGTATAAAAGATTAAGTGAAAAGAAATCACATTATCGTACTATAAGGTTTAATTTCTCCATTAACAACAGACCCAGGGCCTATAAAACAGTTGCTTCCAATTATAGAACCTGTATTCATCATCGAATTGATACCTGTTTGAACATCGTCTCCCAAGATTACACCAAGTTTTCTTCTCTTAGTATCAATTTTATTTCCATTTAGTACAACGTGAATATTTTTCTTATCGAGACGCAAATTTGCAACCTTTGATCCAGCCCCCAGATTACAATTTTCACCGATGACTGAATCACCAATATAATTTTGGTGAGGAACGTTGCTACTGTTCATAATTATAGAATTTTTTACTTCACAGGCGTTACCGATATGACAATCGTTCCCAATCGATGTGTAAGGTCTTATGTAGCAATTTGGACCGATTTTGCAGTTTTCTCCGATAATTGCAGGTCCCTCTATGTAGCTGCCGCTCATTATCGTACTATTTTTTCCTATTACAACATTTCCTTTAAGGGTAACATTTTTTTCTACAATTCCTTCAATTTTTTTGTCCATTTTTTTCAAAATTTCTTCGTTTGCATCCAAAAGATGCCATGGATATACAACATCTCTCCATTCGTTTAAGAAAACGCCTTCGATTTCAATGTTTTTTAACATCGTATTTATCGAATCGGTGATTTCGTATTCCCCTCTGATAGATTTCTCTGTTTTTTTGATATAATTAAAGATTCTTTTGTCAAAATGATAAATACCGGCATTTATGACTTTTGAAAATGGGTTTTGCATTTTTTCATATATTTTTAAAACTTTTTTTCCCTGAGTTTCAACAATTCCATATTCTTCTGCGGTTTCTACTTCTATAAGACCCATACTTGCTTCTTTTTTAAGTATATTTTTTATATCTTGCTTTCCAAAAATTGTGTCTCCAGATAAAACAATGAAATCCTTCGCAAATTTTTCTGCCATTCCTATCGCATGTGCAGTTCCAAGGGCCTGGCCTTGGTTGATATATTCGATTTTGGCTTTCCATTTTTCTCCTTTACCAAAGTAGTTTCGTACCATTTCGCTTTTGTAACCGACAACAAAAATGAATTCCTTTACACCAGCACCAATTGCATTCAGTAGATTCCATTCCAAAATGGGTCTATTTGCAATGGGTAGCATAACTTTAGGACGAGTATAAGTTAACGGATGCACCCGTTTACCTTCGCCAGCTGCAAGTATTACACATTTCATCTTTAACTATCTCCTATTCAACGGTTACAGATTTTGCAAGATTCCTAGGTTTGTCGATAGGACAACCTCTCAAATTTGCTACATGATATGCAAGAAGTTGCATAATCACAGCAATTGGAATACATGAAAGAATATCAGAATTTGATGAAAATCTTATAACAAAATCTGCGTGTTTCTCTATCTCGGTATCGTTATCTTCTGCAATAGCGATGACCTGAGATCCTCTTGCCTTTACTTCACCTATATTAGCTAAGATTTTTTCATATGTTGAATCCTTCGTTGCTATTGCAACAACTGGTGTGTTTTTAGTTAAAAGAGCAAATGGACCATGTTTTAGTTCGCCTGCAGCAAAGCCCTCTGCGTGGATGTAGGATATCTCCTTTAGCTTTAATGCTCCTTCAAGAGAAATAGGATAATTTATACCTCTACCAATGAAGAAAACTGATTCTACGTTTTTTAATTTCTTAGCGATTTTTAATATTTCATCACTGTTTTCTAACACTTGTCTAACGCTTCGGGGTAGTTCCTTTATGCGCAGAATGTGTTTGTAGAGCTCGCCCGCCCCAATCTTGTTTTTGTTAAAGGCGATTTTTAGAGCGATTAACAGCAAAACAATTATTTGAGAGGTGAATGTCTTGGTGGCTGCTACACCGATTTCTGGGCCTGATTGGGTAAGTATGTATCCATCTGCTAAGCGGGTTGCTGTGCTCCCTACGACATTTGTTATTACTATTGTTCTGCAGCCTGAGTTTTCTGCTTCTCTGAGCGCTGCAAGTGTGTCTGTCGTTTCGCCTGACTGAGTTACCGCTATAACGAGGGACTGCTCTTTCATAGCGCCGAAATATCTATACTCAGATGCTAGTTCAACAAAAACTGGAATGCCTGTTAACCTCTCGATCATGTACTTTCCAACAAGCCCTGCGTAGTAGGAGGTGCCACAAGCAACGATGTGGATGGTTTTAAGATCATTATTGAGAAGACTTTCTACGTCTTCACTAAACTCTATTGTTCGTTCAACTTCGGAAACTCTTCCCCTTATGACGTGATAAACTGTCTCAGGTTGATCATAAATTTCTTTAAGCATGAAATGTTGGAAACCGGATTTCTCTGCATCCCTAAAATCCCATTTAATTATGTCTTCGTCTCTATGTATCTCTCTGTTGTCTTTATCATATAACTTGACGTCCTTGTTTGTAATTACACATATTTCATCGTCATCAACATATATTACTCGGTTTGTGTATTTCAAAAAGGCAGTTATATCAGATGCAAAGAAATTTTCGTTATCACCAACGCCTATGACGAGTGGGTTGTGTTTTCTTGCACCTACTATCATGTCTGGCTCATCTGTACTTGTGGCAACTATCGCATAGTAGCCCTCTACTTTTTTCAAAGCTGAATAGACCGCTTTTTCCAGATTACCTTTGTAGTTGTCCTGTATTAGATGCGCGATTACTTCTGAGTCTGTTTCGGATATAAATTTGTATCCTTTTTTTATTAACCCTTCTTTTAATTTCCTGTAGTTTTCGATTATACCATTATGAGCTATAGCGATTTTTTTATTCGAACTTAGGTGAGGATGCGCGTTTTCTTTGGTTACACTACCGTGTGTAGCCCATCTTGTATGTCCGATTCCGATTGTTCCTTTAAAATCTGGGAGGTTTTTTTCAAGATTTTTTATCTCTCCTACTTCTTTGAATATCTGCTGTTTTTTACCCAAAATTGAGACGCCTGCAGAGTCATATCCACGATATTCCAGTCTTTTTAAACATTCAATGATGATTTTGTTTGCATTTCTGAAACCAGCGTATCCAATAATGCCACACACTTCTACATCACTTCACTTTGACTTGGGATGTTTTTTATTATTCTATTCATTGAGTTTATCTTGCATTTTCTCCCGATTATTATCCCTGGCTCTACAATAACGTGACTTTTTATGGTGGTGTCTTCACCGATCATAGCGCCTATCTCATCCAACTTACGAAGTTCGCCTTCTATCTCAATCGACGCCTTTCCTGATACGCCAGAAAAGTTATTTCCAATCTCAGTTCCTTTGCCGATGATTGAATAAGATATGAAAGAGCTTGAGTCAACGTGCACATCATTCATTATAACGCTGTTTCTAATCTCGCTAAATGGACGTATGACCGAGTTATCACCTATTACTGTTGATGGAAAGATACATACGTTTGGCCCTATCTCACAGCCAGCCCCTATTACTGCTGGACCTACGATGTAACATCCTGAACATATCTTGGTATCCTTTCCAATTGATACGTTTCCCTTTATCGTCACACCTTTTTCAATCGTGCCAGATGTGGAGGAAGGCGCATCGCTAATCATTACCTCATTAATAGAGATGAGATCCCATGGGTATACTATATCCATCCAAAAATTAGCGACAATCGTGTTAATTTCTTCACCATCATCAACTATCGATTGAATAACAGTCGAAAGACCATGAATACCTTGCCTAGATAAATTTTCGATTTTCGCGAATACATTTTTTGGTAGTTTGTAGATGCCAGTTGATATGAATTTTCCAATTTCCTCTTGAGGTTTTTCTACGATTTTTCTGAGGGACTGTTTTTCTATAAAAACAACACCGTATTTTGATGGATGAGGATGCTCCTTGATTAACAGGGAATATTTCGATGTATCCTTAATCAGTTTTGAGATGCTAATCTTATCGATTATATTGTCTCCGGATAATACGACGAAAGATTCCTTAATGTATTTTTTTGCCTGCATTAATGCATGTGCTGTACCAAGTTGCCTGTTCTGAACGACGTAGGTTATCTTTATGCCGTTGTAATCTTTAAAATACTCCATGATGACTTCTTTCTTGTAGCCAACGACAACAATGACTTCGTCTATCCCACTTTTTTTAACGGCATCAAAAACATGCTCCAATATGGGTTTGTTTGTGATTGGTAGCATCACCTTTGGCATAGTCTCTGTAAATGGTCGTAATCGTTTTCCTTCACCCGCAGCTAAAATCACAGCTTTCATAAACAATCGCCTTCTAGGTGTAAGCTTAATTCGCATATTTTATGTTTACTAACATTTAATTTTAATAGTTATAACATAAAATATAAAACAATCTGTAGCCTTTCAAGTAAGAGTCGAGGTAGGTTTGTTGCAACAAAAATATGTAATATTCAAGGACGACGACGTTGGAAAGGATTTAAGCAACCTTAAAAAATGGATAGACTTAGTTTTAAAAAACAACGCGAAGGCGGCTATCGGTCTTATAGGTAAACATTTGAAAAACAACGAATTGAGAGAATATCTAAAATCACTTGATAAAGACAGAATCGAGATATTTTGCCATGGATATTCACATAGTTATTTGCCTTTTTTAGAAAAGAAATTTTTTGGAAAAAATAGAATTTTTCATGCTGAATTTGATAAAGATCTGAGAAGTCATGATTCAAGCCTTAAAAGGTACAGAGAGCTTGAATCTCAATATTTAGGCAAAAAAGCAATAACATTTGGACCGCCAGGAAACATATGGAACAAAAGCGCCATAGATGCCCTTGCACAGAATGATTTTAAATTGATGTTTGCATGGGAAAAAATAGAGCACAAAATCTTTACGATCCCTCTCACAAGTAATCTGAAGCAAAACTCGTTAGATGAATTCATTTCAGGTTATGAAAATAACAAAAACGATCTGATATATACATTACAATTTCACCATGCGGATCTTGCTGAAAAGCAATTCAAATTAACTGAAGCGGTCATTGATTTCTTGAAAAACAATGAAAATAGAATTTTCATAAAACCTTCTGAACTTTTAGAAATAAGCAAAAAAGACAAAAATATTCTTAAACGGATTTCACCTAAAAATTAAAGTTCTACGTAACCTAGTTCTTCTAGTTTTTTCAATACCTTATCTACACTTTCATCTACAGTTTCTTTGTCTGTTTCAATAATTAGTTCGGGGTTCTCTGGTGCTTCGTACGGATCGTCAACACCTGTAAAATTCTTTATTTTACCTGCCAGCGCCTTTTTATACATACCTTTTACATCGCGTTTCATGCATATTTCAACAGGGCATTTTACATAAATTTCGACAAAAGCGCCTATTTCCTTGCGTGATTTATTTCGCCTTTCTTTGTATGGTGAAACAAACGTTGCCAGCACAGCTACACCGTTTCTCGTGAGGAGTTTAGCAACGAATGACGCACGTTTTATGTTTTCATCACGATCTTTTTTTGAAAAACCAAGGCCGCTAGTAAGATACTCTCTTACGATATCTCCATCAAGTCTTTCAACTTTGTAACCTTTTGATTTTAGTATCTCTGCGACTTTATCTGCCACTGTCGTTTTCCCGCAACAAGGCAGACCTGTAAACCAAGCTGTGAAACCCTTCATTTAATTCCCTTTTTTTAAGATAGAAAATCTATTATCTCCTTTACAAACGAATCGGTTTTTTCTTTTGGGACTATTGCTCCTAGTACTTCCTTTTTTCCACCGCATTTGTAACCAAGCGATTTTCCCCGCATTATCATTGGTTCTGCATTTCTTTTGCATCTCACATAAATCTGGTCTCTATCACCAAAAAAACCTGTGTTTATTACTATAGCATCCTTGCCACTGTCCCAAGCCACTCTTCTAGTAACAGTTGAAATTATATTATAAGGTGTGTTAATTTTTTTCAAGATAATACCCTTTATTTCATCTGATGGGGTTTTAAGTTGTTTCGTTAACTCCGCGTTATACTTTGTGAAATTTTTATTCCATTTGGGATTTTTTAGAATATCTTCATTTGATTTTATCTTTAGAAGAAAATGAGGTGATTCTTCAACTGTTTTTTTATCACCTAATTTATAGCTGGAATCCAACAGATAAACCATCTTCAGCATTTCATCAAGCGTCAGATTGTTTTTTTGGCAGAATTCGTTAATTATTTCGTTGAATTTTTTATTTTTCTTTATCTTTTCTTCATGATCCCCGACTATGCCTAAGACTGAAAACAGATTAACACCATTACCGAGAAATTCATTTACTATCCAACTTGCAGAGGGCCATTCATCTGGATTTTCACCTTTGATTACCGGGTTGTGATGAAAAACTTGTTTGAGCTCTCTTCCAAGATGATGGTCAAATATCATTACTTTTGCTTTTTTTGACAGCCTTAAAATGTTATCCTCTGGAAGATTCATATCAACTACAATTATAAAATCAAATTTTGAATACTCATCAAGCTCTTCTTCTGTAAGATAGTAATTGCCAAGCTGAGGCGTTTTGTTGACTATGTTTTTATCTTTAAGATGCCTTAACATGAGACTTGCTGAGCAGATGCCATCTGTATCCCAGTGATGAATCAAAACACCTTTTCCTTTTAGTTGATCAAGCATGTTATCCTCACCTAATCACGAATCATTCCAGCCGCAACGGTCTCATTTGTCAATTCATCGATTAGAACCAAGCATCCAGTTGCCCTATTTTTCCTGTAACTGTCAAAAAACAAGGGTTGCGCTGTTCTAAGCCGTATTCTCCCCATGTCGTTTAATTCTAAGTCCTTTGCACCTTCTTTTCTATGTAATGTGTTGATGTCTAATTTGTATACGATTTCTTGCACGATACATTTGGTTTCTTTTGTTGTATGTTTTACAACATATTTTTTCCCTGGGTGCAATTTTTTTGTATTCATCCAGCAGACCATTACATCCAAATCCTGACTGACCAACGGAACATTTTGTTCTCTGACGATCATGTCTCCTCTGCTTATATCAAGATCATCTTCCAGTTGCATTACAACAGACATTGGTGAAAAAGCCTCTTTTAATTCTCTGTTTGGACCTTCTATGCTTTTAATGATCGTTGTAAATCCAGACGGCAGGACTTTTACTTTATCACCAGGCTTGAACACACCGCTAGCTATCTTTCCGGCGTATCCGCGATAATCGTGGAATTTGTCGTTCCTTGGCCTTATCACATATTGAACTGGAAAACGACAATCGATTAGGTTTTCGTCGCTGCCGATGTGTATGTTTTCTAGCAGATATAGAAGCGTTGGACCTTTGTACCAATCCATGGTTTTTGATCTATCAACTACGTTATCCCCTAGTAACGCGCTAATCGGAATGAAATAGATGTCTTTCACATTAAGTTTTGAAACGAAGTCCTTAATTTCTTTTTTAATTTTCTCGTAGACTTCTTCTTTGAAATCGACCAGATCCATCTTATTTATGCAAACAACGAAGTGTGGAATTTGCAGTAAGGATGCAATGAAAATGTGTCTATGGGTCTGCTCTACCACACCGTTTCTTGCATCGACTAAGATTAACGCGAGGTTGGCAGTTGATGCACCGGTTACCATATTTCTTGTGTACTGCGGATGACCCGGAGTGTCAGCTATTATGAATTTTCTAAAAGGAGTTGAAAAGTATCGATAAGCAACGTCTATTGTGATTCCTTGCTCGCGCTCTGCCTTAAGGCCGTCCATTAGAAGTGCTAGATTTAGGTCCTCTCCGCGTTGTTTGCTAACTCTTTCTAAGTTTTCAATTTGATCTGAAAATAATGTTTTGCTGTCGTAAAGTAAACGGCCGATGAGCGTACTTTTTCCGTCGTCTACACTGCCTGCAGTTGTAAATCTTAGTAATTCCATGTTCAGATACTCGTTGGAATCCATTAGAAGTAACCCTCCTTCTTACGATCCTCCATCGCTGTTTCTGAACGCATGTCATCTGCCCTGCTACCGCGTTCTGAGGTTCTTACTTTTGCAATCTCTTTGACAATTTCTTCAACCGTTTTTGCTTCTGATTTTGTAAGACCTGTGCAGGTCATGTCCCCAACGGTTCTGCATCGAATCCTCATTCGTTTTACGTTCTTTTTTTCGTCGGGGCTTAAATTTAGATATTCTGAGTAAGCAAGGATAACTCCATCCCGTATAACGCAGTCACGTTCATGTGAAAAGTAGATTTTTGGAATTTGTATTTTTTCCTTTAAGATGTATTGCCAAATATCAAATTCTGTCCAATTGCTTAGCGGAAAAACTCGGAAATGCTCTCCTATATGATGTCTTCCATTGTATAAATCCCAGAGTTCGGGGCGTTGGTTCTTTGGGTCCCATTGACCAAAATCGTTACGATGCGAAAAGAAACGTTCCTTTGCCCTTGCTTTCTCTTCGTCTCGTCTTCCACCACCAATAGCGCAATCAAATTTATTCTCCGTTATAACGTCTAGTAATGTTGTTGTTTGAAGGTAGTTACGACTTGCGTATTTTCCTGTCTCTTCCTTTACTCTGCCTTCATCTATGGATTTTTGCACAGAACCGACAACTAATCGAACTCCTAGTTTTTTTACAAATTTGTCCCTGAATTCCAGTGCTTCAGGAAAATTATGTCCGGTGTCAATATGCAGAAATGGATACGGGACATTTGCAGGATAAAACGCTTTTTTCGATAAGTGGCCAAGGACGATGCTGTCTTTTCCTCCAGAAAACAGCAAACAGGGGTTCTTAAACTGCGCAGCAACTTCTCTAAGGACGAATATTGCTTCG
>Ga0315275_10002886_pt1 | contig 15722 bp, 20 predicted proteins | sample YL17G03_0_MG_FD_205557 | JGI IMG/M metagenome (GOLD analysis project Ga0315275, IMG submission 205557) | Sediment microbial communities from Yellowstone Lake, YNP, Wyoming, USA - YL17G03_0 | ecosystem: Environmental > Aquatic > Freshwater > Lake > Sediment | place: USA: Wyoming | collected... | reverse complement strand
TGAGATAAAAATGCTTGTGCCGGACGTGAACGATCATGATTGACTATAAAAGAATATGCCTTCCTGTGGTCGCAGGGAGGTTTGCCACATAAATTAATTCGCGATCTGTTTAATTACGCTCTAAAAAGGCCCCGGTTAAAGGCGTAACTGTAACTTCCCATCGCTCCCGCTCGCATTAAAGAAGGATAACACCACTCCAAGCCCCATGTCCGCCTCTGCCGGAGAGCTTAACCCTCGTTCCACCAGCCCCACGGCCCATCCCCTTTTTTTCCGTCCGGGAGGCCTGAAAAAGCCGAAACTTAGGTTTACTTTGCCCCACTCAGAGGGTGAATTGGCTTGCCCTACCCTGATGGGCTAAAAAGAAATTAAGGAAAATAATTATTTTTCTTACTTTCTTTAGGCCAGGGTTCCTTAATTATCTTGGACGCCCTTCTATTTTTATAAGTTTGCTGCTCGCAGATTCCGTTTTCTTTTGAGCTAGTTCTAGGCCTCTGCCAATTTGTATGTTAGCCTGGCGAATTGAGGTGATTCTCTGCTGGAGTGCATGGATTTGACCTGCCGATAAGCCGGCTGCCGGAAGATTTGTAAGTGTTGAGGTTATTTCGTTCAGATCACTCTCAACAGCGATTTTTTGTGTCTGTATCGTCTGAATAGCTTGTTGTGTATCCCTCAAGTCTGCTTCTAGCTCTGCTATGCCAGGAATTGCGATCTTGATTTTCGTGAATACAAATAGTCCGATGAGTACTACGCCTATCAAGGCCAGGACCGTTCCGCCAGTGCCGAACTTATTTTTCGTGACATACACGAAGGTAACGGAAAGAATCAGAATGCTCCCCATAACAATTCCGACGATAAAAACGACCATGTCTAAACTCATTGTCTCTCTCCTCTGTTTGGATTCCCTTAATTAGCTTGACTCTTCAGTCAATCTAAGCCAGCGCTTTAGTGGAGGACAGCTTATCGATTTCCGTAAATATCTCATTAAGATTTTTCCGGCAGCCCTCAATGACCTGTCGATTAACTCTTAGGCAACCTTCTCTCTTAGGATCAGCCACAACGTGCCATTTCACTAACTCTATGGTTTTGTCTTGGATTTCCAATCCGGTTATGCACCGGGGATGAACACCGCTTCCAGAATTGAAGTAATATGGTTCTTCGTTTTTGTGGTTGAGCTTCCGATCCTGCTTGCTTAAGGCGCTGAACATTGGTCTGTGTGTATGGCCGGCGATCACCACGATTCCCTTATCGCGTGTCCAGCTTAGAATGGCAGCCTCCAGTTTATTACGCTTCTTTTCGTTCTCTGAGGGCCTTGTTGGGTCTTTAAATCCCGCTACAGCTTGAAGAGGCCTCCATAGATTTCTGACCCAGAACCTCCCAACAGGCGCACAGACATCATTAATCCAATCTCCTTGATGGCCATGGACCATGAATATCCTGTTCCCTAGCTTAAGCGAGTTATAAACCCGAATATTCTTGAACAATTCTGGACAATAGGTTCGCGCTTCAATTAGAGCCGTGCGGAGCCACTTTGTATTTCCCATCTGGATATTGTGATTGCCTACCACATAATAAAAACGATTCTCGTTATGGAATGCATTAAGCATGTCAAAAATATCCCCGTGTACCTTCACAATGTCTACAAGCCACTTGTTCTCATAGAGCTCGTCGCCGTCGCCAAGCTCTACATAAGTGAAACCTTTCTCATAATAGTAATAGAGCGCATAGCCAAAGATAAGCCGGTTATGGAAGAAATCATCGGCTCCGTCCCCAACGCCCCGATGGAGGTCGCTGAAGATCGCAAGCTTAGGATTCTTATCAAAGTCGATTATGTCAGCACAATTCTCATACGCTTTTGTTAGAGAGTTATAAACAGAAGAGCACATTGTCTGCTCCCAATCCCCTAATATTGTATATTGGCAAAAAGGTCTGAAGCGTTAGTAAATACAGACTCATCAAAGCCCATCTCTTTGATTAGATAGTAATTCTTGTCTAATAGATTCTCCATGAAAGCCATTTTGATGAAGAACATCAGCCTAGCCCAAAAGCTCTCGCCTCGGTGATAGCAAAACTCCGTGAGGAGAATGGGGTAATCACTTCCAAAGAGAAGCCTTTTGGGGGGAACACGGTTTAAAACCCTTGAAACGTATTCTGATCTCGTGGGGATGCAGATTGCTGATAGGTCAGCGTAAAGATTCCACCCATTTGCATCTGCTTTGTCCATGAGATTCAAGAAACGTTCGAAATACTGTTCGTAGATAGGCTTATCCAGAGGGCCAAAATAGGGCATGGCGCAATGGGGCATGATAACGATAACCCCCCTATCGAGGGCTGGTACTAGAAGATCAGGATTGTTATAGCGTTCGGGATCAGGGGCAGCCGAAGGAATCGTGTATTCTGGACCCACATGGCAGAGAAGGGGTAACCTGTGCTGAGCCAATTTCTGATACATATTCGTACACTTCTGGTGGGATGGGTCGATCATCTGGGCTGAGGGAATCCATTTGCATAGTACAGCCCTTTTCCCAAGGCAATAATCTAGCTCCTGCTCCCAATCGTTCCTATAGGGATGTACTGAGGCACCAAATAGAACCCTGTCATTTTCCTCGGCAAGAGATTCCAAATAATTGTTAGGCACGTGAAGATGTGTCTGATCTTTATGGACATTTCCGAACTCGTCATATACCTGATCGAGGGCAAGGAAGACGAATTGGTTAACACATTTTGAATCCTTGACGGTTTTGAACATGTGCTTTTTGATCCGGGAAATATCTACCTTTTTGAAAAGGAATTTTGTGAGCAGTAGCATCGCGGTATATGCTGGGGACTTTGTAAACTCTTCCGACCAATAGCATCCGCTAGCTGGGTCATCCGGAGCTCCGAAATGGATGTGGATATCAATTATTGGGTCGCTCAATATCCCCTCCTTGGCCTCTTTATCGACAGAGTTGCAGCAGGTCTGACTGTTGGGCTATTACCAGCTTAAGGGAACACCTTTTTGCGGGATCAAGGTTGAAGAGGCCTCTTTGACTACAATCCCTCCCGGGCTCTGAGTGAAGACACCTTTTGCGATAAACTTGTTTAGCGTGTAATAATCGGCTGCGGGACCTTGATCGAGATAGTCTTCACGGGTTGCTGCAAGATCGTTCTTCTTCCCGGCGAGATATCCATCATATGACGATTTAACCATGCCGACTTTTCGATTAATTGTCCAATTAACGAGCCGCCTGAAGAATTTTGGGAAGATGACCGGGCCGATATCGTTGCCAACGACCGGTGGTTTGCTCTTTTTGGGCTGCCGATAGATAAGCTTCACGTCTAATTGTCCAATCTTGGATGTATATCCGCTTGTCGCCCAGATGCCACGTCCACCATTCCTTGCAACATCGCTCAACTGGATCAGCGCATTAATATCATTCTCGGACATCGAATTATAAAGGGCTGGGAATGCCCACCCCTGTTCAAGGAGCCACTTATTGATGCTGATCTCGGGATCGCCCACTAAGATCTCTCCTATAAAGCGACCATAGCAGTCGAAGACATCGTTTGGCTTATCAACCCAAGTTATGACGCGGCAAGGGAGGGGATTTAAGTTATACGTGTCTAGCTTCTTTTTTAGGTCTAGGGTGGATGTTTCGCCGAAGAATTGGCGGAATTTTTCGTTAATTTTCAGGAATTCGTCTTTCTGCTTCTTAGTCCGATACTTTTGTCCCGGTTTCGGTTTCCCCTTTTTCGGGGGGTCCTTCAGCTCAGAGGTAGGTGGATAATGTAGCTCAGGCGCGTCAATGCCCTCGAGCCGCACAATAATCCTGCCCTGTTTGTCAATCGCGTCTTTCGCGCCTGACTTTCCTCGGACCTTGGCTCCATAGAATACTCGGGTCTCTTGGAATCCTAGTCCTGGCAATTGGTACTGAAACGCTTTGGCATTCACGAGAACCTTGCTTGTATCAGCATCCGACCCCCCAACCGGCCAGAATTGACCAAGATCAATTTCCCCTTTGACTTGCAAAAAAACCTGATTTGCCATAGTTCCCTCTCAAAAGGATAAAAAATCGTTAGAAAAAATAACGAATTGCGCAGTGTAACACTTCCCCCTCTTATATATAATAATGGGTCCCGCTTCAAAGGATGTCAAGACCTATTTTTTGGTCCCGCGGAATGGCCAAGCCAAACGGGGCTAAAACCCAATTTTTGAGATAATTTCCCATGGCGAACCATATTTATCAGGGTCCGCCGAGTTATCGTCGTAAACGACCTCTGGGCGCGGGATTTGAGAGTATTTCCGTAGGGCGAAGAGCGGATTACCCCGCCCACCGTACCGATTCTCCTCTTGATCGCGCCAAGATTGCATAGCCGACGCAAGCGGCCATCAGGAAAGAGGAGAAACCTATCTTAATAGCTATTAGCTCGATCTTAGTCTGCCCTCCCTGAATCAGTCCCGATAAAATCGGATAAATAGACCTAGTTAGGGGCAGGTCCACCCGAAGGGAATTTTTTATATCTTTCTATTTCAGAGCGAATTTTCTTAATGCAAGAAGAAGGGTTGCCTCTTAATTCGTGTTCCCAGAGTCGAAGTACTTTCCAGCCCAAAGTGCGGAGTTTATTAATATTCTGTCCATCACGTATTTTATTTCTTGAGATTTTTTCTTGCCAGTATTTTCGATTAGACTGAGGCATTCGGCAACACTTAGGGCAACCATGCCAGAAACATCCATCAACAAATACGGCTAATCGCTGTCTCCAAAATACGAAATCGGGTTTTCCCGGCAAACCGGAAGCCTGGATGTTCCATCCCCTAATGCCCGCTTGAACTAAGAATGGTCTTAACCGCCATTCCGTAGATCGGTTGCCTCTAGATCGCACAGCCGCCATCGTGCGAGAACGAGTTAAAGTATCTACTTTATCCACTTTGAAAAATGTCAGTTCTTAAGGCTAATCCAGGCTTCAAAGCATGGGGAAATTATATTTTCGTCAATCCAAGATATCGCGGGCACACAAACAGCGTCACCGAGGCCAAATATTGATTTAGTAATGTCGTTCGGCAAAATAAAACTATCCGGAACCCCTTGAAGACGGGCATATTCCCGAGGCGTCATCCAACGCACGGAGAACTCTCCATGCCCGGCTTTTAAAACAATTTGTTTGCTAGATCCTCCTCTGGGCGTTCTAAGGCAACCTGCAACGCCATCATTTCTAAGCTCAGCCATTGACCCCTCGGCGCGTATCCTGCGATATATTGTGCCATATGAGCATTTATCCGATTTCATCATCTGACGCAGTTTCTCTAGATTGCGTTTGCTCATCTGGGAGAGTGTTTTGTCTTTTCTTTCTGTTGACCACCATAGTTCTGAAGAGTCCGGAATATCCTCAATAGCGTCTTCTAGATTACTTTTGCGCTTAGGCAAAGAAGGCAATCGAAATGCGCCCCAAGGCAAAGCCGCGTTTCTTTCAATGGTTTTTAGCACATTAGTAGATCTTACATCGTGTTGACCAGAGATGATCGCTTTCCATTGACTTAGCGCCATCCGATCGTCCTTTCGAACCATCAGAGACGCAGAAATCTTCTTGCTAACTCCGAAAATGAATACTCGCGGCCTGCTCTGGGGAATGAAGTGAATAGCGTTAAGCTCGATTAAGTCAAGGCAATACCCTAGAGAAGCAAGTTCATTCAAGACAATTTCAATATCCTTTCCTTCATTGGCGGTTAATAAGCCGACAACATTTTCTACCATCACAACAGCAGGGATTCTATTCTGCCGCTTTAAACCTCTAAGAATCTTGGCGCAAGCGTAAAACGTCCCTGACTGCTCTCCTTCTAGCCCTTTGCGCGCTCCCGCAACTGACAAGTCGGTGCAAGGGAAAGAGGCGGTGGCAAGGAAGCCACCGTGTGGCAATTCTGAAGGACGAACTTCCCAGATATCCTTTAGCGAGAACGTAGTGTCCTTAAAATTGAGTTCATAGATCTCTTGTTTTGCTTCGTCGATGTCATTCGCCCAGAGGCATTGCCATTTGCCTGATTTCAGTCCAAGATGGACAAGACCGATGCCAGCAAAAAATTCGTAAAAAGCCTTTTTCATGCAAAATCCCACTTTTCTCTTGAGATGGAATATATGATACTTAAAGTCATCTTAATTATCAATCCCCTATTTATCTCCTCGGAGGATAGAGATAAACGGATCATGCCCAAAAGACCGCTTTTTGGTGGTGACATCCACCCGCCCATCTGAAATTGAGTAATCTTTAACTCGGATATAGGCTATCCATATATCAGAGATCGCAACCTTATCGTCCACAATCCCCCACGTGATTCCAAGATGAAGACCGGGGTGAGCCCCATGCGCGTCAACCTTAATTCTTGGTGACTGGTTCGTTTTTATTTCACAGCCGTCTGGCACGTTGCTAGGGATGGGTGACGCTTTGTTTTTCAAGCATGGCCCGCTAACTGGCTTATCCTGACTCTGAAAAGGAAGAAATGAATAATCGAATTCCGTGAGAAGTAGATCGGGATACATTGAGCCGCCGTTCTCTCGGATTAATCCGTCCAAGCCTTGTTTTGACAATAGAAAACGTTTTACTTCAGCGCTAATTTGTTGGCTCTCCAAATTCGGGACAACTCCGCAACTCACTTGGCCAAGTTCTCTGCATTTATCCAATAAGACTTTGTAACCTCGAGCTTCCTTCGCGTTTTCCTCCGCAATTCTCGTGTAAGCCTTGTCAAAAAGCTTGTTATTAAGATAGCTCCGAAGTTCAATAGCGCTGTTGAACGTTTTCAAGCATTCTTCAAAGAGAGCGGGAGCGATCTCTACAAGCTTGGGCAAGAAAATCGAGATTGCTTTCCTGACGCGCGGATTCCAATCATATCCTTTCGGTCCTAGGGTTTTTAACTCATTTACAGCGTCTTGGGAACTCAATTGCCCATGAATATGCGCTTCAACTTTTGTGAGGACTTTTTTTTGGTCTTCTTGCGTCATCACTAACCCCTTCGGTATCCTGAATATTAAAAACTAGTAGGTCAGAAGGGGTGATTCGAAGCGCTTCGGCCATCTTTCCGATGTTGATCAAAGAAATATTTCGTTCGCCTCTCTCTACGCTGCCAACATAGGTCCGGTCAAGACCGCAAGCAAGCGCGAGCTTTTCCTGAGACAATCCAAGCCTTAAACGCAAACGTCGCACATTTCGTCCGAATTGCCGCCTTAAATCATCCATTCTGACTGCACTTTCTACTCTAGGCGGCATAGTAAATAATCTGATGTATTTAAGTCTACGGACTATAAGTATCTTTAAATTATCTTGATCAAAGGACCTTCCAGTTTGAGATCAATCTCCAAGCCAATTCTGCCTCAAGAGCATTTTTTCAAGCTTGAGGCCCCACCACTTGTACTTTCCCCAGGGGCTGTATTGTTTATTAACAAATCGCTCGACATCCCTGCATTGATATATCTTCCTGATAAAACTCGTAACTTCAGAATCCACAGGTATTTTTTCAAAATGGCCAATTAGCAGCATCAAGTGGGTTCGAGCATACGGGCCAAAGCCCTTTAGTTCGGATATTCGTTGGTATGCTTCCTCGTAGGTGTGTCCAGGTATTTCAATGTTTCCCAAGTATGGATCTTCAGAGAAAACGCAAGCTAGCGATCTAAGATAGTCGGCACGATATCCTATAGGAATATTTTTCCGGAGAATCTCGACGTGCTCATTCGCTAGAGATGAAGGAGGGGGAAAAGGATATTTCCCTTTCGGCGAGGGAATAGAATATTTCGCAGAGCAGGCTTTTTCACACATCTTCTGCGTCAACGCCCAGGAACAATTGGTAGTGAATAGAGTCTTGGCAGCGTCCTCCCAAAGGGAGGCTCCTCTAAGCAGTCTCCCTGCTCCTTTCTTGATCAGGAGATGATAAGGCTTGATCATCTTCAGCGCCACGGTCATGAGTTCTGTAGTATCCTGTCCTAAGTCTAAAATTCGAGCCAAGACAGTGTCGAGCTCAACAACATCTTTGGGTCGAATTGCTTTTTCTGATGCAACGCTGACTCTTATAGACCCGTTATGCTGTTGGACTGAAACATCAACCGCCTGCTCCTTAAACAAGAGCACAAACTCTAGCCTGTTCTTTAGTTTATCCCAAGCATATGGGGCCAGATTTATCCATCCGTGAGTATGGCAGGTTAAAAATAGGCTGTAATACTTGGGTGCTGAATAGATTCGATTGACCATAAGCATGATGCTTTTCCTTAAGTTTCATCTCATAATTTATGTTTCTTGTTCAACAATAACAAGATCTATGGGTGTAATTCTATCAGTATGCTATCCAGAACATAAGTTTGTTAATAGATTACCAGGAGAAAAAGAGAACGAAATGGAAGAACCAAGCCCGTCGGCATCTAGATCCGGGTCTTATGCGAAGACTATCCGAAGAAAAAGTGTAGTATGGATTTTGCTCCAGCGAGCTCCGAAGAAGGCCATTCTTTCGCCCATTGGCGGGATTGAAGGTTTCCCCAGCACCGTTGGACGGCGGAGCAACCGTCTTTTCACAATCGGGAGGCCAGGGGGAATCCGGCCTCCTCCCGCCTCAATTCTCTATTTTAATGAAGCCAAAAAATCGAGCAATAAGAAGGCTCTTAGCGTATTGTCTATACGCCCATAGCTTATGTTTTCGCCGTGCAATATCTTGTGACGATTAAAAGTAAACGGCGTTTCTAGTGGCTTCCCTCTTTGTGACTTCTGAAAAAGGATGTTTAAAAATATGTCGTTCGCGACATCCATCATCCCTTGGTTTACAGTTTGAGACTTATACCACGATTTCCATTCGACCTCTTTTCCTGACGCATCCTTCCACTTTCCCTTAGAAGCGAGCGTGATACCGTGCTTCTCCATATATTCTTGCTGTATCCCATCTATTTGAGCAATCAGCGTCGGCAAAACGTAGTTGGACGGATTACAGCCCGCATTTGCCCCTCTTAATCCGTCGACGCAATCCCTGAATATTTTCATCCTAGGCTTAAATAGCGGATTACCCTTCCAGCCATTGATAAGCACCTCAAGCTTCCTATAATTATCGGAACAAAAGTAGGAAATGAAGAGGCTGTTGATTTCCCGCCTTCTGTTACCCGCTTTCTTTCCAATCCTTACGACTTCAAAAACGAACATTATCGGTAATGATGGGCCGACAAACCATTTGTACTTCTTAAGTATTCTTATCGCTTCGACTTCGCTGATAGAATAATTCGTTTGAAAAGAATCCCACTGGCTTCTGATGTTCTCGAATAGCCTCTTGCTTTGATCTGCCCACCGCTGCCATAATTCAATCTGAGGCTTAACTAAGTTTTCAATAACAGAAGCTGACGCCGCGAATTGCTCAATCGTAGGTCTCAAGGCCTCAGCTATCCCCACGACCGACTCCCTCCACTGTTTGGAAATAGCCGCAGCACTTCGTGACAATTCCGAAATAAATGAGTCCTGGATCAGCGAGCGGCCTATCAAGGGTTCATACTGCTTGAGAAACTTGTCAAATGTTTTACCGAGCGGGGCGAGAGATTCTTCAAGCTTTTTCTTCTCTTCGTCCTGATGCTTTTGAATTGAATTCCTAAAGTTTACATAAAACTCCGCGTCGGAAGTCTCTTTGAAATGGTCGAATAAATGGCTATTTTCCTTAATGAACTCCCGTGCAATGCTTTTCAGTTCATTATCCGATGTTATTGTGAAACCAGAGTATTCAAGCTTCGGCGAATACAATTGGTTGTGCATCAAACTGCAGACGAACTCTTTTTCGTCCACTATCTTGTCAATGTTCTGTTCAATGAAAACGAGATCTCCCAATCTGATGTGCCTTAATTCTATGGAACCTAGGGTTTCTGATTCGAGCTTAATGCGCTTTGAATCGAACATTACATCCGGTGCCATCGCCTATTCTCCCTATGGTGAGGTCATTCATTTGAAATTACCTCACCTCTCCTTTGAAGGTTCAAATACTGCGCCCAATCTACGCCCGAAAATATCGAAACCCTGAGGCCGCGGGAAGCCCGGCCTCCGGCCGCTTAACCTGTCCCTCTAATTTTAAAAGATGATGAGGTTTCACCTTTTTTTCCATTCATCTCTTGAACTATCTACGACCATAAAGGTTGTCTAAATGCAATATTTGGGCGCTCAGAAGATTAGCCGGATGAACACTGGTTTGCAGCATATAAGTTCCCTTTCCTAATATTTACATTTCCTGTTGCGTAAATAATTTTATGTCTATCACTTTGTCCATTCTGTTCAATAAAATAATCAAACTCCTGGCACCTTGTATTTGTTTTATTAAAAATTATGAAATAGCAAAATACGTTATCTGGGCTGCTCTGTGAGTCTAATCTTACGAAAAGTCTTTTGATCTTTTGATAATCTTTCAAAATTGGACCTTTTAGTGTCGTCTTTTTAATCCCTGTCTTGTTTCGAATAAATTTGAGTTCCAAAATTATTGCTTTTCCATAGAACTCAAATTGTTTGCTGGGAAGTTTCGCATGGTAACCATAACATCCATGTAAAACACTTAGATTATGGGGGTCAAGTATTGTTAAATCGGGTTTTATTGTTAATTTTCTATTGTCATCATACCATGAGACTTCAGCATGAACAGAAGTTGCAGATATATTTGCGTCTAGCGTGGTCCTTTTTTCCGATAATCCGGGAATTTCCATTAGCTTCCCATATAGCAGACATTTCAAATCATCTTCCGTCAGGATTAGCCCTTGGCTTTGCTGAAATTCCCGTTCAATTTCCTTTATTTTTGCCTCAACAATAGGCCTAACTGAGAAATCCAGAGTCATTCTATTATGACCTCCCATTCATTATAGCTAGTGTACAGTGAAGTTCACAAATTGGCATAAAGAGACAAGCCATTATAAACCTTTATTGATCGGCGAACAGAAAGAAAAGAGGATTTTTGCTACGATGGCTCGAGGGCATTATAGGACACCGCTCAAGAAAGTGAAGGTACAGTTCATCACAAAACCCGATCCCCTCCTGGCCAGGGTATTTCTCCGACTTCGAGGATTTCAATGGAATCGACTTTTGGAAGCACTTTCAGCGGACACTATCCAAGAAGGGAATCAATTGCCCTTGAGCCCGGCCAGCCGCTTCCTGGATTGATTTACGGGGGCAGGTCAGATCAGCCTAGCATCCATGTAAATCCCTGCCCAGAATTGCATCTGAACCTGCCGAAGTCAAATCGCGTCAAAGAAACCACGACCTGGGGATTTTAAGATAAACGGGCAGGGAATATGGGGAGCGGCTCGGATCGTGTCCGAGGTCAGGCAGGGCCAGGGTAGTCCATAATCCCACGCATTCCCCGACACAACGCCCTAAAACGCGTTCTCCGCGTCTATCCGCCGGGCTCCGCATATTGGTGGTCCCTCGGACCCGAACGACGCGCAGCGACCCGGAGACTACCGTTCCCTTCAGTTTTAAAGGCCCCTCTGAGCCCTATCCCTGCCTGTCGTTGATCACCTGCCATTACCACTGCATATAGGGCCTTTCATTATTTATCTGCTCAAATCAGCACAATATATAGTACTACGATCCCAAGAAAAGGCTTGACACTTTTAATTATTTCCTGATAAATTTAATTATGGTGAACATAATGGTGAACATCAAGGCCGGGCCAAGGGCAGGTGAGACGGCTAATGTCCTGTCCCATTTCCAACGCCCCGCTAAGCGAGCCCGAGGCCCGGCCTGTCTATCTCGACTAAGGAGGATACGATGAACGAAGCGAGAGCAGAGGCACTAGATCGCCTGAAGGAAATCAGGGACGAGATGCTGGAACTGCTCGACGAGGCCGATCGCATCCTGCGTCATGACTTCGGCGGCCTGATCTATGATCGGGCAAAGTCGTACTGGCTGGCCCACGTGAAGATGGCCCTGACGAAAGAGCACGGCTATCTCGGCAGCTCAATGTGCGACTTCGAGGACACGATCAGCGAGATCGAGGAAGATGGTCTGGAGGAGGATGGGTTCGACCCCGCCGCTCACGCAACACCGGAAGAGATCGTGGCCAACGAGGCTGGTGAGCCCGATGAGGACGCGTCATGAGCGACCCAAGACCGGAGAAGCCGACTGTTGACCAGTTGGAGGAGTGGATGGCCGAGGGCGGTGCGGAGGCCACAGACGGCTGTTGGGTCGAGCCGGACGGGACATGCGAGCATGGGAAGCCTTCCTGGTTGATCGTGTTGGGGTTGATATGAGTGAACTGCATACGAAGGACGGCAAACTCTATGCCGGAGATCACCCCGTCTTGAAAGGCTGGGAGTCCTTCACGGGCTGGTATTGGTTCGCCGTGGAGAAGGTCGAGGAACGAAAGGTCGCCGATGGCTCCGGGAGTGTTATGGAGGATGGCTCCGTCGTGGACGATGTGATCTGGTTCGGCCTAGTTCAAGGTTCTGAGGTCGAGTGGGGCGAGTTTTCCGAAGCCGAGATTCACGCGCTGGGGCCACTGGTCGCCTGGCCGATCAAGCCTCAGGACCTGCCCTACGCAGGAAGGAGGAACGAATGATGGAACGAACCTGTTGGTCATGTAAGCATTTGTTATCTAAAGTCGGTGTGTTGCCTCCAGTTTTCTGCAAGGCCTTCCCTACTGGTTCAGGTATTCCTTTTGAGATCCTATCGGGTACGCGGTGGCATGATCACCTTTTCGGAGACGAGACGGTCTTTTACGAGGCGAAGGAGAAGCCCAAACTGAGATTGATCGGCGAGGACGGTAATGCGTTCAACTTACTTGGGCTGGCCCGCAGGGCCGCGACGAAGGCAGGCTGGCCGAACGAGCGGTGGGAAGTGGTCCGAGACAGAGCCATCGAAAGCGGGTATGACAACCTTCTGGCGGTACTTCAGGACGAATTCGATGTCGAGTAACCCTAACGAGGCGAAACGCGGCCCTGGACGGCCCGAAGGGACAAAGGTTCTTCGCCGCCGATACATGACCCCCGAGGAGTTGGAGCGCTTCATGAAGGCGGCTCGGCAGGTGGGCAAGAAATACGACCTGCTCTTCTCCTTGGTCTACTACTACGCCATGAGAGTGGCTGAGGTGGTGGGCCTACGGCTGGACGATTTCAACCTGCCATCACATCAGATCACGATCAGGGCCAAGAAGGACGGACGGGTCCGCGTCTATGATCTGCCCGAGCAGATTGAGCGAAAGTACACCCGCTGGCTCAAGGAACGCGCCGCGCTCCCAGGCTCCGACGAAAACCCCTATGTGTTCCCATCCAGCATCCTGCCCCGCTCGGGACACATGAGCCGAGATGCGGCCCAAGCGGAGTTCCGATTCCTGGCGGAGAAGTCTGGAGTTGGGATGCCGCGCTCCATCCACGACTTGAGGCACTCGGCGGCTCAGGAGATGATCCGAGGCGGCGAAGACCTTGCGACCGTGCAAGGATGGCTCCGGCACCGGGACATTGAGTCGACCAAGACCTACATTGACGACCAGACGACAGCCGAGGTCGAGCGTCGGATGGCCCAACGTGCCGCGAGGTTCCTGTGACCAGGAGCTTATCCTCGGGCGCCTCCGAGGATGAATTCTGTTCGGATGCCCATAGGGGACTCCGGACAAACCAGGAGGGGTCGGCGGGAATCGGCACGAAAAACGCTGAAGATAAGGTGCATAGATATGGAAACGAATAAAGAACTGCTGACCCAGACGAAGGACTACATACATCGATGGTTTCATGCGCAGCCGACTGCTAACGAACTAGAGGGGCTGAAGGGATTCATAAAGTGGAAAGCGCTGAATGACAATGGTCTGTCGGAGCCAGTCGTAGCCGACTCGAAGGAACTAGAACACTTGGTTGGGGACTTTATGGAGAAGATGCAAGCATGGCCCGCGAATCATCCCAGTTTTGCCATCCTCACCGCTGATGAGCTTTGGGAGAAGTGGAACCGATACCTCCTCTCCTTCCTGATAACCCGTCTCCATCGGCGAAGGAGCAGCTGGCTTTGCTACTCCTGCCAAACTGCTCAACCGCTGGAGGGAGTTGAGGCCTGCGAGCATCAGATAATCAAAGAAGTCTGCCCCAGCTATGATCCTGAGTCGGAGGCGCAGGAATATGGAGAACTCATCGACGAGGCCCTTCCTGAACAAGACGAAGAGTTCCTGCCCACCCAGGAGTGGTTGAAGGCCACTGGGTCTTGGGAATTCCAGTTGATCGCCTCCCTTCTCCCGAAAAAGGTGTTTGAGGTGCTCATGCTGGCGTTGGAAGGCTCCACACTGGCGATCCCAAAACGATCTGAACAGCTCAAGCCTCTGGCCCAGCGTTTGCTCATCGAGCACGAAAGGGAACGCCTAGACGCCAAGATCATGGGGTCGTTTGGTCTGGACGCTTCCGGGGCCAAGGTGCTGAGGGCGCGATCATATCCTCACCAGTCCGCCAAGGAACGACGCGAAGCGGACGTGCGGCAGAGACAAGCCCACACCGACCTTGTCCGAGAGGAACAGCGCGTACGAGATACTGTCCGGCCCTAAAATTGGGATTTAGTAGAAAATTCCAACATCCCATCCCATTTATTTCATGAAGGAGAAAAATGATGCCTGAGACGTTCATGACAAAATTGATCAACCGCCGCGCCGAACCGCTGGTCGTTTACGAAGCGGGCGGCCCGATGCTCACCCTGCTTCCGAGGGCTGCAACGATAATCGAAACAAGATCGCCGCTCGATGTGTATGCCAAGTGGGACACGGTCACGTGGGAGGCCGATGGAGGGGTAATTCTGGAGGAGCGGCTCCAATGGAAGGAACCATATAGAGGCGAATGGGAACTCTCAGTCCTTAATGCGAATGGCAAGCCCGTCGAGCGGCTAATGGTCAATGGTCAGAGAATCTTCCTGCCGAAAGGGATCCCAGTTGTCCTGGGGGTGGAGATTCACGATCCGCTGGTCCAGTTCAGCAAAATAACAATCCTGGCGGTCCCGATCAAAGATCGATCAGAGGAGTGGCCGGGATACCTTGTGACTCGTCGGGATGTCCGTTGGATGGTGGTTGAGCGCGAGCCTTGGGAGCGTGAGCAAATACAGGGGCCCATCGACGATGGCCTCAAGACTTCGGACTCCACGGCCGAGGAGGCAACAACGTGATTGGGTTCGGGACGGCGATAGGAATTCTGCGGATCGCCTGTTGTCGTTTCTCGTCTCTTCGATTTCTTCCTACAAGTGAATGGGGACCGGGTGGATTCTTCTCTTCCGGGAGGAAGGACATGGTGCCCGGAAGGTCTCCTTTCCACCCGGCCCCCAATGAGTGCTCTCTCAAGGCTATCAGGGGCTCGGCGATGTGCCGAGTTCCTGTCTTCTTCTCTCGAGGTGGACAATGTTGAATAACCTGGATGCTAATGTCGAGAAACGCCTTTATTCGCGATATATCTCGGCTGTGAACAATGCTGGTTTCAAGGGAACATTCGCGGACTATAAAACCGCGATACAAGACACGACCGATAAGGCCGCCAGGGCCTCAGCCTCATACGCAGCGGCGCTGAGGGCTGGATATAAGGGGTCGTTCGAGCAATTCTCGAAGGATCTCCTTGGCAAGAGGTAAGCGGCAGAAAGAAGGGATGGAAATGAATAAAGAAAAGCTACGGATGGCCAAGTACTTCTTATACGCTTGGTTCCACGGAGAAAACCAATGCCTCTCGTAAGGACAATCGGGGAATCAAAGAACGTTGAGTCGCCGCCGAGGCTATGGCGCCAAGCCGATTTGCTCAACGAGGAACCAC
>Ga0315275_10002882_pt1 | contig 15731 bp, 16 predicted proteins | sample YL17G03_0_MG_FD_205557 | JGI IMG/M metagenome (GOLD analysis project Ga0315275, IMG submission 205557) | Sediment microbial communities from Yellowstone Lake, YNP, Wyoming, USA - YL17G03_0 | ecosystem: Environmental > Aquatic > Freshwater > Lake > Sediment | place: USA: Wyoming | collected... | reverse complement strand
TCCTATCGGAGTAAACAGGTTTACTTAACTATTTCCTTCCGTCTCTTCTGATGTGTTTTTTGCACTGCTCGGCGATTTTAAGTAACTCAGTCGGTTTTGAACCGTTCATCCGTGGAGTTTCACACATGGGTTTTGAAGATATCCTGTTAATAAATTCCCGATAGGCGTTTATTAAATTAAATTTTCTTTCGTTCACAATAACCAAAGGATAACGGCAAACTTTTAAATTTCAACTGGCAAATTGGGAACAGAAGAGTTATTAATGCTAGGCAATCTCTGTAATCTCATGCTCTAACATTTTTTGATTTTCGTCAAAAAGAAAATTTCCTTCAACAATTTTTCCGTTCAATACTTCCGGTAGCCAAAGAATGTCATCATCCCACATTTGGTTATACGGGATTTCCCCAAAATTAAACCATTTGGGAGCCATTTCTTCGGTTTCGGCAGGAGTTCCGTTCCACTCGCCGGTGATAAAGACATGCACCTGCTGATTCCAGTCGGTCTGTGTTTCAAAATAAAAATTAAGGACGGCAGCCTTTTTAAGTTTTCTCGGAATTACGGTTGTTTCCTCAAACATTTCCCGTTTTGCGGTTGCTTTAATGCTTTTATCTCCTTCTTTTGGTTTTCCTCCTGCCCCATTCCATTTCCCGGCAGCAAACCCCCGCTTTTTCATTGCCAGAAGAATCGAGTTATCTTTGATTAAGAAACAAAGAGTTGCCTGCCTTAAAGGAGTTGTTGTTTTTTGCTTTATAACAAGAAGTTTACTGGTCATTTTTTTGGTAATACTTTTTGCCGCTGAGTTTTTCGGGAAGATAACTTTCGGTGTCGTATTTTTCATACCCCTCGCCGTAGCCAACCTCCTTCATTAGTTTTGTGACTGGGTTTCTGATTTTTAGAGGAACAGGAAGATTGCCGTATTTATTTACATCCGCTAAAGCTTCCATATAGGCGTTATAAGCCGAACGATCCTTTTTGGCAGTGGCAAGGTAAACGACCCCGGCCGCCAAGTTTTCTTGACACTCGGGATAACCTATTGAATCACATGCCGAGAATACCGCGTTAGCAACAACAAGGGCAGTTGGAGACGCAACATCCTCGGATGCAAAAACAACCATCCTTCTTGCTATATAAAGTGGATCCTGTCCCGCCGCAACCATTCGTGCAAGATAATAAAGCGCGGAATCGACGTCACTTGCCCGCATGGATTTGATAAAAGCGGAAATTACGTTGTAAAAATCTTCTCCGCGTTTATCAAAAGTGTATTGACGTCTTTGGAGAGTGGTTTCCAGATCCGGTATCTTTATAGTCGGGGTTGTGACAAGACTTGCAGCAATTTCCAAAACATTGAGCATTACACGGGCATCTCCGTTTGACGCCTCCAACAAGAATTTTTCGGAATCTTTATTTAACTTTTTCTTTACATGAATTAACGCCTTACCCAAAATTTTAAGTAAATTCTTTTCACTTAACTGGTTTAGAATAAGTACACGTGTTCTGGAAAGAAGCGGTCCGATAACTTCAAAAGAAGGATTTTCGGTTGTTGCTCCAATTAATATTATGTCGCCGTGTTCTACATGCGGAAGAAGTTTATCCTGTTGGGCCTTATTAAATCTGTGAATTTCATCCAAAAAAACAATAGGTGAATTTATTAACTTTAATTGTTTATTATCTTCAATCAAAGACTCGATATCTTTGACCTTGGTGTTAACAGCAGAAAATTCAAAAAATTCCCGTTTTAGTGCGTTTGCGATTATTCTTGCGAGTGTTGTTTTACCCGAACCGGGTGGCCCCCAAAAAATTAATGACGGAAAAAAATCTTTTGTTTTAAGAAGTTTTCTGATAATTCCGCCGGTTCCGACTAAATCTTCCTGCCCCACGAAATCCTTTAGAGTTTTAGGTCTTAAAAGTTCCGGAAGAGGAATATTTGTCATGAGCACATTCTATCCAAATTAAACCCGAAATACAACTGCGGTATAATGAACTATGATCGGAACTAAAATTTTGGAAGAAAGGGAATCGAAATTTAACGGACATCTTAAAGTCTTGCGCAGTTTAGGTTTCGGAACTTATATTCAGGCGGAAGGACTTACCCAATCCGGCGGAATAGTTGAGACGATTTGGAGGCAGACGCTAAAGCGAATCAAAAATTTACAATTTACAATTAATAATTGTCTGATATTAGGATTGGGGGGAGGGACTGTGGCGAAATTAATAAGAAAAAAATGGCCGGGAACGAAAATCACAGGAGTCGATATCGATCCTGTCATGATAGAGTTGGGAAAAAAGTATTTGGGGCTTAACAAAATAAATGCCGAAATAACAATTGCCGATGCTATGCAATATGTAAGAAGCAACATAGCAGGCGTCAAATACGATCTTATCATTGTCGATTTGTATAACGGTGATAAATATCCGGAAAAATTTGAAAACGAGAACTATATACGTCTTCTTATGACAGCTCTATCAAGCGGCGGAATGGTGATATTTAATCGTTTGTATTACGGCGAAAAAAGACCCCAGGCCGTAAAATTTGGAAATAAATTGCAAAAGATTTTTTCTGAAGTAGAATGGTTTTATCCTGAGGCAAATTTAATGTTTTTATGCCACAAATAATTTTATTTTTAATTTTTCTTGCAGAATACTTAACTTCCCCCAAGGCTCTCCTTTTCTACGATCAAATAGAATATCTAACTATCGTTTCGACACATAATTTCTTGCAGGTTCTTCCTCTTGGACATTTTCCCATTCATCCTATTTTTTTGGCAATTTTTTGGATAACGTCGAGATTGGTTTTGCCGAATCTTACCGCTTTTATTTTTGGGGTTATATCGGGGTTGTTGATGTATCAAATTTCCAAAATTATTTTTAAGAAGGGAAATTTCTGGTTGGCAACAGTTATTTTTTTGCTTTTTCCGGGAGTCTGGCTGATTAACACCAATTTGATGACCCAATCTTTACAGCTAACTCTTTATCTCTTTTCGATCTATTTCCTATTTAGAAAAATGAAAAAATTCTTCTTTCTAGCGATAATAATGATGATGGGAGTTGATATAGGATCAATTGTTTGGATCCCGACGGTCTTTATTTTCCCAATTATTTTTGAAAAGGAAATAAAATATGATCGGAAAAAAATATTTCAATTTATTAAGATTGCAGCAGTTTCAGTTCTTTCTTCTATCTTCGTTTATTGGTTTATTTATTATTTTATTAGAAGAGACTTTAGTGGAAGCACGGAGCAGTTATTTGCTTATTCTTCGTCTGGTGTATTAAGACTAGTTCGAAATGCTTGGTTCAGTTTTATCTATAGTTTTGGAAGGCTTACGCCATTTATTCTTTTATTCATACTTTTCAAGAGAATACGGTCAAAGTCAGAGTTGCTGGCGTGGATAATTTTCTTTACCGCAGTTTCAGTACTTGGTGCGTTTTGGGCGGGGGACTTGATGATGCGGAGAATTGTTTTTGCAGGCGTACTGATCGCCCTGGTTCTTTATAAATATCTCAGGGAAAAATCTTTTTGGATTATTGTTTATCTTTTACCTGTCATTGTTGCGAACGGGATTTTGTATTACAGGGGAAGTTCTGATATAGCCCTTACCGATATGCAAAAACATATTGATAAGCTTCCCAAGGGGCAGGTTTTGATCGAAACCCACTACCTTGCACCTTTTACCAAGTATGACGGGACGATTCTTTGGATTGGGCAGAGTGATTTGGGGAAAATTGATGATTATCTTAACAGTGGAAAAAGAGTTTTTATAACCAAGCAGGCAATAACCGCTCCGTATATGCTTTTAGTCGGGAATAATTATCACATAACCTCTTTAGGGAGGGTCGGAGAATCGGAGTCCAGATTATTGTTTAAGAAATATATTTTTGACGCATTCAAAGATAATTTAGAAATTAAATTATTTAAGGGAAAACAAATTTCCGGCCAGGCGGGAGAACCTGTTATTGCCTATGACCGAAGTTTCTGGGGACGTTTGGCACGGCGCAGAATTGATTACGGGGATATCGGTTCATGGGTTTGGGCGATTATAACCAATCACAGAGATCCGATCGGTTGGACATATAAGGATGCGGGAGGAGTCTGTACTTACTGTCCCGGTTCCTGACTTGCGACGCATTGGTTATTTATAAAATTTCCGCACGCTTTGCAAATAATATCGGAATTTTGATTTCCGTTTTCATCTTTGTCCGGAATAACATAAAAGTTATTAGTAACATAAGCAACTCCTGCTTTCGTAAACGCTTCGAGATATTTTTGCCGCAGCCCGGTATTTGATAGAAATCGATAAATAAGATCTCCCTCGATATCAAATTTTTCCAGACGCGAAAATACCTCTTTCAGCACAATTTTTTTCACTTTGGAAACATCAACATTGGTTAAAAATGGTTCCAAACATTGTCCGACATGGTGGCGTAGAACCCCGATTCTTTCCTGCATGGAAAGAATTATATATTTTTGGTTCCAATGGTTCAAATAGTCCTTTCTTGATACAATAGGTGGCGATGCTGAATATTTTTTCCAGATTTCTTGATCTCAATGCGCGTGAGATTGATCGAATCAAAAAAATCGTTGAGAAAGTTAATTCTTTCGAACCGAAGGCTAAAAAACTAAAAGATAAAGATTTTGCCAAAAAAACCGAGGAATTTAAAAACAGGTTGGCAAAAGGCGAAACTTTAGATGAGCTTCTTCCCGAAGCTTATGCAATTGTTCGGGAGGCTTCCTACCGGCTTCTCGGAATGCGTCACTATGATGTCCAACTTGCGGCGGCTATTGCTCTTTTTGAAGGCAAGGTTGCAGAACAAAAAACAGGAGAGGGAAAAACTCTCTCGGCCGTTCCCGCGTTATATCTTCATGCACTAACAGGGAGAGGGGCCCATCTTGTTACTGTCAACGATTATCTTGCAAGAAGAGACGCCGGTTGGAACGCACCTGTTTTTAATTTACTCGGAATGAGTGTCGGTTCAATTATTCAAGAAACCAAGTCTTTCGTTTATGATCCCAGTTTCACCGATTCAACCCACGGAGATGAAAGACTTGCCCATCTTAAACCCGCCGAAAGAAAACTTGCATATCAAAGTGATATTTTATACGGAACAAATAATGAATTCGGTTTTGATTATTTGCGTGACAACATGGTTTCTTCTTTGGCTGAGATGGTTCAGCGCGGGCATTATTTTGCAATAGTTGATGAAGTTGATTCTATTTTAATCGATGAAGCCCGTACCCCTCTTATTATTTCCGCCCCTGATACAGAACCGACTCAAAAATATTACAAGTTCGCCTCAATGGTTGAAAAATTGAATACGGATACAGACTTCAAAATAGATGAAAAATCCAAAAGCGCATCGTTAACGGAGATGGGAATTACTCGAGTAGAAAAAATACTCGGGGTAGATAATCTTTATGAGAAAGATTTTGACTCAATTCATCATATTGAAAACGCTCTCAGAGCAAAAACTTTATACCTCCGTGATAAAGACTATGTTGTCAAAGATAATCAGGTAACAATAGTTGATGAATTTACAGGCCGCCTTATGGTCGGCAGGCGTTGGAGCGACGGACTTCATCAGGCAGTTGAAGCAAAAGAGGGTGTGACAATTCAACAGGAAAGTAAAACCTTAGCAACAATTTCTTTCCAGAATTACTTCAGGATGTATGAACATTTAAGCGGAATGACTGGAACAGCCGCAACCGAGGCGGAGGAATTTAGAAAAATTTATAAATTGGATGTTATTGTTGTCCCGACCCATAGGCCCATGATAAGACGCGATCAGGGGGATATGATTTATAAAACTTTAAGGGGAAAATATGGGGCGATAGTTGAGGAAATCGGAGAATGTTATAAAAAAGGTCAACCTGTTCTTATCGGAACTACTTCAATTGAAAAGAACGAGATAATTTCCGAATATCTCAAGCGCAAAAAAGTCCCCCATAATGTTCTAAATGCCAAAAACCATGAAAGAGAAGCTGAAATTATTGCCGAAGCCGGAAAAATCGGAGGAGTTACGGTTGCAACCAACATGGCAGGCCGTGGTGTTGATATAGTTCTTGGAGGCGCACAACCGGATAGGAAGGCGGGAGTATCCAATGATCAATTTACAAAGTCAAAAGAATATAAAAAGTGGGAAGAAGCCCATGAAAAAGTAGTTAGTGCTGGAGGACTTCATGTAATAGGAACGGAGCGACACGAAGCCAGACGTGTGGATAACCAATTGAGAGGCCGTTCCGGTCGTCAGGGAGATCCCGGTTCTTCCAGATTTTATTTATCAATGGAAGATGACCTTATGAGGATTTTTGGAGGCGAGCAAATTAGCGGAATAATGGATAAGTTAAATCTTCCTGAAGATCAGCCTATTGAAAATGCATTGATTGGCCGGGCGATTGAACAGGCGCAAGTGAAAGTTGAAGGATTCCATTTTGATATACGTAAGCGCCTTGTGGAATTTGACGATGTTGCCAATCAGCAAAGGGATATTATTTATAAACTCCGTAGAAGAATTTTGGATTCCACTGATGTTAAAAAAGAAGTCCAGGAAAAACTTGACCATCAGATTGAAAAAACAGTTCTTCTTGGAACTTCGGTAGAGAATGAAGAGATTGACAGTGAGAGGTTAGCCGTAGGACTTGCCGAAATAATTCCCTTTGATGACATCTCCCTAAGAAATATTAAAAATCAGATATCTAAAATTAAAAAAGAGGAAGAAGTAAAAAGCTTTTTGTTGCAAGTTTTGAATGGTGTCTATGAAAAGAGAGAAAAGGATTTGGGCGGCAAGGTAATGAGAGAAGTCGAGAAATATGCCTATCTCGGTTCAATTGACCATCTTTGGATGGATCACATTGATCACATTGATGATCTTCGCGAGGGAGTAACACTTAGGGCTTACGGACAACGCGATCCTTTGGTCGAATTTAAAAACGAGGCTTATAATTTATTTGAAAGGCTGGTTGATAAAATCGACGAAGAACTTTCCCATAGAATCTTTAGAATCGGAGTTGCAATGCCACAGCCTGAAATTCCTTTGAATTTGGCCAGGGAAAATATTGACAAATCCGATACAACCGGTCTTTCCGGAAATGCGGAAGAAACGGCCAAATCCGGCAGGAAGGCTTTCCCCTCGGGCAGTAATTCGGAAGAACAGGTTCATAAACTGGGTCGAAATGACCCATGCTGGTGTGGAAGCGGAAAAAAATGGAAAAAGTGCCATTACCCGAAGCTTGGATAGACAACATGAATAAAAAATATTTATTCGCAACAATTTTTCTTGTAATCATTGCGGTTGTCGGAGCAATTGCTGTATTTTCGGCAAAAGGTTCTTCTAAAAAACAGCTGTTGGCAACCCCTGTTCCAAGCGCTACAATCGAAAGTGTAGCGGAGCCAACTGCTTCCGCTTCCGCCAAACCGGTTATGGAAACAGACAAATTAATTATTTTAGATGAAAGAGTTGGAACGGGAGAGGAAGCCACCGTTGGTAAAAAAGTAACGGTAAACTATTTAGGGACATTAACCGATGGAACAAAATTTGATAGCTCCTATGACCGCGGCACCCCGTTTAGTTTCAGTTTGGGAGCGGGAGAAGTAATTGCCGGATGGGATCAGGGGGTGGCCGGGATGAAAGTCGGAGGAAAAAGAAAACTTACAATTCCTTCTTCTTTGGGATATGGGGCGCAAGGAATTCCCGGGGTAATTCCAGGAGGTGCAACTTTGGTTTTTGAAGTCGAGCTTTTGGGCGTTGAATGAATAAGGTGACAATCAAAAAATTCCTCAAGAAATATTCGCCGGTTGCCAGTTTAGTATTTGCAGTTGCAATTTCGGTTATTATTTTTGTCTTTCGGGACAAATTTATTGGTCTTCAAAATTACGGATATATCGGTCTTTTTGCGCTTAGTATTTTAGGAAATGCGACAATAATACTACCGGTTCCGATAATTCTAACCGCGTTTATCGGGGGGGCTATTTTTAATCCTCTTATCGTCGGGATTGTGGTTTCTTTGGGGGCTACCATAGGGGAGTTGACCGGCTATTTGGCAGGAGCGGGGGGCGGGGAAATTATTGAAAAGGATCCGAGAGTGCAAAAAGTCAAAAAGTGGATGGATAAGTACGGACTTTGGACCCTTTTTATCCTTGCAATTATCCCGAATCCGCTTTTTGATTTGGCGGGAATTGTTGCGGGTGCAACAAAAATCCCGGTTTATAAATATTTTATTGTTGTCTGGCTGGGAAAATTGATCAAATTTGTTGCAATTTCATTTATTGGTGCCGGGTCAATTAGCATAATCGACAAGTTTGTTTAAATATTTCCTTTTTGTAAAACATTCTTCTTATGACGCAAAAATTTTTTAAGTCCGGTAGCGTCAACATTCCTTTGCCCATTTTTTTCCCGGATGCCACCCGTGCAGTTGTACGCTGCCTTGATACATCTGATATCGAGGAAACAAAAACTTCCGGAATATTGGTGAACACTTTTCATCTTTGGCGGGAGCTTGGTAATAATATTCTTAATAAATTTGGCGGAATAGGAAATTTTATGAACTGGCATGGAGGAATAATTTCCGATTCCGGCGGGTTTCAGGTAATGAGTGTAATTAAATCAGGGGTTATGAAAGGAAAGATAACCGATGACGGAGTTATTTTTTATCCGTCAAAAAGCAAAAGAGTAATCCTAACTCCCGAAAAATCAATTGAATTTCAAATGAAGTTAAAAACGGACATGGTTGTTGTACTTGATGATTTTACCGACCCCAAAGCCGGTTATGATGAAGCAAAAATTTCGGTTATCCGAACAATTGCATGGGCAAAGCGGAGTAAGGATGAATTTACCAAAATATGTAAAATGAAAAAAATTCTCAAAAATGATATGCCTTATATTTTAGGAGTAATTCAGGGAGGAAAATTTCAGGACCTAAGAAAATATTGTGTAGAAGAATTAACAAAAATTGGTTTTGACGGATTCGGTTATGGAGGTTGGCCAATTACAGAAGACGGAGATTTTGATTTGGAATCTGCAAGGACAATTGCCCAAAACTCACCGGAAAATTATTTTCTATATGGACTGGGAGTGGGAAAGCCGGATGAAATTGTTGCCTGCGCTAAACTGGGATTTAATATTTTTGATTGTGTTCTTCCAACACGCGACGCCAGGCATGGCAGGCTTTACGTCTATAATGCAGGATCAATTAATGAAATTGATATTGAAAAACCGAACTTCTATTCATATTACACTCCGGGTAAAGAAAAATATTTTTCGGATGCTTCGACGGTCAGTTTGGCATGTGATTGTTTACTTTGTAAAAAATATTCAAAAGCATACCTTGCGCATCTTTTTCGGATAAAAGATTTTACCGCGGGGCGACTTGCAACCATCCATAATCTTAGATTTTATTCGATCCTGATGGAAAAACTTCGGTAACACTTGACAGAAAGTAATTTGTGCGTTTATACTGCGACACCTATATGGAAGAAGGTCAAAACCAAGAAACTCAAACTCAAGAAGCCCGTCAGGAAACCGCCCCTCCTCCTTCAAGTGGAGTTTCTTTTCCTACTGTAGGTGAACCAAAAAAATCAGGTAGTGCTAAAACTCTTTTGATTGTAGGCGTTTTGATTCTGGTTGGAATTTTAGGTTTTGTTATTTTTAAGAGTGCGGCCAGCAAAAATGACGAAACATTAACCGAACCGACTCCATTTGAAAATTTGACAACTTCTCCCCAAGATGAAACCACTGTGACTCCAGAGGCAAGTGCGTCTCCCGTAGCGGTCAATAAGGCAAATATCAAAGTTCAGGTACAAAACGGAACAGGGATAACGGGAGAAGCGGCATATCTTCAAACTCAACTTAAAGGCTTGGGATACACCAATATTGCAATCGGAAATTCCAGCCAACAGAATTTGACTGCAACACAGGTTAGTTTTGCCAGCACTCTTTCGAGTGAAGTTGTCACGGAAATAACAACCAAACTTAAGGCTCTTTATCAAAACGTAACCTCAACAACATCTGCCTCGACAACGTATGACGTTATTGTTATAACAGGTTTAAGAAAAGGTGCCACCCCAAAGCCTTCTACCTCACCGGCTGCTTCCCCAACTCCGACCGCAACTCCGGCAATATAGTTCATCTGTGTTAAAATAAATTGTCATGGGTAATGCCCTTAAGCTTGTTGTTGGTAAATTTGATATTAATATTGGAAATATTTCCTTTCCGCTCTCATACGCCCAAGCCGCCCTTATTATTTTCTTAATCTTTCTTTTAATTTTGGTTATGGCACAATTCCGCCGTCATTTTGCTGACTGGTCAATTAAGGGTGCTGTTTTTGGAATTTTCTTTGGTTTCCTGCTTGCACTCATTTTGGAAGGATTTTTGATAGTCGGAGGCAGAACCGCAATAACCGGAATATTGGGTTGGAAAAATGCCCCGGCTCCGATTTCGATAGCACTGGATGCCGGAAGAAATAAGTTGATTCAAGTTTTGGGGATTAAAGATCAAATTCCCTCATCGTTTGCCAAAGAAAATACTACAGTTGCCGGTGCAGTTGATCTTCTTCAGAGTCTTTCACCTGCTGACGTCAAAAAAGTAAAAACAATCTTCTGCCAGCCATAAATTTATTCTGTTTTCCTGTCTTTTGATATACTTCTAGGTATGCAGGAAAATAATCAAACAGTTGATGAGCTTATAACACGTCTTGATAAACTTATTGAGGTTATAAGGCTTTCGGATAAAAAACTGAAAATTGAAGAACTTGAAGCTAAGGCTGGTGAGTCAACTTTATGGGACGATCCAACTAACGCCAGAGCCGTCACTCAGGAACTTTCGGATCTTAAAAAAGAGGTGGAAGAAATATCCGACCTTTTTGAAACTTTAGAGATACTTAAAGAGGTGCCGGATGAGGCTGAAGTCAGAAAAGCCGAGAAAGCTCTTGGAAAACTGGAGCTTATGTCTTATCTTTCGGGTGAGTATGATGTCAAGAATGCCATAATTTCAATCCACGCAGGTCAGGGAGGAACGGAAGCTATGGATTGGAGCAACATGCTTTATCGCATGTATCTGCGTTTTTGTGAGCGTAGGGGATGGCCTACGGAGAATCTTGATTACACTCCCGGAGAAGAGGCCGGAATTAAAAGCGTAACCTTCAAAGTTGCGGGGCATTACGCTTACGGTTATCTGAAAGGTGAGGCCGGAACCCATAGACTAGTCAGGCAGTCTCCTTTTAACGCGGATAAACTTCGGCAGACTTCTTTTGCCTTGGTTGAAGCCATGCCTGAACTTGCGGATGTGGATCTTCACGATATAAATATTAAGGAAGAGGATCTTGATTGGCAGTTTATTCACGCAGGCGGACACGGTGGGCAGAATGTAAATAAAGTCGCTACAGCCGTGAGATTAACCCATAAACCGACAGGGCTTGTGATTACCGCTTCCACCGAACGTTTTCAGGAGCAAAATAGAAAGATTGCGTTGGAACTACTTCGCGGAAAGCTTTGGCTAATGGAACAGGAAGTTGCCAAAGGACTTAAAAAAGAACTCAAAGGGGACTATCGTCCGGCTTCATGGGGAAACCAGATCCGAAGCTATGTTCTCCATCCTTATAAAATGGTAAAAGATCTTCGAACCGATGTCGAAACCGGAAATACTGAAGCCGTACTTGATGGGGAAATTGATGAATTTATAGATGCAGAATTAAAAATTTAGTTTTTAGATTTGCGTTTTTGGTTTTTATAGTGTTATATTGTCCTTAAGGATATGGAATCGGTAAACCCAATCACCCCTGTAGTTAATGGTCTTGCCAAAGGCGGAATAAAAAAGATTTGGCCTTATATTCTCGGAGCATTTTTGGTGGTTTTGATCGGCGTGGGAACCGCCTGGGTGATTTTCGGAAGAATGGGCAGATCTTCATCCGTGGCTGCGCCGGGATCTAAAGTTTCTTCAACTGAAGTCGGAGTGCTTGACCCCAAAGTTAAATATGATACCGCTATAGGAGTTGTTCAGGAGGGAGGAATCGGGAATGAAGGAGCTTTTCATTTGGTTCGTGACGGCGGGCCTTCAAAATATGTTTATCTCACATCAAGTGTGGTTGATTTAAGGAGTTTTATTGATAAAAAAGTTGAGATTTGGGGTCAAACGTTAGCTTCAAAAAAGGCGGGTTGGCTGATGGACGTAGCCAAGGTTAAAATAACTCCGTAACGGTTTAACACTGGCAATCTTTGTTTTCACTTGATACCCTGAAGTATCTAAAATTATGTCTACGGAAGAAAAAGGAATTATTCATTTTAAGGGAGTTACCAAAAAATTTGGCTCGCTTTCGGCACTAAACGATATTTCTTTTGATATTAAAAAAGGTGAATTTGTTTTTATTACGGGCCCATCCGGTGCGGGTAAAACCACAATATTAAAATTAATATTAGGCCAACTTGCCGCCGACACAGGAGAAGTCATAATTGACGGATTTAACGTAAAAAGTTTGAAAGATAATGATTTGCCTCACTTCCGTCAAAAAATCGGAACTGTTTTTCAAGATTTCAAAGTTCTTCCGGAACGTACTATCGGAGAAAATGTCGCAGTGGCTCTGGCAGTAATAGGACTTCCTGAAGAAAGTTGGGATGAAAGAATTAAACATGTTTTGAAGCTTGCGGGTCTTTCAAGGCAAATAAATCTTTTTCCATCTCAGCTTTCCGGAGGAGAACTTCAGAGGGTTTCACTGGCCCGAGCCTTAGCCGTTAATCCTAAAATTCTTTTAGCAGACGAACCGACCGGGAACCTCGATTGGGAAACTTCTCATAATCTGATGGAGTTATTTGAAAAAATAAACAAGGAAGGTAAAACCGTAGTTATGGCTACACACAATTTGGAAATCGTCAAAAATTATAAAAAAAGAGTTATTAATATTGTTGGTGGTATCATTAATAATAAATGAACATTCATTTTAAAACCGCATGGGATTATATAAGAAGATCGCCGTTTCAGGCACTCGCCGCTTCATTTGTTCTTACTCTGACATTTTTTGTTACGACATTGGTTTCGGTTTTGGTTTATTCTTCCTCAAAACTTATTACATATTTTGAAACACGGCCTCAAGTTATTGCTTTTTTGAAAGCCGATGCGCTTGATACCGGTATTGCCGATTTGCAACATAGACTGGCACTCGACGCTCATATTAAAAACGTTAAATATGTAAGTAAGGAAGAAGCACTGTCAATTTACAAAAAAGCGACAAGCGACAACCCGCTTTTGGGGCAGCTTGTCAGTCCGTCGATCTTCCCCGCATCCCTGGAGTTTTCCGTTACAGACCTTTCTTACGCGCAAACAATAATCGACAAAGTTAAGAAAGAGGAGATTGTAGATTCGGTCGGTTTTACGGCAGCTTTGGGAGGGGAAACCAGTCTAAATGACGTTGTCGCAAGGCTTAAAACCGTTACAACATACGTCAGAGTCGGCGGAATCGTTTTTGTCGGGCTTCTGGCCGCCACTTCTCTTATCGTTTTACTTGTAATAACCAGTATGCGGGTTGTGGGTAGACGTGAGGAAGTGGATATTCTTAATCTGATTGGAGCAACAAAGGGATTTATCAGAAGCCCGATTATTATTGAAGCTTTTGGCTATACACTTTTTGGAGTAATTCTGGGGTGGGCGATATCATTTATAGGGATATTATACCTGTCACCTACGGTTGTGGCCTATTTTGGAGAAATACCAATACTTCCACGGGACGCATTGGGGATATTTGGACTATTCGGAATAGTACTTGCTATTGAAATTCTTGTTGGAATCGCATTGGCTTTATCCGGGAGTTTGATTGCAATTTCCAGAGTTAAAAAAGTGAGATAAATGAAATTTAATGTTAAAAAAAAATTCTTTCTTCCCCTTTTTGTAATAGGACTATTTCTTCTGGCAACAGTCATAAAAGCTCAGACCTCGTGTGATAGTACGTGTGACCCCAGCGACAGCGGTTGTTTGACTAATTTGCAAAATCTTTGTCAGGTTAAAGTTACAGAACTTCACAATCAGGCAAACACTCTTTCAAATCAGATCGCACAATTTAATGCGCAAATTAAACTGACCACCCTCAAAATTTCTCAAACACAAGCTCAGATTGCTCTTTTGGGGGGGAGAATAGATCAACTCGGGGATTCGTTAACCTCGCTAACTGCGGCTTTTTCTTCCAGAGCCGTTGAAACTTATAAACTTTCGAGGTTTGAGAATAATTTTATCTTTATTCTTGCGGCATCCGATATCACAGATGCTGCCTCAAGATTGCATTATCTTCAAAAAATTCAGGAGGAGGACAGAAGTTTGCTTGAAAAATTACAAACTGCGCAAACAACCTATCAGGGTCAAAAGGCAGACCAGGAAACACTGCAAAAACAGTTACAAACTCAGCAAGCGAATTTAAATTCGCAAAAAGCAGCAAAAAACAGTCTTCTAATTGCTACCAAGAATGATGAATCAAAATATCAACAATTATTAAGTCAGGCGAAAGCTCAATTGGCAGCCTTCCAAAGCTTCGTAACGAGACAAGGTGGAGCCTCTATTCTTAGTGGTCAAACTAAATGTAACGATTGGGGCTGTTACTATAACCAACGGGATTCCGAATGGGGAAACATTGGTTTGGGCGGGTCGGTGTATACGATGGCAAACTATGGTTGTCTTGTTTCCTCTGTTTCTATGGTTGCCAGTCATTATGGTAAAAATATAAAACCAAATGACATCGCAGTCAGTAATGACGCTTTTGTACCGGGTACGGGTTATCTGTACCATTCTTTTACAGCAAATGGAATTTCGGTTACAGTTTCTTCATCTTCCAAAAGCATAATTGATTCCGAGCTTTCTGCAGGAAGACCTGTTATAGCCGGTCTTTTTTCAGGCCCCGACCACTTTATAGTTATAACCCGTAAAGATGGCGATAACTATATTATGAGAGATCCTTTTTTGGAGAATGGTGCCGGATCGGACGGGAACGGAAGACCGCTTACGGATAAGTATAGTTTCTCCGATATTACAAGCCTGCGTTTAGTTAGCTTCAACTAAATAAACAATTTTTCAATTTCAATAATTCTAAAGTATTAAACTATAAGTGTGTGATATGTTGTGTATAATAAATATACTGCTTAGATGAATCGTGTCATTATCATAATATTTTTGTTTACTTCATTGTTATTTCTTTTACCCGAGAAAGTTAAAGCGCAAGTCGTAATTAATGAATTTGTACCGGATTCGAGCCAAGAGTGGATTGAATTTTACAATTCGAGTGCTTCTGCGGATTATTTAAAAATTTATTACGTGGATGATGATACGGATTTTTTAAATGATTCAGGATCTAGTTCCAAAAAATTGTTAACAAATCTAAATATAACGAATCCGACATTTCCCACTATTGATACGTCGTCATTTCTTAATAACACAGGTGACTGGGTGGTCCTATTTGATCAAAGCGGAGCGTTGGTTGATCAATATCAATTTACATCAAATCCCGGTAAGGATATTTCAATGGGAAGGTACCCGGATTTAACTGGAGCCTTTTCTGTTTTGGCCTATTCTACAAAAGCTGATGCAAATTCAGCTCCCCCAACTCCGAACCCAACCCAAGCCCCTACCACTACGACTAATCCAACTTCTACCCCCACTCCAACTTCCACCCCAACAAAAACCCCGACGCCTGTTTCAACTCCAACAAAAACCCCAATCCCAACAAAAACACCAACGCCCAGCCCAACGAATTCTCCGGAGGGAATGGTTTT
>Ga0315275_10002881_pt1 | contig 15731 bp, 13 predicted proteins | sample YL17G03_0_MG_FD_205557 | JGI IMG/M metagenome (GOLD analysis project Ga0315275, IMG submission 205557) | Sediment microbial communities from Yellowstone Lake, YNP, Wyoming, USA - YL17G03_0 | ecosystem: Environmental > Aquatic > Freshwater > Lake > Sediment | place: USA: Wyoming | collected... | reverse complement strand
TGCCCAAAGACTTCTTTGACACTTGCCCAAACTGCAAATGATGCGCCCCTAGGGCGACTCGAACGCCCGCACCCGGCTCCGGAGGCCGGTGCTCTATCCAACTGAGCTATAGGGGCATACCACCGTCTATGATACCCCGTTGCAGGACAAATCGACAACTGTGTGCGCTGTGACAGCCACCACAGTGCCTTTCACAGTGATGAAACAGGGGGCAAGTTCCCTCCCAACCCACAAGCCAGGCTCCATACCTTGAGGGTTTGGCACAAAGCCGCCTCCGAGTCACTCAAATAGGCATCTGCAAGACAAGAACAATGGTTGTTGCTATAATGTGACAGGGCGTGGTAGAGAGCACAGAAGGTCCGACTCACAATAGCTATAGTCAATCATAATTTAGGAGAAGTGCCACACAGAATTCTGGCTGACAGCCAAGGATGAGCAAGAGAAACGTCGCCTATCTAGGACCGCCCGGTACCTTCAGCGAAGAAGCCGCTCTCAAATACGATCTGGAAGCACAACTCATCCCCTTTCCAAGCATATCCGCCGTCACTTCTGCGGTAGAGACAGGTATAGCAGATGAGGGAGTGGTACCCATAGAGAACAGTCTCGAAGGGTCTGTCAACGATACCCTGGACCTCCTCATACATGAGTCAAAGCTGCTCATTCGACAAGAATTGATCCTTGACATTGAGCACCACTTGTTGGTCAAGCCAGGGACTTCAGCCACAGAGCTGAGTGTGATATTCTCTCATCCGCAGGCGCTGGCACAGTGTCGACGGTTTCTGGAGCGATGCTTCCCAAAAGCCCAGATAGTCGCTGCACTCAGCACAGCAGCCGCTGTTGAGCAGATGATGGCTTATTCCACTCCGGCAGCGGCGATTGGTAATTCCAGGGCAGCAGAGATCTACGGTGCACAGATCCTTGCAAAGAATATCCAAGACCGCTCACCCAATGTCACTCGCTTCGTGGTTCTTGCCCCGAAGGATCTTCCGTCTACAGGCAGGGATAAGACTTCTCTCTGCTTCTCCTTCAATGATGATCGCCCTGGTTTGCTGTACGGCGTGCTGGAAGAATTCGCCAAATACAACATTAATCTGGCAAAGGTGGAATCACGCCCCTCCAAGGAAGCCCTCGGGAAATACATCTTCCTGGTTGACATAGAAGGACATCGCCAGGACAGGATTATGGGAGAGGTATTAGGTAGGGTGCAGACAAAGACCTCCTTCTTTAAGGTCTTGGGCTCCTATCCCAAATACCAATTGAAAAGATGACCAGCAATATTTCGAAAAAGGGCAATAGCAACGCCGAGTTTGATCTCGATTGGGACGACAAGCACGTAGTGCCTCCGGTCACTTTCCCCGATCTGGATTTCTTCTTCAGCCGGCTGGAGGAAGCCACTCTTAATGCCGTGGACACAAAGAAGGGTGAAAAGGTATTGGACGTAGGTTGTGGCCGAGCCACCGATGCTATGGCTGTGGCCAGAAGAGGAGGGAGTTGCCTGGGGCTGGAGCCATCGGAGACTATGATAGAGCACGCCAAGGTAGATATCGGCAACGATGGCACGGGAGTCTTTCTGCTCCGGGGGATAGGCGAATACATGCCCATCAAGAACCACTCCCTTGACAAGATCGTGTGCAAAGGCGCTCTGGATCACTTCCCCACTCCAGAGAGAGCAGTACAAGAGATGGCTAGAGTAGTGAAGCCAACCGGGACAGTGATCATCACAGTAGCTAACCTTGATAGCTTGGGCTTCAGGATTGGAAGGACCTTCTTTGTTAGATTCAGGAAGCTACTTCGCCGAGAAGAATCTATCTACGAGAAGATTTGGCAAACACCTTTCGATCATACATACAGATTCGACTACAAGTCCGTGAAGAAGATGGTCGAGCGTCACATGAATGTGGATCAGTCCATTGGAGTGTCTCTGTTCTTCGCATCGCCATGGTGGGGCATGATTCTGGCAAAGTTACCGAGACGTATTTCAATGACCATTCTGAAGGCTTTGGACAAATTGGCGCAACACATGCCATCACTTAGTGATGGCATTGTGCTGAAATGCACCCCAAGAACAAAAGAGAATAGCCCACGCTAGCAGACAAGTCGATACCGTACCCTTCTAACGCTTCACCAAAAGGATCGTAACGATCCCACTCCTGCCTTCGATTTCTTGAATCTCTCTTATCTCGCTACTGTGATCAATAACCAGTTTGTCAACAGCTGGGGTAACCTCTGGCCAATCATCAAATCTGTAGTCGTGAAACCCTATCGCGCCCCCTGGGACAAGGTGGGGCCAGATCACATGAAAATCGTTCTTCACATAGGACACCTGGTGGCAACCATCAACAAATCCAAAGAAGAACTTCTGATCTTTTGGGAATGTCACTTCTTTAGAATTACTCTTGATGGTTATGATATTATCGAAACCCCTGATCGTCTCCTCGTAGACTTCCAGCATTGAGCGACCATAGAGGAAAGCCTCGTAGACCTCTCCTGCCGTAACGCCTCCCTTGCCCGTAGTCTTGTCCAAGCTAGGGTCGAAAATGTCAATGGCATATACCTTCTTGCCGTATTTCTTAGCGAACTTCGCAAGCTTGGCCGTTCCCCCACCCATGTAGGTCCCAATCTCAACAATGTCTCCATCAAGTTTCTGGAGCGCCTTCTCCTCAACAAACCTCAGGAGATTCTCGTAACCCACAAACTCTTCAGCGCACATTGATGCCTTCAATACTCACACCCTCAACCTTCGCCCGGGCTGATACAGCCATAATGACCCCAGCCGACGTCCAAGTATTCTTCTCCTCCGGCCAGATCATCTGCTCCGGCAACTTTATACCAGTCTCGAAGCCGCCATCGTGATCTTTGAGCTGCAGCATCCAACCCAATAGCGTATTGGCCCTATCTGTTTCGCCCATCCGATATAGTGTCATAATCAACTCAGAAGTTTCGGCTACCGTCACCCACGGTGTCCCTACAACACACTTGCACCCCCACCTGTCCATCACGAAATCACTCCACCGTTCGAGAATAAGCCTCTGGGCTTCCTTCCCCCGAACAACCCCGGTTAGAACTGGATAGTACCAGTTTATGGCAAAACCTTGACTATCCTCGCCAAACCTGTCAAAGAGTTCTGGACGTTCCTTCATAGCCCTAAACAGCTTATCGTTTGCAGCTTCCCAGCCTGGTTTATGAATCCCGAGCTTATTGGCAATCTTGATGGCACTCCTTATGCTCTGCCAGATACAGGTCGATGCTGCCAGAATAGCCCCCGGCCAGGTCTTGTTATTTCCATTGCAGGCCCAGTGGATCTCCCCTGTAGATTGCTGGAGACACAGAGCAAACTCTATAGCCGCCTCGACAGTCTGCCACATATCCCGGAGGAAGCCCTCGTCGCCCGTAAGCAAGTAGTGATACCACATTCCAGTGGCTACATATGTACTCTGGTTAGTATCCCGAGTCAGATCCTTCGGCTTGTCGGCGACGTAGCTCGAGTACCAACTGCCATCAGAGTTCTGTTTTTCCTTCAACCACCTGTAGGCTTTGACAGCCTGATCAAAGCGACCAGTCAAGTCCAGGGCTATGGCACATTCCACATGATCCCAAGGGTCCGTGATGCCATCATCGTACCAAGGGATAGCTCCTGAAGGCAGTTGATGTCTACTGATGAAGTCTGCCTGTTCGTTAATCAGTTTGGAGATGCTGTCCATCCTCTCCTTTCTTGGCATAGATAACGATGCTCTTAGGAAAGATGCGATTGCATATATCGTCAAGCAGACGAATCGGCCTGGTTCTGGTCTTGAGATCCCAAACCAGAAACCTGTGGTACATGGATGGAATTAGGGCCTTCTCGTTGTTTACCCCAAACACACAACGGAGAAGCCAGTATATCGAATGCAGAGAATGTTTATGTCGAATACTGTAGATACGGAGGTTATGCTCGCGCAGCAGGCCTACCAGGTCATTGGCCCTGTACTTTCTCACATGTCCACCTGGGTTGTGGCAATATTGCTTCGATATCCTCCAGTAGATGCTCTCCGTAAGATATGTGGGCACACTGACGGCCAGTATACCACCATTCTTCAGTACTCTTACCAGTTCTCTCATGCTCTGTTTGTCATCACCAACGTGCTCTAGAACTTCAGAACAGACAACCCTGTCGAATGAAGTATCCCTAAGAGGAAGCCGCATGGCATCGCCCCGAACTGCCAGCCATTTGCCATTGCGCTGCTGCTCATTGTCCAGAGTCTGAAGCATATACCTGGTCTTATTCAGACCCTTTTTCTCCATATCCAACGCACAGACGTGGCAATCGAATTTGCTATATGCCGCCCAACTGTGCCTCCCTTCACCGCAGCCAACATCCAGAATATGCTGGCCTTCCTGTATTTCCAAGAGATTGTAGTCAACGGTGAGCATTGGCAATCAGCTCCTCATACACCGCTACAGTCCTCTTCGCAGCTTCTTCCCAGGTGAAATGAGTCTCTATTCTCCTCCGTGCTGCCGTGCCCATTCGTCTGCGAAGGTCATTATCAGACATAAGACGCCTTATCGCCGAGGCTAGGGCATCAGCATTACCCGGGGGTACTAGAATACCAGCCTCGCCATCCGGACCTACCACCTCAGGAAGAGCGCCTGCCGTTGTCGAGATAACGGGTACCCCACAAGACATGGCCTCAGCAGCAGGAAAACCAAAACCTTCATAGAGCGAAGGCACCACCGCCACTTCGGCTGCCGAATAACATCTGACCAGATCTTCATGGCTTATCCTGCCAGTAAAAGTGACCCTATCTTGAAGTCCATACTCTCTTACCAAGCCCGAGGAGTACTTGCCGTCAGGCGGACCACCAACCACCGTCAGGTTTAGTTCCATCTCGTTGCTCAGCAACTTAATAGCCCCCAGCAGATGGGCCAAACCCTTCAAGGGGCTATATCCCCCGACAACGACGAGGCTGTTGGGCTTCTTGCACATCGAACCATCACCATCAAAAAGATTGATATCAATCCCGTTGTAGACCACCCTGAACTTCTCTCGCGGAATCTTGAAAGAGCGCGCTGTGTCCTCGGCTGAGTTTTCAGAGACAGCAACAATCCTGTCCATCCGCCTCGACACAATACGCTGCATGGGCAAGAAGGAATACCATCGAATCATTTTGAACTTCTGCCACCAACCCTTGGCATTGCGGACATCTATTCCCCTGTCAACAGTGACAGGATGATGAATAGTGGAGACGATGGGGATCCCGAACTGCTTCATCAACAACAAGCCATAACCCAGACACTGGTTGTCATGGATGACATCAAACTTCTTGTGTCTTGAGAGCCACCAGAGTTTCCTATGTGCCCTCATACTGAACGTGAACGGCTCCGGGAACCCTCCCAGGAGAACAGACACGACCTCGTAGAGATTAAGGGGGTAGAGGATTCGCAGGGGTTTGGGTGGGAGACGACCTCTCCAACTATATACGTCTAGGCTCTCGAGCTTGTGTACCTTGACCGCATCGACAACCACGGGGTGGGGAGGTCCCGACAAAAGCTCAACCTCGTGGCCGAGACTGCAGAGCGCCTTGGTAAGATTGTGAATGTAGATACCCTGTCCGCCGCAAAAAGGATGCCCTCTATAGGATAGGAGGCATATCTTCATCTATACCGCTTATCCTCTTCGCAAGTCAGGATCCACAAGAGGAATAGAGCCCTCTTTGTTGAGGAAACAAAAATAATACCCCCCCATCGTGGCACCTGCATTAATGCCACATGCACAAGAAATTAAGTATAGCACATGGGCTCAGGCATGGCCAAACCACATAAACAAAGCACACAACTCATTAGCACGAGAAGCGTTTAGGTGCTATAATCCCTAATGATTACCCTTGTGTATGTTATGATTCCCGTATTCAATACAGAATGACCCATTCTTTAGGCATAGATATTGGCTCTGTCAACGTAAAACTGGCACTTATCGACAGGGACGACAGAGTAGTCTTACTCGATAGTGAAAAGGTGACCTCCAGTTCCCAGGCTGCAGTCGCATTACTAATTGCAAGGCTAGCCAGAAAATTCAATCTACAAGAGATAAACACAGCTGCTCTATCCGGTTCAGCCGTCACCATGGTATCCAATAAACTGAACTGGTCTGAATATAGCAGCTCGCTATCAATCGCTTCAGGGCTTCTCCATTTCCATCCAGAGGCAAAAACCATCATACAAATTGGCGGACAGAGTTCTTTTGTCATGGAACTCGAGGATGGGCTAAGGAAACCATGGAGAGTTGCCTCAAACCCTCTTTGCGCGGCAGGCACCGGGATGTTTCTGGAGCAACAGGCATACAGACTCGGGATAAGCATGGAGGACTTCTCACGTCTTGCGATGGAATTTGAAGGCACTCCACCCAGGATAGCCGCCAGGTGTAGCGTCTTCGCCAAGACTGACCTTATTCACCTGCAGCAGAAGGGGGTTCCGATAGGGGCAATGCTCTACGCACTCTGTGGCAGCATAGCCCGAATGGTAGCCTCTCTCAAAAAAGGCGCGTTCGAGGAACCAATCTTCTGTGTTGGTGGTGTTGCTGCCAATGCTGCGATAATCAAAGCCCTCAACGAGGTACTGTCCGCAAGAAACGGGCGTCCGGCGAACGTTATTGTTCCAGAGAATAATCTATACATTGAGGCTTTGGGGGCAGCCATACTTTCCAGAGAATCCGGAAGAATTTCAAAAGTCACAGTACTGTCTGAAGCAGAAGTCAAGCAACACTATTTTGAAATGCCAGGGCTTGAAAAGAAAAGCCAGCAATCTAACTGTTGGGCAACACCAGTAATAGAGAAACCGTTCACGGGCTATCTTGGGGTTGATGTTGGATCTACCAGTACAAAGGCAGTCATAATCGACGAATCTGGCCAGAAGATCATAGCAAAGAGTTACCTGATGACAGCAGGAAGGCCGTTAGATGCTGTAAAAGAGGTCTTCCATAATCTGCTGCGACATGTGGGAGATAAGGCTATGATCGCTGGAGTAGGTGTCACCGGCTCCGGGAGATATCTGGTGGGCAGCTTTATCGGTGCGGATTTAATAAAGAACGAGATCACTGCACAGACAAGAGCTGCAGCAGAACTAGACCCCGAAGCAGATATCATTGAAATAGGGGGGCAGGATTCAAAGCTCGTCATAAAGCGAAACGGTGTCGTTGTTGATTATCAGATGAATAAGGCCTGCGCCGCTGGTACTGGCAGCTTTATCGATGAACTGGCTGAGCAGCTTGGCATCCATGTTCAAAACGGTGAATTCGCCAATCTGGCATTCAAGGCTCCACACACCATCGATTTGGGAACAAGGTGCGCTGCCTTTATGGGACAGTCAGTGGCTTCGGCTCAGCAAGGAGGCGTCCCTCTGGAAGTCATCACTGCCAGTCTGGCTAACTCTATTGCCGGGAACTACCTTTCTAAAGTCGTGGAAACAAGAAAGCTGGGCGACAAAGTTATATTGACTGGAGCAGTATTCTACAACGAGGCTGTTGTTTCTGCTTTTCAAAATGCACTACAAGGGAAAACCACTATCGTACCTGAACACAAGGAGGTTAGTGGTGCTATAGGTGCAGCACTTCTCGCCAGGGAAAGCACGGAAGGCGGAAGCTCAAAGTTCAAAGGATTCCAGAAAGTCATCGACAGTAATCACAACCTCACAACCTTTGTCTGCAAAGTGTGCGACAACAACTGCAACATCAGTCGACTGGACATACCCAACGAAAAGTCAACGTTCTACGGCAGCAGGTGCGACCTTTTCGACAGCACTATCAGCCATGAAAAAATAGAAACCGCTTTTGATGAACGTGAGAAGCTGTTATTCAAGCAGTATAAAGAAAAAGAGGGCACACCATCTGTCGGCATTCCCAGGGCGCTCGCAGCATATGATTACGCCCCGTTGCTCATTGGCTTTCTTAACTCGCTGGACACGAAGGTAGTCCTTTCAAGCAAAACCACCAAGCAAATCACTGAAGACGCCGTGGAATTGGGCTATACAGACAGTTGCTTCCCTCTCAAGTTGCTGCATGGCCATGCGGCAAGTCTCAAGCAAGTCGACTACATCCTCTACCCCTCTGCTATCCGACTTGGCCTGAAAGAAGGTGATGAGGATCAAAAATACTCCTGCCCTCTAGTTCAGGCTTCTCCATTCATTATTCGCCAAGCCCTCAATCTCGAACAACGAATGCTTATACCTGTGATCGACCTTAGCAGAGGTAACGATGATACGATAAATAATCTGACAGATGTTGCAGTGCGAATGGGATTCACCAAGAAACAAGGAAAGATGGCTGCAATCGCCGGACTTGAAGCTCAAAGGGAATTCGAAGCGGCCCTGGTGGAGCACGGCAAGAAGCTACTGCAACAGATCCGTCAGAATAATCAACTGGGTGTAGTGATATTCTCCCGTTCATACATGTCTCAAGATTCAGGCGCCAATCTTGGTATCGCCGAAAAGCTCGCCCAACTCGGTGTGGTGCCTATACCACTAGACTACCTATCGCTGTCTTCGGTGAATGTTAGAGAATACTCAGACCGACCATACTGGTTCTGCGAAAGCAAGCACATAGCCGGGGCAGCAATAGCAGCAAAAGACCCACAACTTTACGGGCTAATACTAACAAACTTTGGCTGTGGTCCCAACTCATTCGTGCTCAATATTGTTCGAGACATTATGGGCAACAAACCGTTAGGCCAATTGGAAATCGATGAACACGCAGCAGAGGCTGGCATCATTACGCGACTCGAAGCTTTTGTGGATACCATAAATGGGTTTGCGCGCTCCTCCAAATCATACAGCTTCCCAACCGAGGATAAGAATATCCGCCGGGAAGCACCTACGACTGTTAATTCAAATAAGGTTATCCTCATACCAAGGATGTGCACACATGCTGAGGTACTTGGCGCTGCAATGGAAGCCTTTGGAGTGAAAGCAGTCGTGCTTCCTGAGCCAGACGAAAGAAACCTCCTTTACAGTAACAAGGTCACATCAGGCAAGGAATGCTTGCCATACCGCGTGAGCCTCGGTGACTTCATGAGGTTTTTCTACGAAGGCAACAGCTATGGTTTCGGGCCAGAAGATGTCGAAGGCTTCATGGCCAGTGCCTTCGGTCCTTGCCGCTTTGGGAAATACGCTGTAGAACAAATCAGAATACTGAGAGAAATTGGCTTCAACCTTCAGATACGAACTACCGTGTCAAATAACGCCTATCGTGATTTGAATATTGGTACAGGATTCGAGCGCCTGGCTTGGAATGGCATTGTAGCCGTGGATTATCTCGAAAGGCTTCTTTGGCGAACTCGGCCTTATGAAAAATCAATCGGAGTGACTGATGCATTATTCAACGAGTGCCTGACTGATCTTGCCAACCATATCCGCAAAAGAGAGAAATTCGACTACTACTTAAGACAGGTAACCACAAGATTTGAGGCTCTGATTGACCCTGACAAGCCCAGAAGACCAATCGTCGGGATCAATGGTGAGATATACTTGCGATCTAACAGATTCAGTAATAGAGACATGGTGAGAGAATGCGAAAAGGCAGGGCTTGAGGTCATAGTCTCCCCGATTGGAGAGTGGCTGAAGTATATTACCCACCGGAACATTGAGGACGGTATCAGAGAAAGAAGACTGAAGAAGATCGTGATAGGTTATCTGAGGCAGTTTCAGCTAGAAAGAGATGAACGTTCAGTGATCAGCAATTTCAAAGAGATGATTGACAGCCGAGAGCCTTCAATAGAGGAGATACTTTCGTTCTCCAGTCAATACCTTTCTCCAAAATGTGGCAGTGAAGCAGTAGTTAGCATAGGCGCTGGGATTGAATGGATGGAGAATCCGAACTTTGCCGGTGTGATATCGGTAATGCCACACGGCTGCATGCCCGGAGGAATTGTGGCTGCTATGTCTGAGAATTTCAGCAGAATGTATGGGAAGCCGTGGATCAACCTGACTTACGATGGATTCCTCGAGTCCAACAATCTAGTTAAGCTGAGCAACTTTGCCGAAGTCATTAGATTCTGCAATAAGAAGAATGGTAGTAGCCTTACGTGAAACCCGCCCTTCTTTTGAAATAGACTCGCGCTGCTCACATACCTCCACTACTAATAAGCCCACTAACGCAGGGAAGTACTCAGCAATCCAGCAATGCTCTTGGCATCGCATATTTTACCTGAAGCAATAAGGGCTCGAACCTCTGCAGGAGAGACACGTACCACCTCAATACTCTCGGTATCCTCAGCTTGCAAAGGGCTGGGGACAAGCTCGGTGGCAAGGTAAAGATACAAATACTCCGTACAGTATCCCGGGGCAGAGTAGAATCCCCCCAACCGTACGATCTTCTGGGGTAGATAGCCTGTCTCCTCCCTCAATTCGCGGCACACCGCCTGGTCTGGGGTCTCACCAGGTTCGATACCACCGGCAGGGATTTCCAGAAGGTCCTTCCCCACCGCATGACGGAACTGACGAACCAAAAGAATACTACCATCAGCATCTACAGCCAAGATAGCTACACAATCGCTATGTTCCACGACTTCCCGAGTGGTCTCCCTGCCGCTGGGTTTCTGCACTGTATCTACCTTCAGTTGTACTGCTCGCCCCTGGTATACTCGCTGGCTATGCAACAACTGCTCAACAGCCTCGCTCAACACACCTCCTCTGGGAATCAAAGGGAATTCCCCAACCGAACACCATCAAGAAACGTTATATGTCAAGGCAACTTCGTCGCAGTTAGGAAACTTGGGGCAACGGTAGCACTCAGACCAAATCTTTCGCGGCAGCTCCAGTTTATCTACCTGGCGGAAACCAAGCTTTTCAAAAAAGGCTGCCTTATAAGTCAAACAAAAGACCTGTTGGATACCCAGTTCCTTCGCTTCCCTCAGACATGCTTCAATAAGCCTCGCCCCAATCCCCTGGCCCTGGCAGTCTTCGCTCACCGCCACACCTCTGACCTCAGCCAAATCAGACCAGTATATATGGAGGGAGGCACAGCCAATTACCTTGTCTCCATCTCTGACCACAAAAAAGTCTCTTATGTTCTCATATATTTCGCTTAGGGCCCGCGGCAACATGACCCCCTTCTCAGCAAAGTAGTTGGCCAACTTGTGTATCTGGGGGCCATCATCGATCCTGGCTTTTTCTACCTTCAAGGTCATCTCCTCCAACCTACATTCAATCTCTTACTTTCACCCTCAGTCTCTGCTCGAGAGCACTATAGAAGAAATCGCGAGGATACATCCTCAGAAAACGAGCAACCTGCTGGCTCCGCTTTGCAGTGATTCTGTCCCCGTCCTGCAGCGCGAGATTTATCTGCCCATCGACGCTCAGCACAGCCTCATGGTAAGTATGGACTTGCATTTCCACCACGGCCGTGGATGGCAAAACCAAAGCGTAAGACAGGCTCAAATGAGCTGAGACCGGTGTGACCATGATCTCCTCAGCTTGGGGAAAGAGGATGGGACCTCCAGCCGCCAAGGAGTAGCCGGTGCTGCCAGTGGCAGTGGCAATGATAACACCATCAGCTCTGTAGGTTGTCAGAGGTGCACCGTTTACAGCAGCTGACACCTGAATGATTCTCGGCACTGAACCTCTGCCGATGAGCACATCATTCAGAGCATGGAATGATCTGGGTGACCCCTTGTCAGTCCTGCCGTTAGTTTCAGAAGACAGGGCTACCTGCAGCATGGTACGTTGGTCAATCCAACCCTCTCCACGGAGCACTGCGGGCAACTTTTCCAACAGGTCATCAGCCGAAAACTCAGTCATGAAGCCAAGATGGCCTAGATTCACCCCAACGATGGGAATATTCTGAAAGGCTACCGCGCGGGCGACCCGTAGAATAGTACCATCACCACCCACGCTGATGACCAGATCGGTGTCTTGCGACTGGGTTCTCATATCTTCTTCATCCCACGAGGAACAGGCCCATACACTGGCCCTCATGGATGGTAACACCTCGGACAATCGTTCCGATAAGGCCTTCGCTGCTGGAATCTTCGGATGGTAGATAACGCCAACCCTTTTCACAGGACGGTTCACTGTTTCCCCTTCTTGAAAAAATCTTCGATGTCTCTCATCATTCGCCTGAGCTCTTCGTCACTTATCGTCGCCGTTGTATTCTCAGGATAGATAGCTGGCTGCTCACCCATTGGATAGACAACTTCCTTCTTGGCCTCCTCGTATAACTCGTCGTAGATCTTCCTCATTTCCGTTTCCGTACGCCTGGCGGAGGCTTCAAGCTCGCCAGTATCCACTACAATATCCTCCAGCCCAGCTAACTTCTCTAAAATAGACAGGGATGATCTGGGGTAATTGCTCCATGGGAATGGGAGTCTGGCAATATAGTGTGGTATCGGTGACCATAGGCCAAGAGCTTCGATATTCCTCACTTTAGCAAACCACATGAACAAAGAATGTATAGTGCCAATGCCTCTATACTCAGGATACAGTGCAATGCCACAGCCTTCCACAAGTTGTTTCAAATGGGGGAGATTGACTACCCCCAAAACCGATGGGCTCTCCAAGTGAGTCACTCCTGTAGCACCAAACGCACCGACTATATAAAGCCTCTGAACCCCAAGACGGCCAGCAACGTCCAGAATCAGGTGAACGTATTCATAGATCCTGGCTGTTGGCTGTTCACTTCTGAAAAGAACCAAATCATTCCCGTTTGTGTTGTTCTCCCAGTAATAAAACCCGTTCCTCATCATCTCCAGATCTTCTATCAGCCCGTCCTTGACTGAAATCCAAGGCACTACGCAGAAATCATAGGGTTCAATTCTGCCAAACTCCTCAGCACGTAGTTTGTTTCTTAAGTAGTCAATGATCCTCAAGCCTACATATCCGGTATCTGGCAAAGCCATGATCAACCTGGGGTTCTTTAACTTAGGCTCCTTATATAGCGTAACAGCTCTTTCCATAACAAGATTACCAATTGCCAGAGACAAAACGCCAATGTTTACTATAATTACAGAGTGCCACTCAGACAGAAACGCACAGGGGCACCTCTGCCTAATCTATCACTTTCCCATTATCTAGTAAAACAGCGCGACTTCCTGACTATTAAAACTCTGAAAATGAATAGCACTCAAAGTCAGGCGCAAGCAAAAGTGGAATTGAATCACGCAGCCTTGAGGTGATTGACGATGAGCGAATAAAGAACCTATACTGGCTAGAACAAACACTGCGGAGGTTTTCCGATGAGACTACTAGAAGGAAAGATTGCCTTGGTAACAGGCGGAAGCTCAGGAATCGGCCAAGCCACGGCTGTAGCATTCGCCAGGGAAGGTGCCAAGGTTGTCGTTGCCGATGTAAGGGTGGAGGGGAGCGAAGAAACACTGCAAATGATTAAGGATATCGGTGGCGAAGCTATTTTCGTCAAAACCGACGTAACAAAGGCAGCTGAGGTAGAAGCAATGGCAAACAAAGCTGTCGAAACCTACGGTCGACTTGACTGCGCCTTCAACAACGCCGGCTTTGGGGGAGAGATAGCATTAATCACCAACAGCAAAGAAGAAACCTGGGACCGTGTAATCGACATCAACCTCAAAGGTGTGTGGCTTTGCATGAAATATGAGGTTCCACATATGCTCAAGCAGGGCAGCGGGGCTATTGTGAACACAGCGTCGGTGGCAGGACTAGTAGGCACCCCATCCCAGGCTGCTTATGTTGCCAGTAAACATGGCATTGTGGGCCTGACAAAATCAGTAGCACTGGATTATGCTACGTCTGGCATCCGAGTAAACGCTGTCTGTCCCGGGGTTATTCGGACACCCATGATCGGTCGCCGTATTGAAGCTAAGCCAAAAAGAGAAGCAGGCTATATAGCTATGGAACCAATGGGGCGACTTGGCAAACCTGAGGAGATCGCTGAAGCCGTGGTTTGGCTATGTTCAGATGCAGCTTCGTTTGTTACCGGACATGCCATGGCCGTTGACGGTGGTCTGGTAGCACGATAGCCGCCTAACTCACAATTTTGGCAGACTAAACGTAAACTTTCTTGGGCATAGCAGACACAAAAATAATCCATAGGTCCACAAATCTAAACAGAATTCTTGTCGCTCTCGCGTTTCCCAAAAGTACGACTAGAATCCTTTCCCTTGCTTGAATATCCGATCTATTTCCTCAATTGCATCCAAGACCTCGGGCATCTGGGAAAGTACTTCAAGGCTGTAACGTGCTTTCCGCCGCCAGTTAGGGTGTTCCTCCTGGATACCAGGGATATTCTGAGGCTCTGTCTCCAACCACAGATCCTCCAAGTTGACCAATAAAATCCTGGCATGGCTGCTAGCCAGGAACGCCAAACAAGCTTTAAGGACGGAATGTGTATCCCATGAATTGCCCTTGAGCCATCCGTTGCGCTGCAGAAAGTTCACCAGGGCTTGTTTGAGATTCTGTCGAGATCCGCGCTCGACGTGGGCACCTGTAGTGTCCAAGATTTTCATCGCCACCCGGTCTTCAATGTCCAAGCCCTGCCAAAAGGCCGAGAATGGGGGCATATCATGCGTGTTAAGGCTTGCTACGGCATTGGTGGGAATCTCCCGAAGCGCCCCGTTGGAGTCAGGCGTGATTTCGTACTGTGTAACATACATGCATTGTATGTTATGCCTCGTCATGGCCTCATTGACATATGGCGGCACGGTTCCTAGGTTCTCACCCACCAGCAGACATTTATGTCTGTGGGACTCGAGGCTTAAGATAGCGTATAGCTCATCGGCAGCATATCGAACATAGACCCCTTTGCTGGGCTCCATGCCTTCAGGGATCCAAAAGAGACGATGTAGACCCATCACATGGTCGATTCGGAGGATGCTCGCATATTCCAGTTGGTGATTTAGACAAGCAATAAAGTATCGATGTTCTTGCTCCCTGATCTTCTCAGGATGCAGAGGAGTGAAACCCCAGTCCTGCCCACCACTGAACAAGGTATCCGGAGGTGCTCCTACAGATACACCCATGGTAAATAGGCTGTGTTCACGCCACATATCGTAGCCATCGGGATTGACACCAAGAGGAAAATCAAGATAGAGTCCCGAGCCTTTCTCGCGAGCTTTTTCGGAGAGAGTTTTCAACTGCTGGTGAGCCACCCACTGCACATAGGCATGATACCGTTTAGTATCCTCACTGTAATCCCCCTCCTTCAAGATACCTGCACACAGCCGCTGCGGCCATTCTGGCCAGGGAACACTCCGCCGTTCGCAGGTAGCCCGGAAACGAGCATAGTCCTCAACCCGATGATTTGTCTCCATAAAATGACGGAAGGCTGCAAGGTGATCAGCTGGTTTTGTGAAGAAGCACTTTGCTAATTCTTCAAGCAGCCGGCGTTTTAAAGCCATTTGATGTCGATAATCAACCAGAGGTAGAGATTGTAACTTTTCAACTTCTTCCTTAACCTCACCATACTCGATCATGGCTCGTGCAGCAGCACAATTTTTCAGCTCAGTAACCTTGGTCACGTCAATATAGAACTCATTCCAGAAGAGGCGACTTATAGGAGCATAGGGACTTGGATCAAATAACTCATCTAAGAAAGAGGCTAGAAATGGAAGGGTCGCCACCACACTACCACCTTGACCGGTAACCCATGTGATGAGGTCTTCAAGATCAGAGAAATCGCCGCTTCCCCAGCTACGCCGCGAATGTAGCGCATATAATGGAAGGAACACCCCCCAGACCCTGCTCACTGAACTTTCAGGAGACGGCGGATACGCCTTGACCGGAGCACAGATAATCAT
>Ga0315275_10002880_pt1 | contig 15732 bp, 10 predicted proteins | sample YL17G03_0_MG_FD_205557 | JGI IMG/M metagenome (GOLD analysis project Ga0315275, IMG submission 205557) | Sediment microbial communities from Yellowstone Lake, YNP, Wyoming, USA - YL17G03_0 | ecosystem: Environmental > Aquatic > Freshwater > Lake > Sediment | place: USA: Wyoming | collected... | reverse complement strand
ACCCACGATCCTGCAGACAGCCACGAATGAACGTAAATCCTGCTTAAAGCTGTCACTCAATGGATCGACTGTATGCAACGCTGTCAATGAGTATTTAATACCATACTGCCGCAGATTGTTACAGGCTGACATCTTCCCGCAGAAAGAATCGCGCCGGTCTAGAATGGTCATTTTAGCTGCATCATCTGGGAAAGCATGCACCAGAACAGGCACATCCAGCCCTGACCAGCGGATTGTATTGGCGATGGCGCGCTCATCACCGAAGTTCGGCAGCGTAACCAGGATGCCATCGATCTCTTCACGGTGCTTTTTGAATAGATCAGCACCCTTCTGAGCATCTGTCAGGCTCTCAACGCTGCCATACTTCGTATCTTCCGGTGTCAGAGCGATGGCATTGATCCCTTCGGCCTTTAAAAGGTCTAGGATCGTTTTCCGCCCGGTTTCGCACAAGTGACCCGGGAAAAATCCCCGATTGCCCACAATCACACCCAGGGTAACAGGTTTATTTAATCGAATGTTCATCTTTTTTTCCTTTCTGGTATTGTCTCGCAACGTATGATTTTATCTGACCTTAGGAATTTTTCGTCATTTGGCCTTTGTCGGCTGCCTGGGCAAGGCGGCGTGCTTCTTCCTTCTCCAGGGTCATCTCCTCGATTGTCCTGGTATGCAGCCGCGCTGCACCTTGTGTCTGGACTGTTTTTACCCGCGTCCCATTCCGCTGGGCTTCCAGCAGCCGCACTTTGGCGCGCGGAATTTCATGCTTGTACTGAGGCAGCCACTGTGCCTGGGCTACCAGCATCTCGTCCGTCATCTGCCAGACTTCCTCCGGGTCGCACACTGCTCCGACCAACGGATCATGAAGCATGGCCTGCTTCAACAGGGTAACATCTCCATGGACAGCAGCTTCCACGGACATTTCTTGGACACGCACACTGACTGCACAGGTTGCGGCGCAGGCCAAAGGGATATCGCCCACGACGGGTACATGGATCCCAGTGCGATCCACAAAGCATGGGATCTCCACCGCACATCCATCCGGTAAGTTGGTAATGTGCCCCTGGTTGATCACGTTGAAGTCACCGCGGTAGGTGCGACCTGTTTCTAACGCCTCGATAATATAAGAGCCATGCTCCTCGCTGCGCTGGTACTCAGAGAGCTGCGGAGGCATTTCTGCTAGCCAGTTTGGAAAGTCGGTCTCAAACCAGTTACGTCCCTCTGTGCACACTCGCAGATAACCGCCGGTCTCACCGTTTATCCAGCTCGATAAGTCGATCCATTGCATAATTTCTTGCGGGCGTTTACGGTACCAGGGCAGGTACTCACTCAGATGACCGTTTGATTCGGTGGTGTAGTAACCAAAGCGCTTTAAAACATCGATACGCACCTTTTCGGTCTGCGAATATTCAGGATGCAATTCGAACAACTCCGCCAGGAGAGGAAGCATATTCCTACCCTGCCACTCAACCTTGATGAACCAGGTTTGATGATTGATACCGGCAGCAATGTAATCAACCTCCCTGCGGTGCATCTCGTAACCGGCAGGCAGGAGGCCTTCGCTTTTGGCCCACATCTCAATGACTTTAGTGATCTGCCAATGAGCACCCTGGACACCGTGGCAAAGCCCGATCGTTTTTACACCGCCATATTTGTTACAGGCCCAGGTATTCATCGCCATCGGATTGGCATAATTTAATAAGATTACACCAGGCTTGGCAACCTGGCGGATATCCTTGCAGTGATCCAGCAGCTCGATCATCGTGCGCTGCCCATACATGATCCCCCCGGCACACAAGGTATCCCCAACACATTGGTCAACACCATATTTCAATGGAATATCAATATCAAGCTGAAAAGCCTCTAAACGCCCCTGGCGGATCGTACAGATCACGTAATCTGCATCGGCCAAGGCGGTTCGGCGATCCAAAGTAGAGGTAATCTTTGCGGGGACTTTAAAATGATCGCGGTCCTTCTGGCACAACTGGGAAACCATATCCAGGTTGCGCTGGTCAATATCCATCAATGCAAACTCAGTATCCTGCAGCTCAGGGACGCTCAGGATATCGCGGAAGAGGCGGCGGGTAAAACCTACCGAACCGGCCCCAATCATGGCAATTTTTCGTGGCATAGCTTCTCCTGTGAAATAGAATCTATAACTCTAAAGGTTTCGGAAACTGTCAGGGTGCTTTTTTACTGAGCTGGCACGGATTAAAAGCTGAGGTTTAATGACAACTGAGTATGATTCTACACCCAGCTGTTCTTTACCTGCCCCTTCTTCTTGATAAGTCCCTTCGATTGCGTTGACCAATTCTTGAACAGCCAAAGCTCCCAATTCCGCCTGATCTTGCGAAACAGTCGTCAATGGCGGCCAAAAGAAGGCCGATTCGGCGATGCCATCAAACCCAACCACCCCCAATCGTTCCGGTACGGCCAAACCTTCCCGGCAGGCCACCTGCAGAACACCCAGAGCCATCTGATCGTTGGCAACAAAAACCGCATCCAGATCTGGGCACTGCTGAAAAAGCTGGCGCATAGCCTTTTCACCACTATAGGAAGACCAGGTTCCTTCGACACACTGCTGGTCAACCATGGGTAGCTTGTGTGTCTCCAAAGCATCCAGCCAACCTTTTTTCCTCTGGCGCGCCTCCCACCAGTCCAGAGGGCCAGCAATATGGCAAATTGTTTGATATCCCTGTTCCACCAGATGCTGTGTGGCAATAAAACCACCATAATGGTTATCAATACTAACAACAGCAACATCGGCCCTTGGCTCCATAGCCAGGAAGATAATTGGTACCGGAAGGGTTGGCAGCAGATCGTGTACCCAGATGCGGTTATCCCCTACTTCCGGGACCGCCCAGAGAATCCCATCCACCTGGCGCGCTAGCAGCGAGCGCAGCACAGGCTCCTGATTATGCGCGTCAAACTCAGGCAGTTCACTCAATAGAAGTGCAAACCCTAATTCCTCGGCTTTTTCGGTAATACCGCTAAGCGTTCGAGAGGGACCAATGAATTTCAGGCCAGCCGTTACTACTCCTAACGTGAAGCTGCGCCTCTGGATCAGGCTGCGCGCCAGAGCACTGGGATGATATCCCAGGCGCTCGATCACTTCGGTGACGCGTTGGCGGGTTTCTGGAGAGACATCTGGGCGAAGGTTAAACACCCGCGAAACCGTTTGGGTCGAGACCCCGGCTTCGTTGGCAACTTGCTTGATGGTGATGCGCTCCCCTCGAACCATGCAGAATAATCTCCTACAGGTAGACTAAAATACCCCCGTTACCGTTCCCGGTATCGATAACATGATAACAAAAAATTAGCTTAAAGTCAATCTAGATCGAGAAATCCTCCCCGTGCCAAACACCGTGATCTGGCACGTTCATAGCATGGTCTGCGTGTACATCCAGCCGGTCTTCCAGTGTCTTAACATGCTCTAGAAGAACAGACAATGTCTCTCCGATTGTATCGGGCAGAAGGTCATGATCCAGATCGGGCAACGCCTTGGCAGCGCGCGGCTTGCTCCGCACCACGACCTGCCCGGGCACACCCACTACGACCGAGTTGGGCGGAACTGGCCTAACCACCACAGCATTTGCACCGATCCGGCTGTTTTCTCCAACAGTGATCGCCCCGAGAATTTTTGCCCCGGCGCCTACAACCACGTTGTCTTCTAGAGTCGGGTGGCGTTTACCCTTGTTCAGGCTGGTTCCTCCCAGAGTCACGCCGTGGTAGAGCGTTACGAAGCTCCCAATCTCAGATGTCTCCCCGATCACCACTCCCATCCCATGATCGATGAACAAACCACAACCAATTTTCGCCCCTGGATGGATCTCTATCCCGGTCAGCCCACGCAGTAATTGGGAGATCCAACGCGCAACGAACTTGAAATTGTGCTTCCATAACCAGTGCGTCAGGCGATGCCCCCACACCGCGTGCAGCCCCGGATAGCAGAGAAGTACCTCCAGCGTGCTACGGGCAGCTGGATCACGCTGGAGGACAGATTGAATATCCTGGTGGATCGTATCGAACATTGCTATTTATCCACCAAGTCCGCGAACAAAGGCGTGCTGAGATACCGCTCTCCATAGGAGGGAATGATCACAACGATCAGTTTCCCAGCATTTTCCGGACGTTGAGCCACCTGAAGGGCAGCCCAGGTGGCTGCTCCTGATGAGATACCCACCAGCAGACCCTCCTCGCGCGCCATACGCCGGGCAATGGCAAAAGCATCCTCGCCCTTCACCCGCAAGACTTCATCATAGATCGCTGTATTGAGGACTTTCGGAACAAATCCCGCTCCTATCCCCTGGATGGGATGCGGGCCGCGCTGCCCGCCCGATAAAACCGGAGAAGCATCTGGCTCCACAGCCACCACCCAGAAGGAAGGTTTACGGGCTTTGAGCACTTCACCAACCCCCGTAATTGTCCCCCCCGTGCCCACACCGGCGACTAGAATATCCACCTTCCCTTCCGTATCGCGCCAGATTTCCTCGGCAGTTGTTTTGCGATGGATCTCAGGGTTGGCGGGATTCTCGAACTGCTGAGGCAAGAAATAGTTCGGGTTGGATGCCACCAACTCTTCAGCCTTCTTGATCGCTCCGCCCATGCCTTCGCTGCCCGGGGTAAGGATCAGTTCAGCACCGTAAGCACGCAGCAACATGCGTCGTTCCTTGCTCATCGTCTCTGGCATGGTCAGAATGCACTTATATCCCTTGGCTGCACAAACCATCGCCAGAGCAATTCCCGTATTCCCACTAGTTGGCTCTACGATCGTCGTTCCAGGGCCAATCAGACCGGCTTTCTCAGCCGCTTCAACCATCGAGAAACCGATACGATCCTTCACGCTCTTGGCTGGGTTATAGAACTCCAGCTTCACCACTACATCTGCCACACAGCCCTCTGTCAAACGATTTAAACGCACCAAGGGGGTATTCCCGATCAATTCAGTAACATTATTAGCTATTTTCATTTTTTTCTCCTATTTATTAAGCTCACAGATTGCAGGGATGACTCTGACAAGAAACCAGATCCTGTGATCCATAAAGAAAGTTCCGAGCAAGTCATTCGTCAGCCTGTGGAGGTTAAAACAAAAACGACAGACGATTGTACGCTGGATCATGATTGATCTGCGGGTAACTGTCCGCCGCCTGAAACCATTGACTGTTTACAAAATTACGCAAACATAAGCCCAGGCGGAGAAACCAGTCCCCGCCCCAGACACAAGCAAGTCCACACAGTTCGATTTCCTTGCAGCGTTCGCGTGATCATTGGAGGTGATTTTAAACCAAGACTTGTGCTTGTCAAGGGCTGGGTTTCCTGGAATAGGTTTTATGAGCGATTTCCTGATCTTTAATTCGAAGCCTCAAAAGAGGGAACAGAATGATAAACCCGAATCAGATCATTCCCTGCGCTGGCTCCTGGCATCACCCGCATATCCTCGTATTTCCCTTCAGGACTGCGCCACTTCAGGCTGAAACCCCAACCGTGCCAATCCCAGACTGTCACGGCCTGCTTCCCGCTCTGGCGCTTCTCCAGCACCATCAACTCCTGAGCGCCATCTCCATCCACATCGCCCAACTCCACTTCCAGGATCGGGTCACTCACCCCAGAACCACCCCAGGTTTCATGGTAGGTGCCTCCCCGGTAACCCACAATAAAAGGATGGCTGCGGAGCATCCCGGAATGATCTGGCCTCCAGAAAGCCATCATCATTTCCTGGCGACCGTCGCTGTCCGGGTCTCCGAGGGCAAGATCAACCACCTCCCAGTCCTGCGGCGTTTGCCAGGCTTCTTTTCCATCCTGGTACACATAAACTTGCCCAGCCTGGCGTTGGATCTGCTCGGGGAGGCCGTCGCCGGTCAGATCTATCTCACCGGACCAGAATAAACCTGAAATTGGGAGCGTTTCTTTCTCTATCGTTGGTCGCTTCTCCTCAAAGCAGGTATCCGCAACGCAGGTAAAGGTGACCAGGTTCGGCTCTGGCATGATATGCTCCAAGAGTGGACCTGCCTGATCAATTTCCAGCAGACGCGGGTGCGGTCCTGCAAGCAGCGGTAAGGCCTGGACGGCGCGCAAACCCTGACCATCAAAGAAGGCATGTAAAGCCAGGCCATTAACCGTTTCGCCAAACTGCTGGTCAGCGAGGAAATTACCCAGGCTGTAAGCTACCACCCCATCCGGCTGACCCTCCTGATGAGAATATATTTCTACCCTCTGCGGCACATGCGGGTGATGCCCAACCACCAGATCAGCCCCGGCTGCCATGAGCTGCCCGGCGATCTCGCGCTGAGCAGGGTCGATGCGGGTCTCGTATTCGTAGCCCCAATGCACGGAGACAATCACTGCATTGGATTGTTGGCGAACGGATTTAACCGCAGATATCAGACTGTGGCTATCTCTCCAATTAACAATCGAGAGTTCCCCTTGAGCCGGTAATGTTTTTGTATCCGCAAGAAGCGGTACAGCGTTGAAGGCTATAATGGCTATACGCAGATTCCCAACATGCTGGAATATTACCTGGACTTCACAATCGGCGTTCTCACACTGACCCACCGCTTCCATCCCATTTTGACGTAGATAATGAACCGTCTCCGCCAGTCCTATATTACCCAAATCAAAGGCGTGGTTGTTCGCCACGCCCAGGACATCAAAGCCTGCCTCCCGCAGCCGTACAGCCTGCTGCGGCGCTCCATATAACCGGTAAGGTTGTGTGGTTATTGCCTCCAATATTTCCTCTGTCTCAGCCTCCTTCGTAGAAATCACACATTCCAGGTTACCCATAACCAGATCGGCAGGCCTCAACCAGGAGGCAACATCCCTCAAATCTAATTTAAAGCTATTGCCTCCCCGGCCGCACAAAATATCCCCTGCAACGATCACTGAAACAAGCCTCTCATCAACACCGAGAGGCTTCTCATGGCGCAGGTAAATCCAGGGGTAAACCGAGAGATCAGGAATGGGCGGCAGCCTGGCTGGGCTGGAAATGTGGAAGGCGAACATCAAGGGGGCAAAATACAACAACCCCATTGCCAGCCAGGCCTGCCAGTGCCTCACTTTCTAGTCCACTCCGGTGGCTGCTCCGCATAAGTCACTTGAGCGACCTCCCAGGGCTGCCAGGAGGTTTCACCAGCATAAACCAGTACATACTGGGCTGTGACTGTGTAAGGACCACGCTCGGCAACCACCTCTCCCCCCATATCGGGGTATTCGCCGTTGAAGATCTTATCCAGCCAGGTTTCCTGGACGGTAACCACGGCCCTCTGCTTCGACTGCAGGTCAAACGAGATCACATTGGCGCTGACAAGCTGCCTGGATTCGTACTGCACGGCTGACCTCAGCGCATCCAGCTCGGCTTTAAAGGTTTGCAGTCCTATAACCCCTTCTTCAACATTGGAAGTCGGCATCCAGAACGCATAGGTTAACGATTTCTGGAAATCAAACACTGCCGCACGCATATCGCTAAACTCGCCTTCTGTCACCACGAAGCTGCTCGTCCAGGTTGGGAGTGGGGGCGCCTGGCCTTCCTCGAGCATGCCGCGCCACTTTTCATCCGTCAGACGGTCATCGGCTGGCCATTGGAACTCATAATAGGTGAACACCCCACCCTTTGCAACTTCCCAGAAGATCGATCCATCGGGCTGGACGATGGGCACCACCACATGGATTTCATTGACCCGGCCCACGGCCTCCTCCAAAACTACCGGATTGGAAACACCATCTCCATCCGGGTCTGGATCTGTGGCGACATCCGCAACGACTGCTGCCTGGGGTTCCTCATCCATATATTTAGGGGCAAAAGGATCTTCGGCATCCGAATCGGAAGCAGCCATCACAAAATGCTCCAATTCGCCACCGACAAAACGGATGCGCTCATACTCTTCGTCTATCAGAGGCTCGCCACGCAGCTCCTTTTCTGCTATTTGCTGCAGTGCCCGGGAAAGATCTTCCAGGCGCTTCAAGCTGTCGCGGTCCAGCTCTGAGAGAAGCCCACGCCTGTCCAGGCCCTCATAGGTCATAGCTGTCAGGGCTGACAGGCGGGCATAGAACAACGGCACCGGTTCGACATATCCCCGCGGCGGCACCGGTTCAGGCGGCGGCGGACCCCCTCCCAACTCGGCATATACCTGCTTGGCATACAGGATCGTATCATGCTTCAGTTCTGCCCAACTGCCCAAAGAGGTATTGAGCTGCTTATCAAGCCAGGCAGGTGAGCGCATGAAGAAAGGGTAATTCTCGGCAGGCACTTCGATCAGAGGCTTGAAGCTGTACAACCAGGCATTATATAAAGTCTCTGTCCATTCGTCTACAGTCAATCCGGACAGCCAGCCGCGTACTTTTTGCATCTGCTGCGGATATTTGTCATACTGGGTCTGTCCGAGCCGATCCAGGATCTGGTAAGCTCTTTCTGACCCCATGGCGGCAAATAAATCCATGCCCATCGGGAGCCCACGCCGGTTATCCTGTGTGCTAACGTTGCGATAAATCAACTGCCGGAAAATGTAAGCGTCGGGGACAAAGCGCTGACCCATGAAGCGCAGCCCTTTGGTTTCCTTTTCCTCATCGTCGGAGGCCTGGATGACCATCCCCAGAATCAACGGCGGGGGTAACTTATTGGCTTCCTGGATGAATGTATCCAACCGGGCATTATCAGCGATGACTTCTAATGCAGCATCCTTGCCGTAAACAAGATCCATAACTTGCTGGTATTGGAACAAATTCAGATCATCACTCTTACCCACGAAGAATACCGTTGGGTTATATAGATCCAGCCAGGCCTGCACAGCCGGCTGACCGTTCACCTGGCTGGTGAGTAGTGCATGCACCAGCAGAAGCGCAGAACGCGTCTCTGCTCTGCCGGCTTCCGGGTCTTTGGTGGTCAGGCGGAAGGTCATCCGACCGTACCACATCATACTTTTAAAATAAGCCTTCAACGCCTCGCTGCGCGTGTAATGGCCGCGGGGGATGTATTGGGTATAATCTTCTCCATTTCCTAGATAAGGAAAGATCGGTGAAGGCTGAATGCCACCAGCGGCGTCGATCAAAGCCAGCTCGGCATCCACCAGGTCGGAGGTGGATTGCGGAACCTGTATGGAAGGATCAAGCAGCCGGCTTCCCACACTCACAAAAGCCGCGGTACGGCGGGCTGCATCTTCCCAGCCCGTCCCTTGCAACTGCTGGTAAATCTCATCCGTGCGTTGCAGCAAAACTGAATTCAGCGCCTGGAGGAGCGGGATGAAGTGCTCAGTCTCGGCAGTGCGCAAAATTTTGTCGAAGAGAAGATGGTAACTGTGCAGCAGCGCGTCGCTGGTCACAAAAATCGGGACATTTCCGTAGCGTGATTTCTCATAAACGGTAAAGAACTCCTTCTCGATGCCTGGGCTAACGACAAACCCATCCTGGGCCAGCTTCACTAATTGCGATTCGGATAGCAGGAATGGGTTATACACGGCTTGTATCGAGGGAGGAGCCGTTGCGATCGACGGCGCCGGTTGCACATTGACAAGCGGCTCATTAAAGTTGGCAAATACCAGTGCCGGGTCTTTAGCGGATTTGGGGAGAGGTGTCTCGGTGGGTTCTTCAGTCACCTCGGCCTGGGGCGTATCCGTGACCTGCCCGGTGACTTTGGCTTCTTTTGGAGTCTGACTGGGCGTTACCTGCCCTTCTTTGACATTCGCAAGCAAATTGCAGGCGCTGCCAATCATGGAAACAACCATCCAAAAAACAATAAAGATGTGGAGGAGCGATGCTTTTACTTTCATATTCACCTTCCTTTGCATCCATTTCAACTTTGGCTAGATTTATCCTACCCGAGATTAGTATAGCACGGGTCCGATCATCCTTATCGCTCTTGTTTGTGTCTGTTTTGTAACAGTGCTAAAATAATCTCAGAGTTGTGGGTTATAAAACCATCCCACAGACTCTGTATGCGCCATGAAAGGAATAGTAGAAAAATATGCTCTCCAAAAGGGAAGTTATTTACCAAGTTCTCGAGGGGATTGCCCCTCCTTTTGTGCCCTGGTCAGATTGCCCGGTATGGAGACCGCTTCCGGGTTTTCGAGATCGGCTTCTCGCTCTACGAGCGAGCCTGGACAATGCGGGAGATGGTGAACCTACTAATCGATTTCTATAAAAACGCCGACTTTGTACACAATCTGCTCAACATGATCGCTGATTACAACATCGCCCAAATCCGCAAAGCGCTGAGAATTGAGCTGGGGGTGAACTGCTTTAACCCCTTCCAGCCGGAGGTGATGGATGTGTTTGCCCTGGCAGAGCGGTTCCGGGGCAGGTTGTCCTTCCATGGTGGGCTTTCAACGCAAAAGACTCTTCCTTACGGCACGGTGGAAGACGTTCGGAAAGAAACGCTTAAGCTGATAGAAAATTTTTCTATTTTATCCCGCAAATTTGAACTCCGGCAGCCCCTGAACTTCTAACCTGATCCTGAACAGGTTGCCTGCCAGTGGCTGGAAGTTGCGCTCTTCGGCAGTCAGCTCTTTCCAGGCTGAGGTGATGTAGAGATCTTCGAGATCGCTCCCGCCAAACATCACACTCGAAGGGCAGGCGGTGGGGACTTTGATCTCACTTTCGGGCTTGCCATCGGGATCGTATCGGGTCACCTTCCAGCCGTTCCAACGAGCACTCCAGACAAAGCCCTGGCTGTCAACAGTCAAGCCGTCGGGCTCACCCGGCTCGTTGGGGGTGTGCGCAAAGAAACGCCGGTCGGCAATCTCGCCGGTATCAAGGTCATAATCATAGGCATAAATTGCCTTGCGGATGGAGTCGGTATAATACATGGTATGGTGGTCAGGACTCCAGCCAATGCCGTTGCTGATTAGTACACCGGTCTCTTTGGTATGGAGCGACCCGTCCGGATCGAGGCGGTAGAGGCTACCAGCAGGACGCGGGTTGAGCTGCGGACCGTCATACATGGTCCCAGCCCAAAAGCGCCCACCTGGATCAACCTTGCCATCATTGAAGCGGTACAAGGGCTGGTCTTTTTCGGGATTGGCGAGCCACTCCACGGTTTCTGACTGGCCGTCCCAAAAGGCAAAGCCCTGATCTGTAGCCAAAATAAAGCCCCCCTTCTTCCGGAAGGCGACCGTGCCTACCTGACAGGGTAGGTGAAAGGTGCGGCGCTGGCCGGTTTGCGGATCGTATCGCTCGATGCGCTTGCCATAGATATCGACCCAATAAAGTGCCTGCTCATCTACGTTCCAGAGCGGGCCTTCACCAAGCTGGTTCTGGGACGGGATTAGACTTTTAGCTTCCATGCAGGGTACTCCTCATTGTGGTAAAAGGGATGGACAGGAAAGGCGGGATAAGTCAGCGAGATCCTTTAGTATAACTATCGATCATACCTGTTAGGAGATTATACTTCCTATCTGATATGACAGGGATAAACATTGCGCCGATGGTGCCGATGGATACAACGGGTACATCGGGTAGACTGGGAAAATCTTTCAGGGGAATGGGAAGTGTACGAGCGGTGAAAAATAAGTAAAATTAAGTTAAAGAAAAAGGCCTGGTTAGTGGAGAAGGTGAAAAACTTGGACCCGGGAGCTGAGAGATTCTGCTAATTTCGGGAAACAAACTAAAACATGTTCGGATAGACGGGATCAGGATTGGTGGGATGGAGGAAGAAAAAACGGGCTGATGACAGTGCGCTCCCCTTATGCCCTCTCAAGTCTTTTTTTGCTCTCGACGTCTGCGCTGGCTTTCGAGATCAGCCTGACGCGTTTGTTTTCGGTTGCTCAGTACTATCACTTCGCCTTCATGATCGTCAGCCTGGCGCTGCTGGGGTACGGGGCAAGCGGGACTTTCCTGGCAGTCTTCCCCGTAGACAGAGGGAAAAACGTGGTGGATACGCTCGGGTGGCTGTCTGCGGGGCAGGCGGCGGCTATCCTGGGGGCATACCTGTTCGTCAACGGATACCCCTTCGATTCGTTCAGCATCGCCTGGGATGCAAAGCAGGCGGTCCTGCTCACGGGACAGTTTTTGGCGCTAGCTCTGCCCTTCTTTTTCAATGGCCTGGGAGTTGGAGTGCTCCTGGAAGCTTCTCCATCTGGAGCAGGTAATACCTATGCCGCCAACCTGCTCGGATCAGCCTTGGGCTGTCTCCTGGCGCTGATTGCCCCATCCCGGCTGGGTGTGGAGGGCATGATCACGCTATGCAGCGGGCTGGCGGCGTTCTCAGCCCTGATCTGTTTCATTCGTATTCAAAAGGCAGAACCGCAAACGGGAGCGAAAAAGGGTTTCTTGCCTGCCTTGGCTGGTACTACCGTGAGTATGCTGCTGCTCGGCTTGGCGTGCCTGGACCTGGGCTTGCGAAGTACAGGGCGGAATTCCTTCTCCTGGCTGGAGCTGAACATCTCTCCGTATAAAGGCTTATCTTACGCCCTCCAATATCCCGGTGCTGAAATCATTTTCCGCAAGTGGAACGCGTTCTCGCGGGTCGATGTGGTACGCAGCGCGGGTATCCGTTCGCTGCCAGGGCTGAGCTACCGCTGCCTGGGACAGATCCCCACTCAAGACGGGCTGTTGGTGGACGGGGATGAACTGACACCCATTCTCCGTTCAGAAGAGAACCTGGATTTATACACCTGCCTGCCTGGCGCGGTGGCTTTCCAGCTTCGTCCTCAGGCGGATGTACTGCTGATCGAACCACGCGGAGGGCTAGACATCCTGGCGGCACTGCACTTGGGAGCGTGGCGGGTGACGGCTGTGGAGGCCAATCCACTCATTGCAGAGGCAGCCGGGTCGGTTTATAGCCTCCCGGATGTTCTAACGATTAGCGAAACGGAACGCAGCTTTCTGCGCAGAACGCAGGAAAAGTTTGATATCATCCAATATGCGCTGACGGCCTCGTACCACCCGGTACGGTCGGGAGCGTACAGCCTGGCGGAAGATTATCGTTATACAGTGGAATCCTTCATGGATGCACTGGAACAGCTCAAGCCAGGGGGCATCCTGGTGGTCACACGCTGGCTACAGAACCCGCCTAGCGAGGATCTGAAGACCTTTGCCCTGGCGGTGACGGCCCTGGAGAAGACCGGAGGCGACCCGGCGCTGCAAATCATTGCATTGCGCGGGTATAACACCGTTACGATCCTGGTCAAGGAACAGCCTTTCACCGAGCAAGAGATGGAGATCATCCAGCCGTTTATCGCAGAACGGGCTTTTGATCTTATCTATGCGCTGGGATTGAAGGAAGAGGAGTCGAATATTTACAACATCCTGCCAGAACCGGTCTATTATCGGGCTTTCCATGATCTGGTTAACACCCAACCACGCAGGCCTTTTTATAAGACTTACCCCTACGAAGTCTCACCGCCGACAGATGATCGACCTTTTTTTGGGCACTTTTTTAAATGGTCGCAGATAAAACAAGTTATGGTTGAGCTCGGAAAGACTATGCAACCTTTTGGCGGAGCGGGTTATCTGGTGGTGGTGGGGCTGCTGGGGTTAGCAGTGGTTTTAGCAGGCGCGATAATTGTAATGCCGTTGGTGCTGGCGCGCGGAGGCCGACTGAAGTCTTCACTTCAAGGCGAACAACCTCAGAAAACCGGACGATTACAATCGTCCTTGCAATTATCGACCTTGATCTATTTTGGGATGCTGGGACTGGCATACCTGCTGGTTGAGATCCCTTTAATGCAGCGGTTCATCTTATTCCTGGGACAACCTGCTTATGCGATGATGTGCGTGCTTTTCACCTTGCTATTCTTTTCAGCACTTGGCAGCCAGGTAAGCGGGCGCGTACCGCTCAAATTCACACTTGCGGTGCTGTCACTGCTGCTGGTTTTTGTACCAAGCCTCTTACCATTACTGTTCACGGCTACACTGGCTTTTCCGCTGGCAGTCAGGCTGGTCGTGACTATCCTGGCACTTGCCCCATTGGGTTTCCTGATGGGGATGCCCTTCCCCGGTGGGATCGGATGGCTGATCCGGCGAGGAGATGAAGGGCTGATCCCGTGGGCATGGGGAATCAACGGGGCTGCTTCGGTGGTGGCGGCTGTTTTGGCAGCGCTGTTGTCAATCTCGTTCGGGTTCAGTTGGGTTTTTCGCCTGGGTGCGCTTTGCTACGGAACAGCCCTCCTTACGGTTCTGGCGGATGCGCACCGCCGCTTTCCACGCCCCCACCTGTGAAAGGCACAAAAGCAACACCACCCAGGTTGTATGCCTGGAGCTTTCCCTCTTGATATACAAACTTCCAGAGATCCTGCCAACCGCCAGGCGGGCCGATGGGAATGACGATCCGCCCACCCTCCACAAGCTGAAGTACAAGCGGAGCAGGCAGGTGGTCTGGGGCAGCTGTGACAATAATAGCGTTGAAAGGGGCATACTCCGGCCAGCCGTAATAACCATCCCCCTGCATGACCTTGACCTGGGTGTAGCCTAAGCTCTCAAGCCGGCTTGCGGCGTTCTCCGCCAGCTCCGGCACGATCTCAATCGAGTACACTTCTACATCTCCAAGCGCGGCCAGAACGCCGGCCTGGTAGCCGGAACCCGTGCCGATCTCCAACACCTTCTCACCGGGTTGCAAATCGAGCAGCTCCGTCATCCAGGCTACAATGTAGGGCTGCGAAATGGTCTGCCCATAACCGATCGGCAAAGGATGGTCATCGTAGGCCTGGTTCAGATATTCTGAGGGGACAAATGCATGGCGAGGCACGGTACGCATGGCTTCCAGGACTTCTTCATCCTGGACACCGCGAGCCTGGATCGTTTCGGCGACCATTTCGAGGCGGGCACTGCGGAAAGGGTCAGAAACGGCTGAGGGCGTTATATGCTCAATGGAGACCAAGGTGGCAGGAAAGGGGGTAGGCTGGCTTCCGCAGGAGGATAGGAGAGTTAGAAAGATCAACAGAATAAATGACCGGAGAAACCCCCGGGTTTGGCTGAGAAAATGAAGTAAATAGACCATAAGACTTGCCTGCTCCTGATTATCATTGTATAAAATGAGTGGGTAAGAGTCAATCTATAAAATTATATTCACTTCCAGGGAGCAAAATATGAGAAACGTGCAATGGGAAAGGATGTTCCCGGACGAGCTGGAAAAAGCCTTCCAGGAATGTCCGGTGGTGTATTTCACTTATGGGTTGTGCGAGCCACACGGACCTCAAAATGCGCTGGGGCTGGATGAACTGAAAGCACATGCCATCGCATGCCGGGCTGCGCAACAAAACGGCGGGATCGTGGCGCCGGCAGATTACTGGCATATCCACGAGATCGGTGGGTATGCGATCTGGGCTGATGCCGAAGTTGGACGGCCTCCACGCACCTGGCTGACTGCCATGCCTCCCTGGCAGCACTTCAAGAATGTGTGCTACCACATCCGTGCGGCGGATGCCATAGGTTTTCACGCGGCGATCCTGCTGACCGGGCATTACGGGCCCAACTGGCAGGATTTGCAGGAAATGACTGCCCTGCTCCAACCGTTCGTGGGAACGCGCCTATATTCCCTGCCGGAGTTCGAGTCGAACTACAAAGGATTCTCTGGGGATGGCAAAGAGACGGCAGATCACGCCGGGAAGATCGAGACTTCGCTGCTGTGGGCGCTGCACCCGGATTGCGTGGATACTTCACGCATCCCAGAGACATATGAACGTGGGAGGGTCTTCGCGATGGGAGCGAATGCCCGGCTGGCGAACCGCCAGGTTGGCGAGCGAATGGTGGAAGATGAAGTGGAATGGCTGGGTAAAAAAGTAGGCAAGCTGGTAGCGGAGTATGATCGGCTGA
>Ga0315275_10002879_pt1 | contig 15734 bp, 15 predicted proteins | sample YL17G03_0_MG_FD_205557 | JGI IMG/M metagenome (GOLD analysis project Ga0315275, IMG submission 205557) | Sediment microbial communities from Yellowstone Lake, YNP, Wyoming, USA - YL17G03_0 | ecosystem: Environmental > Aquatic > Freshwater > Lake > Sediment | place: USA: Wyoming | collected... | reverse complement strand
GCCGCATCGCTCTGGACATGCAACGCGACCTGCAAGCTCCTGCCCGTCACCAGACGACGGCCTTCCTCCGCCAACAACGACGCGAAACAGGACAGAATTGCTCTGTAACGTTGCTACAGTCTCAAAATCGGCGGTTAAACTTGCCGCGCTTGCCAAAACCGCCACGTCCGTTATACTAAGGCTTCCGCGTAACCTCACCTGCCTGCCGGCAGCCTGCTCGCCGGGGCGAGGCAGGTTCGAAAGCAGCGGGAGCCTCGAGCGTGAAAACCGACGAAATCCGAAACCGGTTCCTCGATTTCTTCACCAAGCGCGGACACCAGATCATCCCCTCCGATTCCCTGATTCCGCACAATGACCCTACGCTCCTTTTCACCGGCGCGGGGATGAACCAGTTCAAGGAACAGTTCCTCGGCTCGAAGCCCGCCGGATTCAACCGGGCAGCGACCTGCCAGAAATGCCTCCGCACCGGCGACCTCGAAAACGTCGGCGTCACGCGGTGGCACATGACCTTCTTCGAAATGCTCGGCAACTTCTCCTTCGGCGACTACTTCAAGAAGGAAGCGTGCCAGTGGGCCTGGCAGTTCATGCTCGAAGAGATGAAGCAGGATCCCGCGAAACTCCACATCACCATCTACCAGGAGGACGAGGAGACGTTCGACATCTGGCGGCGCGTCGTGGGCGCCCCGGAGGATCGGATCTGGCGGTTCGACGAGACGGCGAACTTCTGGCCCGAATCGGCCCTCTCGAAAGGCCCCAACGGACCCTGCGGTCCGTGCACCGAAATCCTGATTGACACGGGCGTCTCGACCCGGCCCGACTCATCGCCCGCCAACGATTCCAGCCGCTTCGTCGAGGTCTGGAACCTCGTCCTCCAGCAGTTCGACCGCCAGGAAGGCGGACGCCTCGTGGCCCTGCCCTCCAAGAACATTGACACCGGGATGGGCCTGGAGCGGATGGCGGCCATCATGCAGGGCGCGGCAACCGCTCAGGACATTGATATCATGCTCCCGATCGTCCAGGCCGCGGCCCAACGATGCGGTACGGTCCATGCACCAGGTTCCCATCATCGAACGGACCAAAGGCTGCGTCGCATAGCAGAGCACGTTCGGGCGATTGCGTTCTGCATTGCGGACGGAGCACTTCCCGACCGCGCCGGACGTGGCTATGTAGTGCGCAAACTCATTCGACGCGCGGCCCTCGACGGCCGCATGATGGGTGTCTTGGAGCCTTTCCTATACGAGTTGGCGCCCGTCGTACAGGAACAAATGGGCGGCGTTTATCCAGAGATAACGCAACGCTTGAACACGATCATCAACATCTTGCAGGACGAGGAGAAGCGGTTTGAGATGGCCGTGCAGGAGGACTCGCCAGGGGTACAGAAGTTCCTCACTTTCATCAAGGATATGTCTTGGGTCAGTGGAAAAAAGGCAATCACCATCGTGCCATTGGATCATTACGCCCGGTTAATCTTTGATTGCTGCGATACTTACGGCGTTCCACTGGAGTATATGGAGCAGGTGTTAGAGAACGAGCGGATAGGCTACGATAAAACCAACTTCGAGCGAGCCTTTGCGCATGTCGTGGAAAGTCAGCGGGCCCAATCGCGGGCCGGCTCCAAGATGGGCAAGGCCGCAATCGTCTTTAAGCGCGAGAGCCTCTCGGAGAAGGCCCTGGAGCGCCTCCGCCGCGAGAACCTCTCGACCGAGTTCGTCGGATACGAGTCCACCGAGAGCGAGGCCACGGTCCTGGCAATCATCGTGGACGACGCGTTTGTCGAATCGGCCGACGCCGGGACCGAGGCCCATGTCCTCCTCGACCGGACGCCTTTCTATGCCCGCGCGGGCGGCCAGGTCGGCGACGTCGGGAGCCTCGAGTCCGACTCTGGCGCCGCGAGCGTCCTCGACACGATCCTCGACCACGAATTTCTCGTGCACCTCGTGAAGGTGGATCGCGGCCGGATCGAGGTCCGCCGCCGCGCCCGGGCCTCGGTTGATCCGCAGGCGCGCCTGGCGACCGCCCGCAACCACACCGCGACGCACCTCCTCCAGTGGGCACTCAGGACGGTCCTGGGGGAGCACGTCCACCAGGCGGGGTCCGAGGTCTCGCCCGAGCGGCTGCGGTTCGACTTCACGCACCCGGCGGCCCTCGCGCCCGAGGAGCGGCGGCGGGTCGAGACGATCGTCAACGAGCGGATCCTCCAGGGCAGCCCCGTCACCGTCGCCAGGATGCCTCTGGAGGAAGCGCGGCGGCGCGGCGCCATCGCCCTCTTCGGGGAAAAGTACGGCGACGAGGTCCGAATGGTCTCCATCGGCGACTACTCGAAGGAACTGTGCGGCGGGACGCACCTCGCGAGCATCGCCACGATCGGCCTCCTGAAGATCACCGGCGAGGAGTCCGTCGCGGCCGGCGTCCGGCGGATCACGGCCGTCACGGGCACGGGCGCGCTCGACTATCTTCACGAAGAAGAGGACCGCCTGGCCGAGGTCTTCCGCGTACTTAAGGCCACGCCCGACACCCTCGCGGCCCGGATCGAGAATCTCCAGCGCGAGGCGAAGGACCTCCGGAGGCAACTCGCGGAGGCCCGGAGCCTGACGAAGCGCGGCGGCGGACTTCAGGACATCATGGAGAAAGTCCAGACAATCGGCGGCGTCCCGTGCGTCATCGCCGAGGTCGAAGGGGCCGACGCAGGGGCCCTGCGCGAAGCCTGCGACGCCGCGCGGCAGAAGCACACGAGCCTGCTCATCGTCCTTGCCAGCCGCGAGGGCAAAAAGGTCAACCTCGTCGCCGCCGCCACCAAGGACCTCATCGCCCGCGGCATCCACGCCGGGAAACTCGTCGGAGCGATCGCGAAGGAGATGGGCGGCGGGGGCGGCGGCCGGCCCGACCTCGGCCAGGCCGGTTGCAAGAATCCCGAAGCCCTCTCGGCCGCTCTCGCCAAGGCGCCCGACCTCGTGCGGGCGCAACTGGCCGGCGCGAAATAGCAGTCCGTCAACATTGAACATGGGGTTTGGGTGCCATGCTTTCGCTTGCGAAAGCATGCGCCCTGCGCAGGACGAATCCATGCTTTCGCAGCAGCGCGAAAGCATGGCACCCGGCGGAAAGGCCTTTTTGGTTGACCCTCCGGGCGGGCGATTGTACTATCCTGCCCTTTCGCGGCGCGGACCCCAGTGCGCGCGGCAAATCGTCGTAGTCCAAGGAGGCCGTCATGCCGGTTCCGAAAAGGCGAACGTCGAAAGCCCGGAAGAGGAAGCGCCGTGCACATCACGCGCTGGTGGCGGTCCGCACGGTGACCTGCCGTCAGTGCGGCCACGCCATGCTGCCGCACGCCGTTTGCGGCCATTGCGGTCACTATCGCGGCCGCGAGGTCCTCGTGGTCGAGGAGGAGTAGTCGGTGCGACTGGCGATAGACGCGATGGGAGGCGACTTCGCTCCGCGGGAGATCGTTCTGGGCGCCGTGGCGGCGCGGGACCTGATGCCCGAGGACGAGATCATCCTGGTGGGCGACGCGGCCGCCATCCGCAAGGAACTTCAAGCCGCCAGCGCCGGTCCGGCGCGCCTCCGGATCGTCCACACCACGCAGCAGGTCGGCATGGCGGAGACCCCCGTCGAGGCCATCCGCCGCAAACCCGACTCCTCGATTCGCCGAACTATGGAACTCATGGCCGCCGAAGAGGCCGACGCCGTCGTCAGCGCCGGTAACACGGGGGCGCTCGTCGCGGCGGCCCACATGATCGTCAAGCGTCTGCCGGGCGTCCGCCGGCCGGGCATCAGCGTGGTCTTTCCGACGTTCCACGGGCCGGTCGTCCTGATTGACGTCGGCGCCAACGTGGACAGCCGCCCCATCCACCTCGTGCAGTATGGCCTGATGGCCAGCCTCTATGCCCGGACGGTCATCGGCATCGAGAACCCGCGCGTCGGCATCCTCAGCATCGGCGAGGAGAGCGCAAAGGGGAACGAACTGGCGCTGGAGGCCCGGCGCCTGATGGAAAAGTCGCTCGTGAACTTCTGCGGCAACGCCGAAGGCCGCGACCTCTTCAACGGCCGGTTCGACGTCATCGTCTGCGACGGCTTCGTGGGGAACATCGTCCTTAAGTGCGTCGAGGCCCTCGTCGGCAATATGTTCCAGGTCATCATGCAGGAACTCAAGAACCTGGACCCGGCGGTCCTGCCGAAACTCGCCCCCGTCCTCCAGGAACTCCAGCGCCGCCACGACTCGGAGGAATACGGCGGGGCGCCCCTCCTGGGCGTCAGCGGCATCGTCATCATCTGCCATGGAAACTCCAAGGCCCGCGCCATCGCCAACGCCTGCCGCGCCGCCGGGACCTATGCCCGCAAGCAGGTCAACCAAAGCATCATCGAGGCGGTGGCCCGGGTCGCCACTGGCGACTCAGGCAGCGCGCGAGCGGGAGGGGCCGACGCGTGAATCGCTTCGACGGGCTCAGTTCGACAGGCTCACGGTCCGAGGACATGGCAGGCCGCCCCGCCAGCGCCAAGATCGTCGGCACCGGCATGTACGTCCCCCGGCGCGTGATGACCAACGCGGACTTCACGCACATCGTGGACACCTCCGACGAGTGGATCGTCCAGCGGACCGGCATGCGCCAGCGGCGGATCGCCGAGGTCGGCCAGGCCACGAGCGACCTGGCGATCGAAGCCTGCCGGGCGGCCCTGGCCGACGCCGACGTCGCCCCCGACCAGGTGGACCTCGTCCTGTGCGCCACGATCACGGCCGACAACACCCTGCCCTCGACGGCCTGCTGGCTCCAGGACCGCCTGGGATGCAAGCGCGCCGGCGCGTACGACCTGTCGGCGGCCTGTAGCGGCCACATCTACGGCCTGGCCCAGGCCCGGGCGTTTATCCTCTCGGGCCAGGCGCGGACGGTCCTGGTGGTGAGCGCCGAGACCCTCTCGAAGATCACCGACTACACCGACCGCGGGACGTGCGTCCTCTTCGGCGACGGCGCGGGGGCCGCGGTGGTCCAGGCCTCCGACGAGGCCGCCACAGGCATCATCTATACGACGCTCTACGCCGACGGGTCGGGCGGCAGCCTGATGCTCCTTCCGGCGGGCGGGTCGCGGCAGCCGGCCTCCCACGAGACCGTGGACCAACGGCTCCATTACATGCACATCAGCGGCCGCGAGGTCTTCAAGTTCGCCGTCCTCAAGATGGAGGAACTCATTGACGAGTGCCTGAAGGCGTGCAGCCTGAAGGCGGCGGACGTGCGCCTCGTGATCCCGCACCAGGTCAACGTGCGGATCATTGACGCCGCCACCGGTCGCTTGGGCTTCCCGGCCGAGAAGGTATTCCTGAATATCGATAAGTATGGGAACACCGGCGGCGCGAGCGTCGCCATCGCCCACGACGAGGCCCGACGCCAGGGACTCCTCCGGCCCGGCGATGTGGCCGTCCTCATCGCCTTCGGCGGCGGCCTGACCTGGGCCGGAGCGGTGGTGAAACACTAGCCGTTCTCATAAGGACCACCGAGTAAGGTGCTCCGTGATGAAAAGGTTCCTCTTGTTGTTCGCGTTGATGAACGCTGTATTTCTGCTCGGTCTTATGGCTCTTTCGGAAAGCGAGGGCACCGTCACCGCCGCTAGGGCAAACCGTTGGACGGCCCGGCATGATCATGATGATCCATGGCTACGCTATGTGATCTTGTCCGGAGGCGTTAAAGAAGGACTGGATTTACGGCCCTATGCGCGAACTCATTACGGATTTCCTTGCCGGGCCTTGATCGCAGACGTCGCCGTAGAGGGCGATGGCTGGTACGCCAAACTGGACATGTGGCGGCTGGCCCTGAATGAACTTGTGGCCGCCGCTTTAGCGGTTTCTCTGGCGGCCATTGTGACTTTCGCGGTCAAACGCAGACGACAAGCCATTTAGGTTCGTACTTGGTACGGCGTCTGCCTGGACGGAGCAATAACCTTTGGGCAAAACCGCATTTCTGTTTCCCGGCCAGGGCGCCCAGTTCGTCGGCATGGGCCGGGATGTGGCTGCGCGGTTCCCCGAGGCGAAGGCCCTCTACGACCGCGCGGACAGGGTCCTGGGCTTTTCGCTTTCGGGCGCCTGTTTCGAGGGGCCCGAGGACCGCCTGACGGCGACCGACGTCTGCCAGCCGGCCATCCTCGTGACGAGCCTGGCGCTGCTGGCGGCCCTGCGGACGACGCCCGCGGGCACGGCCCTCCGGCCGGAGGCGGCGGCGGGCCTCAGCCTTGGCGAGTACACGGCCCTGGCGGCCGCCGGCGCCCTCGAGTTCGACGAGGTCGTGCACCTCGCGCACCTGCGGGGCCGCTTCATGCAGGAGGCCTGCGACGCCCAAGCCTCCGGCATGGTGTCGCTCCTCGGGGTGGACGAGGCGGGGGCGGAAAAAATTTGCGACGCGGCGCGCGCGGCCGGTATAATCTGGCCCGCGAACTACAACTGCCCCGGCCAGGTGGTCCTGAGCGGCGTCCGTGCGGCCTGCGACCGGGTGCTCGAAATCGCCGAATCCATGGGCGCCCAGCGGGCCGTGCCGCTGGTCGTGGCCGGCGGATTCCACTCGCCGCTCATGACGGACGCCCGGACGAAACTGGATCCCGAACTCCGGGGCCTGCGTTTCCAGAAACTCCAATTCCCTGTGGTTGCAAACATCACAGGGGATTACTATAGTGGCGCGGCAGAGGCGGCGGACCTGCTGGCGCGGCAGGTGGACGGCGCGGTCCGCTGGCAACAGGGTATCGAGCGGCTGATCGCCGATGGCTTCGAACGGTTCTACGAGATCGGTCCAGGGCGGGTCCTGACGGGTCTGCTGAAGCGGATTGACCGCAAGGCCGGCCGCGATGCCGTGGCAGTCGGGACCGCGGCCGACATCGAGGCGCTCAAGTAAGGCGCCGCCAGCGCACGGTTTGCCTGGTTAGCCGCCCCGGGGGCGAAACGCCGCGGGCGCGAGAATTTTTCTGGTTAGCCGCCCCGCTTGCAGGGCGCTTTTCGGAGACGCGGGTATGCGGTTCGACGGCAAGACGGCCATCGTGACGGGCGCCGCGCGGGGCATCGGCCTGGAGATCACCCGATGCCTGGCCGAGGGCGGCGCCACGGTCGTCATGGTGGACGTCCTGGAGGATGTCCTCGCGCAGGCCGCCCAAGCGCTTACGACCGGCGGCGCCAAAGTCCTCACTTACTCTCTTGACGTGACGGACGAGGCGGCGGTCGAGAAGTTGACCGACGACGTGGTCGAGAAGACCGGACGCCTGGACATCCTCGTCAACAACGCCGGCATCACGCGCGACGACCTGCTGCTGAGGATGGAAGCCAAGATGTGGGACCTCGTCATGGCCGTCAACCTGAAGGGCACCTTCCTGATGACCAAGCACGCGGCCCGGCACATGCTGCGGCAGCGCTACGGCCGCATCGTCAACCTGGCGAGCGTCTCGGGCCTCGTGGGGAACCCCGGCCAGGCGAACTACTCCGCGTCGAAGGCGGGCGTCGTCGGCTTCACGCGGACCGTGGCGCGGGAACTTGCGAAGCGCGGCATAACGTGCAACGCCGTCGCCCCCGGATTCATCAAGACCGACATGACGGACGTTCTCCCGGAGAAGGCGAAGGAAATGGCGCTGGCGGCGATCCCGATGGCCCGCATGGGCACCGCCGAGGAGGTCGCCCGCGTCGTCGCCTTCCTGGCAAGCGACGAGGCGTCTTACGTGACCGGTCACGTGCTCCCGGTGGACGGCGGCATGGCGCCTTAGCGGTCCCGCCATGAGCGGGCCCTGCCTGGGCGGCGCGGACGTTCTGGAAGGTTCTCAAAACCTGCCTGCCGGCAGCCTGCTCGCCGGGGCGAGGCAGGTCGGACAAGCAATAGGGAGGAACAACCTTGGCGACAATCGAGGAACGTGTGGTTGAGATCGTGGCGGAGCAGATGGGCGTGGACAAGGCCCAAGTCACCCGCGAGACGTCCTTCGTCAACGACCTCGGGGCCGACTCGCTCGACACCGTCGAACTCGTCATGGAGTTCGAGGACGAGTTCGACATCAGCATCCCCGACGAGGATGCCGAGAAGATTCAGACCGTCGGCCAGGCGATTGACTATGTGGAGGCGCACCTGTAACCGATGGCTCGCCGCGTCGTCGTCACAGGCCTGGGTCTGGTCACCTCGCTCGGCCAGAAGGTCCCGACCTTCTGGCAGCGGCTGCTCGCCGGCGAGTCCGGCATCAGCCGCGTCGAGCGCTTCGACGTGTCCGCCTTCCCGGTCCAGATCGCCGGCGAGGTCAGGGACTTCGATCCGGAGGCGCACCTCGATAAGCGGGAGGCGCGGCACCTGGACCGGTTCGCCCAGATGGCCGTCGCCGCCGCCATCCAGGCCGTCAATGACGCGGGACTGGACCTGAAGAACCTGGCGGACCCGTTCCGGGCCGGGGCGATCGTCGGCAGCGGCATCGGCGGCCTGGCGGAGTTCGAGGAACAGCACTCGCGGCTCCTCGAAAAAGGGCCCACCCGCGTCTCGCCGTTCATGGTCCCGAAACTGATGATCAACGCGGCCGCCGGCCAGATCTCCATCCTCTACGGCATCCGCGGCCCCAACTCCGGCGTCGCCAACGCCTGCGCCAGCGCCAACAACGCCATCGGCCAGGCCTTCTGGATCATCAAGGACGGCGAGGCCGACATCATGGTCACCGGCGGGTCGGAGGCCGCCCTGACGCCGCTCGGCCTGGCGGGGTTCTGCGCCGCCCGGTCCCTCTCGACCCGCAACGACGAGCCGGCCCGCGCCAGCCGCCCCTTCGACCGCTCGCGCGACGGGTTCGTCCTCTCGGAAGGCGCCGGCATCATCGTCCTGGAGGAATACGAGCACGCCAAGCGCCGCGGCGCCCGCGCCTATGCCGAGGTCATCGGCTTCGGCATGAGCGGCGACGGACTCCACATCGTCCAGCCCGACCCGGAAGGTCGCGGGGCCGCCGGCGCCATGCGGGCCATGCTCGAAGACGCCCAGGCCGCCCCCGATTCGGTGGACTACGTCAACGCCCACGGCACGGCTACGCCCCTGGGGGACGTCGCCGAGACGAAGGCCCTGAAGACCGTCTTCGGCGACCACGCGCGGCGTCTGGCCATTTCGAGCACCAAGTCCAGCGTCGGACACCTCCTGGGCGCGAGCGGCGGCGTCGAGTTCGTCGCGACGGCCCTCGCGATCCGCGACCAGGTCGCCCCGCCGACCATCAACCTCGAAGAAAGCGACCCGGAATGCGACCTGGATTACGTGCCCCTCACGCCCCGCCCGATGACCATCCGCCGCGCGGCCAGCAATTCCTTCGGCTTCGGCGGCCACAACGCCAGTTTGCTGCTTCAGAAGATGTAGACCCGCGAGCCATCGCGGGACGACTAATCGCCGGGTTTCGACATGACAAAGAGACGAATCATCGTGGGCGTTATTATCGTCGCGCTGTACGCCGTCACGTGGATCGGCGGCTGGGCCATGCACGACCACGAGGTCAAAGCCTTGGCCCAGCGGCTCTATGATGATGCCAATCAGCACAACCGCGAGATCGAGCAGGCCTTTAGGGCTGAGGGTGTCGAGGGGGACTGGGGCATAACCCTTCGTGAGGGCGGTCCTGCTGCCAATGTCAACTGGTGCATCCCCATTCTCCCCGGTGTCCTTATTGCTGACTCGTACTATGTCATTGCTCCGTTGTGGGGCCAGGGCGGCGTGAAGGTCGTCGTGTATTATGGTTTCGGAACAATCACCATCCTGGAATTGTGGGGGTGGATTTCGTAGCATCGTCAGGCCAAGACGGGGACAACTTTTTTCTCAGCCATCGCGGCACCGGTCTGAATGACCTGAAGCAGGCGTTGCCGACAACAGACATCTCTGGTCCCTGAGCGCCCGGCACGGGCCGGAGCGATAGCCACATCGGGGTGGTTCGTCCTCGCGCAACACACCCGCTGCGGCCAACGCCGCACTCGATTGGCCGGCGGACTATCGGCCGTTGCCATCGGTCCCGCTTGCGGTATAATCCCAGGTGAAAGGAGCGGCTAAAATGGCCTTTGACCGTATCACCTGTAACCCCGCCCGCCTCAACGGGCAACCGTGCATCCGGAACCTGCGGCTGACGGTGCGGCGGGTGGTGGAAGCCGTCGCCGCCCATCCCGACCGGGAGGAACTGCGCCGTGAGTATCCGGAATTGGAGGATGAGGATATCCGGCAGGCGCTGGAATATGCGGCGGCGATGCTGGACGACAAGACCCTTCCCCTGGCGCCGACGCGATGAAACTCCTTCTGGACCAAGGGCTGCCGCGATCCGCCGCCAAGTTGCTTTGCGAGGCCGGCATGGACGCCGTTCACACCTGCGAGAGTAGTTTGGCGACCGCCACTGATCAGGAGATTTTGAAGGCTGCCCGAGAACAGGGACGAGTGGTGGTCATGCTGGACGCCGACTTTCACGCCTTGATGGCCCTCTCCGGCGCAGCGGGACTTTCGGTCATCCGCATACGGGTTGAAGGCCTCCGCGCCAAGCCGATGGCGGAGTTGATAAAGACGGTTCTTACGCAATGCAGCGAGGACCTCGCCAGGGGGGCCTTGGTCTCTGTGACCGAAGATCAGATACGCGTGCATCGCCTTCCTGTTGGAAAATAGACTCCAAAGCGTTTTGAGATTGGGTATGCACAGGGTTTGCGCGGTGGGCCTGCCTGCCGCGCCCATACCCAAACTTAAACCGCTCTAAAACGGCGCTACAGTGCCTTCACGGCGGTTCACAGCCACTCGGTGAAATCGGCCTTACCAACAGTTCCGCTGGCCAAGCCCCAAATGTGCCTCTCGAATTCGCTTTCACGTTCGGACGGGACTTCATGGCCGTTCAACTGGAGCGCGGCATCGCACGCAGCCAGGGCGGTCCTCTTGTTGCCGTCCAAGAAGGGGTGGTCCTTGACAATATAGAAGGCGTAGGCTGCGGCAAGGAAAACCGGATCGGGATGTAGAAGGGCACCGCCGAACGATGCCCGTGCTGCACCCACGGCGCCGCTCAGGATAGCGCGCCTTCGAAGGCCCGAGGCGCCCCCGTAACGCTCGACCGCCAGACGATGCAGTTCAAGGACCTCCGGTTCGGTCAGATAGCGCAAGAGCGTTTCTCAAAGAGGGCCGGTCACTCGGCCAATTTTCGGAGGGCCCGATCGAATTTGGAGACTGTCCGGTCCCAGGCCTTCCTGACGTCGGCGAGCAACGCGGAGTCCCGGCCCGCCGTGCGGCTGGCCCGCTGCCCTCCTTGGGTTGCCGCGCGGCGCGGTCGTCGAGCGATGCCTGTTCGGCCCGTCCTGCGTTTGCCGTTGATTGACATGTCGGGCGCCTCCGAAGGGGCCTGGAGACGAGGAACCTCCTGCTCCGCCCCTATGAGTATCGCCACAAACTTGCCCCTGTCAAGCCGCCGGTTCTCGGAAGGACCCCGCCTTCAGGCCCGGCTATTTATCCTGCGCCTGCCCTCCGGCGGCAGGCGGTAGGTGCTGAGAAAATACAGGGCCAGCAGCGCGTCGGCGTGCAGCAGGTCCTGGTCGTTCATCTTGGGCACCTGGCGGTTGGCTTCCCAGACGAACCAGAACCCCAGGCCCAGCCGGGCGTCGCGCGCGAAGGCGTAGTCGAAGGCCACCTCGTCATCCGGACAATCACGAGCGGTGGCCACCCGCACGAGTTCCCGCGTGACCTTGTAGAACGTCTCGATGGCCGCTCGGTAGGCCTGCGCTTCCATGAACGTGCGAGCCTGCTCGAGGTCCGCTTCCATCCGGCGAAGGGCGTTCGCGGGTCGGCGCTGGGCCGCCAGGAGGGGTTTCAGGCCGCGGACCCGGCGCCTGGCCTTCGCAAAGAGCCGCCCCAGCCGCGACCCCTGATGCGTGGTCTCGACCGTGAGGATCTTGTAGAACTCGCCGGGCCGGCTGAGAAGGTTCCCCATGGCGATGGCCAACTGGCTCCGGAGCACCGGGTTCGCGGTGCCGTGCATGCGCGGGAAGATCTCCCAGGCCGCCTCCAGGATGCCGTGCCTGGAGACTGCCTCGGCGCCGGCCGCGACCACATGGTCGGGGTGCTTGCCGTCGAGGAGCCGCCTCAGGTGGTACACGGACTCGCGGCCGCCGATGCGGCCGAGGGCACGGGCGCAGGCGTCCTGGACCTCGCCGGAGGGGCTGCTGAGGCCTTCGATGAGCGCCGCGACGGCCCGCGGGTCGCCGATCTGCCCCAAGGCCCACGCCGCCTCCGACCGGATGGTCGAACCGGGGTCCCGCAGCCGCGACACCAGCGCGTCCACGGCTTCCGGAGAACCGAGGCGCCCCAAGGCCCGCGCGGCTTCCTCGCGGACCTCCGGGTCGGCGTCGTCGAGACGTCGGACGATGTCGGAAACCGTCAGTCCGTCCGAAGGATCCTCGATGGCCCTGAGGGCCTGCGTCTCGCCGCTAGAGTCGCGGGGACTCTTGATGGCCTCCAGGGCCCGCTCGCAGGCCGTCTGGATCTCCGGCAAGGGGCTCGCGAGGCCTTCCTCGAGGGCCGGGAGGGCGCGCGAGTCGCCGATCTGTCCGAGGGCTGCGGCGGCCTCGGGCCGGATCGTCGAGTTCGGGTCGCGGAGCCGCCGGATGAGCGGCTCGACGGCGTCCACGGCGCCGATGCGTCCGAGCGTCCGCGCGGCCTCCTCGCGGACCTCCGGGGCCGGGTCGTCGAGGCGCGCCAGAATATCCACGACCGCCAGGTGGCTCGAGGCCCCGTTGATCGCCCGCAGCGCCCGGACCGTGCCGGTCGGGCTGGCGGCGCTGGTGATGGTCCCGATGTTCATGAAGGTCCGGATGATGCCGGGGGTGAACAGGCGCGACACAACGTAGCCGACGGGCTTCTCGCTGCCTTCGCGGATCCGATGGAGCATCAACTGGCTGACGATCGAGAGGGCCAGCGAGGCCAGGGCCACCATGTGAAAACTGCCGAGCACAAACCCCTGCCACAACTCGTAGTGAAAGTCCTTGAGCGAGTCGCTCAGCCAACCGCCCAGGAGCGACCCGCCGGCCGCAATCACGCCGCCCATCGCCAGGTGCCACGACACGTAGGCGTTGCGGTTCCGCTGCGGCGTCAGGGTCAGCATCAACTGGCCCGAGCCGTCCCAGAACGCCGGTCCCAGGAGGCCCGAGACCAGGGCCGTGCACACGAGGATGTAGGGGAAGTTCCCCGACGTCATGAAAAAGCAGCCGATCCACACCGCGATCGGATGCAGGGCCCCCAGGAGGACGACCGGCTTGCGGCCGAAACGGTCCATGATGACGCCCCAGGCCGTCCCGGTCAGGATCATGGTGGACTGGGTGATGACGCCGCTGATACCGAGCCAGGTCATGGCGCCGCCGAGGCCGCCTTCGGCGGTGGAGGCGGTGATGTAGGGGGCGACGAACGGACCCAGGACGCAGTTGGCAAAACTCCACGCGCCGATGGCCAGCGAGAACGACAGGAAGTTGCGGTTGCGCAGGGGCTCGGTGAACTCGCGCCAGCCGACGCGCGGCGCGTCGGCCCGGCGGCGCGGCTCGGGGATCGTGCTGTGGATCAGGATGTCCAGAACGCCGAAGAGCCCGCCGAGGGCAAAGATGGCGGCATACACATAGAAGATATTGATGATTTTCACGTGGTCCAGGGCAAACGTCACGCCGAAGAACCATCCCATGTTCAGGGCGCGGATGATCGCCGCCCGCCGCCCGAAGAAAGTCGCCCGGATGTTTTCGGGCACCAGGTCCGCCATCCACGCCCACCAACCCGACGTCGTCGTGGTGGCCAGGAGCCAACTGACCGCCATGGCCCCGGTGATGATCTTCACGCCGAGGCCCCGGTCGCCTCCCTGGCCCGCATAGACCGCCACGCCCGCCAGGACGAAGCCGAACAGACGGTGAAGCGTCTGCGACCACACCCAGATGCCCTTGCGAGTCGGCATGCGGCTGTAGATGAAGATGGCCGACAGGTGGCACACGCAGGCGAGTTGGATCAGGGCGACCATCCAGCCCAATTGGCTGGCCGACGCCCCGAGTTCGTTCTTGAAGAAGACGTTCAGGATCTGCTGCGGCGAGCAGACGACGTACCACGCCATGCCCATGGCGCCGACGAAGATGTTCAGCGTCATGGCGCGCCGCAGGCGGGACGGCGTGATCGGGCGGCCGGCGGTGTCCAGCGGCAACCCGTTTTCGAGGGTTACGGTTTCGGTCGGCATTTCTCGGTGGCTATTTTCCGGGCTAGGGCCAGCGCCGCGTCGCGCGCGGCCGCGCGGCCCTCGAGTTGGGCGTCATACACGTCATCTAAAATCTCGCGGAACACCGGCCCCGGCTCAAGGCCCATCGCGACCAGGTCGTCGCCGGTGACGAGAGGTCGCGGCTTCACGTCCTCGCGGGCCATCGCGCGGTACCGGGCCATGAGCGCATCGTAAGGCGCAGCCGACCCACCGGACGCCAGGCAGTCGGCCCGCCAGAGTTCCGCCAGTTCCTCGAAACCTTCCTCGGCCATCAGTCGCTTGAGGCGCGCCTCGCGCATCTCATCAGCATACATCAATTTCATGTGCGACCGCACGAGCCACGTCACGCGCCGCGTCTGGAGGGCGGAAAGGCGCAGCCTGCTCGAGACCCGGCGGGCCATGTCCTCGCCCACGCGCTCGTGGCCGTAGAACGTCCAGCGGCCTTCGCGAAGGGCCGCCGTCCGCGGCTTTCCGATGTCGTGAAGGAGCATCGCGAGCGCCAGTTCCCAGGTCGGCTCGCGCAGTTCCCGGACCGCCAGGAGCGTGTGCACGAAGACGTCGCCCTCTGGATGGACGGCCCTGTAAGGGTCCGGTGCAACAAGGATCGGCCCCTGCCGCACGCCGCGCATCGCCGTCACTTCCGGCATGATGACCTCCATCAAGCCGAGGTCGGCGGCCAGTTGGAGTCCGACATGCCGGCCGTCGGGCGGAGCCGTCAGAAGCCGCTCCAGTTCCGCCGCCACACGCTCGGCGCTCACGCCGGCGACCTTGGCGGCAAGTTCCCGGATCGCCTCGGCCGTCGCCGGCTCGATCCGAAACCCCAACTCGGCGGCGAATCGGACCGCCCGCAGCATCCGCAGGTGGTCCTCCGCGAACCGCTGCCGCGCGTCCCCGATCGCGCGCACGAGGCCGGCCTTCAGGTCCGACCGGCCGCCGACGTAGTCCACCACGTTGCCGCTCGACGGGTCCATGAACATCCCGTTGATCGTGAAATCCCGCCGCAGGGCGTCGTGGCGCGCGTCGGTGAACGTGACCGCGTCGGGCCGGCGCCCGTCGGCATAACCCTGGTCGCTGCGGAACGTGGCGACCTCGACCTGGGCCGGACCGTCCGTCACGACCACGACGCCGAACGCCGCCCCGACCGCGAGCGCCCCCGGGAACAGGGCCAGGACCTCGTCAGGCGCGGCGGTGGTGGCCACGTCGTAATCCTTTGGCGGCCGCGCGAGGAGGAGGTCGCGGACACATCCCCCCGCCAGCAGGGCCTCTTGCCCCGCGGCTCGCAGGCGCTCGATGATCGCCTCGGCCAGTCGCTTCTCGCTCTTCATAAACCGTCGTCCGATGTGTCGTCTGGTCGCATTAGAGGTGGAATATCATACCGCGCCGCGGCCGGCTCGTAAAGGTGCGTGCGGCCGGGGGTAGCGTCAAGTATTGTGTGTAATTTCTGGAAGGAGGTGCCAGCGGGCGAGTTGGCCGAAGACGGCGCGATTGGCGGCAGCGTGGTGGGCGAAGGCGCCCATCAGCCGCAGCCGCATCCGGAGCGT
>Ga0315275_10002877_pt1 | contig 15742 bp, 8 predicted proteins | sample YL17G03_0_MG_FD_205557 | JGI IMG/M metagenome (GOLD analysis project Ga0315275, IMG submission 205557) | Sediment microbial communities from Yellowstone Lake, YNP, Wyoming, USA - YL17G03_0 | ecosystem: Environmental > Aquatic > Freshwater > Lake > Sediment | place: USA: Wyoming | collected... | reverse complement strand
TGTATTATTATGCAAGTCGTTTTTGAAAGGATCGCCATGACTCTTCGTGAGCGCGACGAGGCCGTCTTCTTCCATACCTATGCACGGCTTCCACTCGAATTCGACCGGGGTTCCGGGATGCACCTCTGGACCCGCGGGGGTGAGCCCTATCTGGACATGTTTTCAGGCGTCGCTGTGAATGCGCTGGGCCACGCGCACCCGGAGGTCGTTCGCGCAATCGCACGCCAGGCAGAGCGCTTTATCCACGTGTCGAACTACTATCTGCAGGAATCCCAGATTGCCCTCGCGGAACTTCTCGTGAAGCATTCCGGGTACCCGCGCGTGTTCTTTGCGAATACCGGCACGGAAAGCTTTGAGGGAGCATTGAAGATTGCGCGAAAGTGGGGATCCGTGCGGGGTAAGCGGCAGCTTCTTGCCATGAGCAACGCCTTTCATGGCCGCACCATGGGCGCCCTGTCCCTGATGGATCGTCCGAAGTACAGGGAGGGCTTCGGACCGTTCCTTGCGAACTGCGAGGTCGTCGAGTTCAACAATCCTGCGGCCCTTACCGGAGCAGTCTCCTCCGATACCGCGGCAGTCATCGTTGAATTCATCCAGGGGGAAGGTGGCATCCGGCCGGTCTCGGCCGATTTCGCCGCGACGCTGAGACACCTGCAGCAGCATAATGATTTCCTGATCATTGCCGACGAGGTCCAGTCGGGTCTCGGACGCACAGGGAAGTTCTTCGCGTTTGATCACTTCGGCATCAGGCCGGATGTCGTGGTGCTCGCAAAGCCGATCGGCGGAGGGCTGCCGTTGGGGGCAATCCTCGGATCTGACCGCGTCGCCGATGTCCTCCAGCCGGGAACGCACGGGACGACCTTTGGCGGAAACCCTGTGGCGTGCGCAGCAGGAGTTGCAGTAGTGACAGCAATAGCCGAGCGCGGGCTCATGAACAACGCGCGCGACATGGGAATTCTCCTGCGCGATGGCCTCGCCTCCCTCCAGTCTGCATTCCCCGCCCATGTCCGAGAGGTCCGGGGTCTAGGGTTGATGGCCGGGATGGAGCTCGCATCCGAGGGTGAGCCGGTTGTTGAGGCAATGCGGAAACGACGGATCCTCATCAATTGCACAGACCGTACCGTGCTGCGCTTCCTACCCCCGTTGATCGTGCAGAAGGAACACATCCAGGAGACTGTTGCCGCGCTGCGGGATTCTTTGAAGGACGTGTTCCCGGCTGCGTGACGAATGGAGCCGCTCCGTGCGAGACACACAGATCATCTTCCCGACGGGCGGTTGACACGATGGAGCGATGAAAGGGTCGATGCCCTGTCTCATTCTTCCCCCCCCCAGGCAGGCCCGACGCTTCCGCTGCTCCCACGCGCGCGCACGCCACGTTCATCCCTCTCATCCGTGAGGATTCCCCAAATCTGGAATTTCCTTGCAGTTTTTGGAAAGTTCCCTCCCCCCCTATTGAAGAATTGAACAGAATCAGCCCGCGATTTTGGCCCAATCTTGGCATGCGTGTTGTGGCTGGATAGGTGAATTCTCCGGCAGTTCCATCACTGGGGTACCCATGTTCCCAATCGTCGCCAAGAAAATCCTCGCTCCGACCATCACACAGTTCGAGATCAAGGCACCATTCATTGCGCGGAAGAGGAAGGCCGGCAATTTCGTCATGATCCGCATCCACGAGACGGGGGAACGTATCCCCCTCACGATTGCCGACAGCAATGCTGCAGTAGGGACGATCACGCTGATCGTCCAGGCTGTCGGCAAGACCACGAAAGCGCTCTGCCTCAAAATGCCGGGAGAGTCGTTGCTTGACGTTGTTGGACCTCTGGGAAACCCCACACCAATAGAAAATCACGGGACCGTCGTCTGCGTCGGCGGAGGAGTCGGGACCGCTGAACTCTATCCGATCGCTAAAGCCCTTCGGGATGCGGGTAACACCGTCTATACCATCATCGGCGGCCGAACACATGAACTGGTCATCCTCGAGGAGGAGATGAAGCAATGCTCAAAGGAAGTCTTCATTACGACCGACGATGGCTCCTACGGGCGGCGAGGCCTGGTCACCGATGCTCTCCATGATCTGCTCAACGGCCAATCCGGAATCCGGGCGGTCTTCGCCATCGGCCCGCTGCCTATGATGAAGGCTGTTTCCAACCTGACCAGGCCCTATGGCATCCATACACTGGTGAGCCTGAACACCATCATGGTCGATGGCACCGGCATGTGCGGAGGATGCAGGGTCACCGTGGGTGGCCAGATGAAATTCGCCTGCGTCGATGGTCCGGAATTCGACGGACATACGGTCGACTTTGATGAATTGATGATGCGGAATCGGACGTACGTGGACCTCGAGAGACTCTCCGACGAGCGGCATGTGTGCCGCCTTGCGTCGGCAGGTGCGGAGAAAGGACAATGACGGCATACAATCCCCTGAAGCCTTCGGAGCGGATGAAGATCAAGCGCCAGGAATCGCTTGAGCAATCGCCCGACGACCGGATTCTTAATTTCCTCGAAGTCTCTTTCGGCCTGGACGATGAACGCTCCGTCGTCGAGGCCAAACGGTGTCTCGAATGCAAGGATCCGCTCTGCGTCGACGGCTGTCCGGTCGGGATCGACATCCGCGGATTCATTCAGCTCATGCTCCAACAGGACTACGTCGGCGCCGTCAACAAGATCCGGGAGGCAAACTACCTTCCGGCAATCTGCGGGCGCGTTTGCCCGCAAGAGACCCAGTGCGAGGAGCTCTGCGTCCTCGGAAAGAAGCTCACACCCGTGGCGATCGGGAAACTCGAGCGTTTCGTTGCCGACTTCGAGATGAAGAACAACCTTTTCACGGCGCCGGAAATCAAGGTGAAGCGCGACGAAAAAGTGGCCATTGTCGGCTCCGGGCCGGCAGGACTCACGTGCGCCGCGGAGCTGGCCAAGATGGGATACAAGGTAACGATCTTTGAGGCCCTCCATGCAACGGGTGGCGTACTTCGCTACGGGATCCCCGAGTTCCGTCTCCCGAAGGGAATCCTCGATACTGAAACAGAGAGGATCAAAGCGCTCGGCGTCGAGATCTACACCAACTTTGTGATCGGCCGGACGGCCACGATTGACGAGCTCTTCGGAGAATGGGGCTTCAAGGCGATCTTTCTGGCGACCGGCGCGGGGACGCCAACCTTCATGGGGATCCCGGGCGAGAATCTGAGCGGCGTGTACTCCGCGAACGAGTTCCTGACGCGCGTGAACCTGATGGGCGCCTTCCGCTTCCCGGAGGTCGACACCCCGATCAGAATCGGCAAACAGATTGCCGTCATCGGCGGCGGCAATACGGCCATGGATGCCGTCCGCACAGCCCGCCGCCTCGGCGCAGAGAAAGCCTACCTGGTGTACCGCCGTTCGCGCGACGAGATGCCCGCGCGAGATGAAGAAATCCATCATGCGGAACAGGAAGGAATCGAGTTTCTCCTCCTGACGAATCCCATCCGCATCCTGGGCGACGGCAACAACTGGGTCCGCGGCATGGAGTGCATGAAGATGGAGCTGGGCGAACCCGACGAGTCAGGCCGCCGGAAACCCGTCCCCGTGAAGGGGTCGGAGTTTGTCCTTGACGTCCAGACCGTCATCGAAGCTATCGGCCAGAAGCCAAACCCGATCATCCAATCCACTACCCCCGGGCTGGACACCAGCAAGCGGGGCACGGTCGTGACCAGCGAAAGCCAGGCCACCAGTCGCCCGGGAATCTTTGCCGGCGGCGACCTGGCGAGGGGAGGTGCAACGGTGATTCTGGCAATGCGGGACGGGAAGAAAGCTGCTGCGTCGATCCATGACTATCTTCGGAATTCAATTGGCACAGGAGAGGTTCCTTGAGTGCACTCCTCACCGCTCCATTGATCCTTCCTTCCCGGATGGATCCCGCCAAATAGGAAGATACACCGTGAAGGTTGTCCCCTTCCCTTCCTCGCTCTCCACCCGCAGTTCACCCTTGTGTTGGGATACGATCTTCCGGCACACCGCAAGCCCGAGGCCGGTCCCTTTCTCCCCTTTCGTCGTGAAGAATGGATCAAAGATCCTTTCAAGCACATCCCTGCGGATGCCTGATCCGGTGTCGGCAACATCGATGCTGATATGGTATCCCGTCAATGAGGTGGTAACGGCAATCTCTCCTCCCGCAGGCATCGCATCGCGCGCATTGATCAGCAGGTTCAGAAAGACCTGCTGGAGGTAGTTCAAGTTCCCCATCACCGCCGGGAGGGGATCGGCCATTCTGATTGCAAACTCGATCCCGTTCCCGCGAAACTCATGCTGCACCATTGTCACGATGTCTTCGACGGCGCGGTTGACACTCACGGGCTCCATGGTGACATCCTCCGATGCATCCCGTGCGAATCGCATCAGCCGGATCGTGATGTCCGAGAGCCTCTGAATCTGCTTGCTGAACATGTCTGTCCAGTTTGGCAAGGGATTGCCTGCCCGGACCATTTCCAGGTGGAGCATCAACACCTGCAGTGGGTTCTTGATCTCATGGGCGACGCCGGCAGCCAGTTCCCCGATCGCCGCCAGTTTCGCCGCCTGGACGATCTGCGCTTGCGATGCTCGCACTTCCTCCTTCGCCTCCTGCAGTTGCCGGTGAACACGGAGGTGCTCCAATCCGACTGCCGACTGGTGAGCCAATAAGGAAAGCAGGAGTGCTTCGTGAGGAGAGAACGATGCGTGCGATCTGCTGACGCGGAGCGCGAGGAGGCCGATCCGCCGCCCGCCAAGGACAAGTGGAAGAACGACAACAATCGTCCCCGAACTTCCCGTGCCCGGTATGTCAGACCCGGGAACCACCATAATGGAGTTCTCCGCCGGTTCGTCCCGAAGGAACCCCGACTGCAGGTGAAATTCGACATCGGCTTTCAGCGATGGCGATGGCCGCCCGGAAAGAGAGCGGATCGTCCCCGTCGAATCGAAGAGGAAGAGGTCTGCGTCAAGGACAGGGAAGAGTTCAGACGTCAGACCGAGAAGAGTCTCCACAATCGCGTCCGGACTGGAGGAGGTGGACACAACATTTGTCAGGCGTTGCATCGCCACGAGGACGTCGAGCGCGGTCCCGGCAGGGTCATAGGCGGTTCTTTCCAGCGGATCGCCTCCACCGGGCTGATCAATCAGATCTGCCAGGCGGAACGGCGCTCTGCCGGACAACCGCAACGATCGTGCATGATCCGGGATTTCCTTCATGCTCATTGCGTTGTCACCCCTGTGGTTGTCCGCCGTTTGGCCAAGGGAACACGGGCGATCGATCCGCTTCCCTCCAGACGCCCGATCCCCGGGTCCCCTGGCAACCAACGTTCGCTCGTCACTCCATAGCCCATACGTTCGTTCTCAGACGTTGTCCATGGTGAGCCCGCAGGACGAACGGGGCCACACCTCAAGGCACGGCCCAGCAAACACCGCATGCCGGGCGATCACTTATTCCCAGAGAATTACAGTTGATGTTTCCAGACGCGCCCGGTCCCGACGACGCCGAATGACAAACAAAGCTGCTGCCAACGCAAGGACCACCCCCGCCACGATCCCTGTTTTACCCATGGTCATGTCCCTGTTCCCGCTTTGCCCGTGAAAACCCGTGGATTCCCCTGAACAACCCTTGTTCCGCACCATGATATCCGTGCAAGGGTGATGCCAAAGCGGTATGTGGCAAAACCGTTGCGGTTTCACCTCATGCCGCCGGCCGGAAAGCGATTGGCCTCCCGGGGGGAGGCCAATATTGTGCAGGTGCGTGGCTACGCTTGTCGTTGCTGTCGTCGTTGTGCCTGGTATTTTTCCAGTTGAGGCTTCAGGATGGTCTCCACGCATTCGGGGCAAATGCCGTGGGAGAACTGCGCATCGGTACGCCTCATGATGTAGGCTTCGACCTGTTGCCATTCGTCCTTTTCTGTCCGGATGCGCTTACATCGCGGGCAGATTGGCAAAAGGTGTGACAACTGCTGGGCCTCGGCCTGCAGGGAGAGAATGCGGTCCGCCACGCGGAGGCGAACACGCAGTTCCTCCGACGTGATCGGCTTGGCGATAAAATCATCCGCTCCCGCTGCTATACCAGTCACATACCCTTCCTTGCGGTCGACTGCCGTGAGGAGGATGACGTAGGTATATCGTTCCCGCTTTTCCGATCGGATTCTCCTGCACAATTCCGGCCCGTCGATACCGGGCATCCTCCAATCTGTCACGACAAGCCGGATCTCTTCCTCCGTGTAGCGAGCCCAGGCTTCATTCCCATTCACCGCACAGATGACCTCGTACCCCAGCTTCTTCAGCTGGGACGCAAGCACCTCGCGTGAGATCGCATCGTCTTCCGCAACAAGAACCTTTTCGTGTGTCGCCATTGTCAATCACCGTCGTCCATTGCCGTTGCCACCGTGCCCAGTCCCGCTTTCTTCCGTCCGGCATTCCGGACAGAGCGCATGCGAGAAAGACGTTTCTGTTCTGCTACCCACATATTCTTCGAGGGGGTGCCAGGCATTCGCTTCATCACGGATCTTCTTGCAGTATGCACAGATCGGGAGGAGCCCCTTGAGCTGACTCACTTCCTTTTGCAGGGAAAGGATGCGGTCCGCCACCGTGAGACGAACGCTCAATTCCTCCTTGTCAAACGGTTTCGTGAGGAAGTCATCCGCACCCGCTTCCATCCCGCGGAGATAGAAGTCCCTCTCTCCGAGCGCCGTCACAAGAATGACGTACGTATACTGGAATTGCGCCGCCTGCCTGATCCTCCGGCAGAGTTCGGGACCGTCCATCCCGGGCATCATCCAGTCTGTGAGGACGACCTGGGGGCGGTCCACCTGAAACGTGCTCCACGCCTCATCCCCATTGTCCACGGCGAGCACTTCATGTCCGAGACGTGCAATGACATTCGACAGCAGCAGCCGCGATGCAGCATCGTCTTCCGCGATGAGGATTCTCACTGGTGTGTTCCTTCCAGTTCGCACAGCTCGTCCAGTTCGTCGAGGGCTTGCCGGAACATCGTTTCCAGCTCCTCGAACAGCTCATGGGCGCCGGCGAGCATGCCGCCGCGCCCCATGGCCTGCAATTTCTCGCACAGTGTCGCCAGCGGGCGGAGACCGAAGTTACTGCAGCTTCCCTTGAGCGCATGGGCTTCGAGCTCAACGGTGCGGCATTCACCTGCGGCAAGGGCGGTCTTCAAGTCGGTGATACGCGACAAGCTATCGTCACGGAATTGCCGCACGAGCCGCTCGAGCCAGGCCGCGTCATTCGGGTCAGCGAGCTCCGCGATCTCATGAAACCGATCCCGGTCCACCCGGGGCGGGCACACGGGCCGGGATCGACGGGCCCGTTTTGCACCGCCGTTCCCACGCGCTCCCATGCACCATCGCACGATCGATTCCTGCAGGTCGCTCTGGCGGATTGGCTTCGGGATGTAGTCGTCCATGCCGGCAGCGAGGCACTTCTCCCGGTCACCCTCAAGCGCATTGGCTGTCAATGCAATGATGACCGTGTGTCGTCCGCCTGTTTCCATGGCACGAATGGTTGAGGTCGCCCCAAACCCGTCAAGCTCCGGCATGTTGCAGTCCATGAACACGATGTCGTAGTGAATCCGTTCGAGTGCCCGGATCACCTCAAGCCCGTTCGCCACGGCATCTGTTTTGCATCCCAGGCGTTTCAGCATCTCCATGGCAACCCTCTGATTCACGACGTTGTCCTCGGCAACCAGTACGCGGACGCTCGAGAGACTCCCGCGGTGTGTTTTCGCCGACCCTCTCCCGAGAGCCCTCGGATTATTCCCATTCCCTGCTTTGACCTCATGCCCGAGGAGCAAGCCGAGGAGCGTGTCGTAGAGGCTCGATTGTTTCACGGGCTTGGTGAGCCAGGCGGCAATGCCGGCCTCTTTGCGAAGCGTGCCATTTCCCTGCCCGATTGACGCAAGCAAGATGAGCTTCGTGGAACGCAATGTTGCAGATTTCTTGACCGAACGGGCGAGCATCACCCCATCCATGCCGGGCATCTGATAATCAAGAATCGCGACCGCATACGGATCCTTTTCCGCAGCCGCCCGACGGAGTTCCCGTAGCGCTGCTTTGCCGCTCTGTACGCGTGTGTTCCGGATTCTCCAGGATCCCAGAACCTGTGTGAGGATCTTGCCGTTGGTGACATTATCATCAACAATAAGAATACGCGTCTTGCCGAAGTCGGAGTGCCGCAGCAGCGACGATGTCTGACGGGACTGCATGTGGAGGTGTGCGGTAAACCAGAACTCGCTGCCGACGCCGGGTCTGCTCTTCGCCCCGATGCTGCCGCCCATCAATTCCGCGAGTTGTTTCGAGATCACAAGGCCCAGCCCAGTGCCGCCGTATTTCCTCGTGGTGGACCCGTCGGCCTGGGAGAACGACTGGAACAGTTTCTGCATGGCCGCCTGTGAGACACCAACCCCCGTGTCTTTCACCACGAACCGGAGGAGGACGGCCTCGTCATCCCGCTCCTCCACGGAAACGTGCAGCGTCACCTCGCCCTGTTCGGTAAACTTGATGGCGTTCCCGAGAAGATTCAGAATGATCTGCCGGAGCCTGCCGGCGTCACCGTGAAGTGCGATCGGAACTTCGGGTTCAAAGGAGCAGGCGAGTTCGAGGCCTTTCTCGTTTGCCTGAGGCGCCATAAGGTCGGCTACCTCCTCAACCGCTGTCAGCAGATCGAAATCCGTCCGTTCCAGCTCCAGCTTCCCGGCCTCGATTTTCGAGAAATCGAGGATAGTGTTGATCAGCGAGAGGAGGGCCTCACCGGACGTGCGGATCAGCTGGGTATATTCTTTTTGCTCTGACGTCAACGGCGTGTCAAAGAGCAATCCTGTCATGCCGATGACGGCATTCATGGGAGTGCGGATTTCGTGGCTGACGTTTGCCACGAATTCGGTTTTCAGCCTGACAGCTTGCAGGGCAGCCTCGCGCGCAGCGTTCAACTCGCGCGCCTGCTGTGCCAGACGTCGGGTTTGGGCTTCCGCAGTTGACTTTGCCGCGAGCAGTTCCTCCGCCCGCCGTGCGAGTTCCTGTTCGGCCCGTTTCCGCTCTGTGATGTCGCGGCTGAACATCGCCACCCTACGCACAATCCCGTCTTCATCGCAGACAGGATACAAACAATGGTCCCAGTACAATCCTTTGTTGGAGTCAACCCACCGGGCCGCCCTATTCTGGCGGATGACGTCGTCAAAGTACATTCGCCGGTGTTCCCGCATATGAGCCGGCAACAGATCAAAGACGCAGGTGCCGACAATGGCCTCGGGTGTCGTGCCAAGAATCTTCGGCCACGTTGCATTGGATGTCAGAATGCGTCCGTCGGTGTCCACCAGCAGAACGAAGTCGTCCGTCGCATTCACAAGGGCCTTCATCGTCTCCCCGCTTTGCCGCAGGGCGAGCTCCACCCTCTTGCTTTCGGTGATATTGCGGTAGACATTCAAGAACAATGCTTTGCCCTTGTGGTGCAGCATCGATGATGTGACAAGAAGGGTCCGGTCTTCCCCGTGTTTTGTCACAATGGAGATTTCCAATTCCCGCGCCGATTCATTTCGGATCTCGGCCTGTCGTTCCCCCGTACACTCGAGGACCTTCGTGCGACGATCCGGATCCGGTTGCAGCAGGTTGATCAACGTTTGGCACCCCGGGACTTCTTCCACCGAGAAGCCTGTAATATCTTTCATCTTCGAATTGTAAATCACAAACCGGCCTTCATCATCGCAGAGCGTGAGGCCATCCTGGACGGCCTCGATCACCGCGGTCAGCCGTTGTGAGACATTGCGGAGTCCCTCCTCGGCCTGCTTGCGTTCAATCGCCATGGCAATCTGGGATGACACATACTCCAAGATGGCGGTGTGTTCCCTCGTGTATCGTACACCTTCCGTATAGCTCTGCACAACCAGCACGCCAAACGTGGTTCCGTTTGACGTCAACGGCACACCAAGCCAGTCGATCGATGGCGCGCCGACGAGTTCGACCTCCTCTTGCGCAACCAGTTCCGCGAACACGTCGGGCGGCGCAAGCAGAGGCCGTGCCGTCCGAATCACATAGGCGGTCAGTGTCTTGCCCGGTTTCTGGGGAGCACTCTCATTATCGATCTCGTCCACAAAATAGGGGAATGTCAGCATGTCCGCTGCGCGATCGTAAAGCGCGATGTAGAAGTTCCGTGCCGACATCAGCTCGCCGATGATCGCATGAATCGCCTTGTACAGGTCGTTCAGGCTCTCTGCCTCATGCGCCACCTGCGAGATTCGGTATATTGCGTTTCTGATCACATCCGAGCGTTTTCGCTCGCTGACGTCACTCAGCTGCACAATCATGTAGAGCGGTTGTCCGATCTCGCTTCGGACAACCGACGCAAACACCTGCGCCCAGAGCACCTCACCGGTATTCCGCACAAACCGCCGTTCCTGAACGAGTGTGACGGACTCCCCGGTGACGATACTCTGGATGCCATCGGAGAGCGCGGCAAGGTCGCCCGGATGAACAATGTCGCGATAGGGGCGGTGCTGTAAATCAGCCTCGGTGTGGCCGAGGATAGCGGAGAACGAGTGGTTCACCTGCATGAAGGTTCCATCGATCCCGAGCACAGCCATACCCACCGGTGTATGACCGAACGCCGTCCTGAACCGGGCTTCGCTTTCTCTCAGCACCCTCTCGGCATGCTTGCGTTCAGCGACATCACGCAATACAAGCACCACCCCCGAAACGCTGTCGTCGTCATTGCGGATCGGCGCCGCAGTCTGTTCGATCGGTGTGCGTTGCCCGCCACGAGCAACCACGACGCTATGGTTGGTGCGCCCCATTGGCATCTGCTCGTGGAGTGCACGATCGGCAAGATTCTCGACGTCACCAGCCGATTCTTCGTCATAGATGACGCAGACGTCACCGAGCTTCTGACCGAGAGCCTCCTCTTTCTTCCATCCGGTCATCTGTTCGGCAACGGGATTCATGAATGTGATGCGTTCGTCAGCATCCGTCGCGATGACACCATCAGCGATGCTCCGAAGCGTCGTTGCGAGCCACTGCTCACTGTCTCGAAGTTTCCGATCGGTCGCATGTTTGTAGAGCGCCATCTCGAGGTTGACATTCAGCTCATGGTCCTCGAACGGTTTGAGAAGGTAGCCGAACGGTTCAGTGATCTTGGCGCGAGAGAGTGTCGATTGATCGGAATGCGCCGTCAGATACACAACCGGTATTCCCAACTTCTCCTTGATATGGCCGGCGGCAGTGATCCCGTCGATCGCTCCCTTGAGCGTGATGTCCATGAGGACGAGATCGGGCCGCAATTCACCTGCGAGCCGGATTGCGTCTTCGCCGGTGGCCACCATCCCGGCGACACCATAGCCCACCTTTTTGAGGCGAGACCGGAGATCGTCCGCGACGATCCTCTCATCCTCGACAATCAGAATTTGAGCTTTCGTCATCGATTCCATGGCGGATGAAATGGAGTTTGTTCATTGGCGATCCGCAAACCGCCACTTTACCAGCACTATCCGTTGCGAATGCTATGCCAACGAATGTGGCCAATGCAGTCGTGGATTCGCACTTTCAATGATGCCCGCAATGAGTTCCTGTCATGTACACTGAAAGGTGAGCGGTCAAAATCGTGCGAATTTGCCCTGCCGGTGCGGAATGGTGGTCAAATTCGGATAAGGGTTGAAGAAAGGTAAGCGCGCACGGCCCTTCGTTCTCGGGGCACACTGAAATCCGTGAAGCCCCGACGGGCATCCTGCCGATTCAGCGATCTTTCAGCATCGGCATACACTCTTGCTGGCCAGTGTCTCCAGCACATTTGAGGCAAACGAGGGCCAGGGGCGATTTGTTCATGACATCGCGTTTGATAGGTCGTTGGCAGTGCATACACCGCCCGAACACCCCCCGTTCCATGCGGTCAAGCGCCTCACACAACTGCTGCAATCGCCGATCGGTTTTGAAGTCAAGGTAGTAGCGAAGAGGAATGCCCGGATCGACTGCCTGACCGTAGTCTTTGGCGAGGATGTGCTGGACTGCTCCTTCCAGCTTTTGTCGAATCCTGATCAGATCTCGACCGGTAAGGTCTTCCGGAATATTCATGATGGCGACCCGTTCCCTTATGGTTATCAGGTGAATCTCTCCTTTGACCTGCACGGACACAGCAGGGCAGTGTGTTTGATGCCGATGGCTATCCGTGACCCTTCCCCTGGAAGAGGCTGACGAGCGTCTGTTCCAGGAGGGGTAGGTCCGTCGGCTTGCGCAAGAACACTTCGATGCCAGCCGCCTTCGCCTCCTGTCTCGCCTGATCAGTGAGGTGGCCTGACAGAAGGATAACCGGCACATTGGTACCTTTGGTGCGCATCGAAGAAGCCAGCTCAATGCCATTACGGACCGGTAGATGGAAATCTGTCAAGAGAAGGTGGATGGGGTGACGGACGGTGCAGTCCAGCGCCTCCTCCGCTGAGTTCGCTGAAAGAACGGAAAAGCCCAGCGACCGGATAAAGGTCACCAGGGATCGTCTGACGAGCTGGTCATCTTCTACGACCAGAATGGTCTGCCTCTCCGGCGTCGAAAAACGAGGATGCAGATGAACCTCCGCTTCATATGTGTTAACCTGTGCTGAAGGCAACTCCTCCAAACATCATGCCAGCGAAGAGAGTGCAAAAAACCGGCGTTTCTTTTGCGGTTTTTCAGCGGAACGAAATGGGAAGCTGGAATGGGGATGAAGAATATCGGCCATTTGGTCGGATTCCTGGAGAAAGGAGCGGTGCAGGTTTACGTGTGCCGGAGGAAGGGGAGACGCCGATGGATTTCGGAAGGAAGTCTGTTCCTCGCCAGAAAGCAACCAGCGCCAAACCTAGGGCGGCACCGCCGTTCAGGCCGCCCTTTTCTTACATTCTTCCGCCGCCGATCGTCGATCGGACCATCTGGAGCAGCCCCTGGGGTGCAAAAGGTTTGTGCAGTATCCGCCCGCGCTCTGGCTCGGGAAGTGACTGAAGGACGGTCCCCGGCATGTAGCCAGTGCAGAAGAATGCCTTAATGCCCGGGTCAATCCTCCGCATCTCGAGAAACGTCTGAGCCCCGTCCATCCCCTTCATCATGAGATCGAGAATGACGAGCGAAATCTGGCCGTTCATCGAACGGAGTTTCTCCACTGCCTCTTCCCCGGAACATGCAGTGTGTACAGAGTACCCGTGCTCCTCCAGGACGTCCTTCGCAAGCTCCAGCATACTTGGCTCATCGTCCACAACGAGAATCGTCTCCCTGCCGCCGACGGACGAGACGGCCACATGCTCGGGTTTCTGCTCCACCGGCTTCGATTCAGCAGCAGGAAGGTACACGGTAAACGTGGTTCCCGCCCCCACCTCGCTGTCAACCGTCAACACGCCGCGATGATTTCTGATGATATTGTACACGACCGACAGGCCGAGACCTGTCCCCTGACCCTTCTGTTTGGTGGTAAAGAAGGGATCGAAGATCTTCTCTCTGATATGACTCGGGATTCCGACGCCGGTGTCGCCAATCTTGAGTTCTACTGCCTGCTCTTCGCCGCTGTTCACCAGGAAGGGATTGACCTCCGGCCCTATCCGCGTGTTGCGTGCCCGGATCGAGATCGTGCCGGGCGGGTTGTTCGGCAGTTCGACGATCGCGTCACGGGCGTTGACAACGAGATTGAGGATCACCTGGTAGAGTTCACCCTTGTCACCGAAAACAGGAAACAGCGCGGAATCGATCTCCCGGCGTATTTCGATGTTCCGCGGGATGGTTTCGCTCGTGAGTCCAATCACCTCGTCGATGATCGCACCCAGCGCCGTGGGTACCCGTTCACGCTTATTGGCGCGGGCAAAGCTCAGGAGCTGCATGCAGAGTTCCGCACCGCGTGTTGCGGATTTCTCGATCGTCTGACCGTATTTGGACACCCGCTCGGGATCTCCCGAATGCCTCTGCAACTGATATGCGAAACCGAGCACATTATTAAGAATATTGTTGAAATCATGCGCGATCCCGCTGGCCAGCGTGCCGATGCTCTCCATCTTCTGCGCCTGTCGGAGTTGCTCTTCCAGCCTCTTCCTCTCCGTGTCGTCGAACATGTATCCCTTGTACCGGACGAGCTCTCCGCGTGCATCCAGGACACCGATGGCGTTTTCGACCACGTGAACGGTCACCCCGTCCCTCCGAACCATCTCCTTCTCGTAGTATTCAAGTTTGCGGCGTGTCCGGAGGTGAGTGAAGAATCGATCACGCGCTGCCGGGTCGGGGTAGAGCGCAAGGATATTGAACCCGCGGGCCACCTCCGGAGACGGAAAGCCAAAGATCGTCGCGAAGGCAGTGTTGCACTCCAGAATCCGGCCGTCGACGGACGCGATGTAGTCGCCGGTAAGGTCTTCCTCGAAGAAGAGCCGATATCGTTCCTCGCTCTCGAGGAGCGCCGTCTCGGCCGCCCTCCGGTCAGAGATATCGCGGAACACGACCACGCTCCCCATGCCGGGCATGGTCCGGCCGCCGACTGGTGCGACGGTTTCTTCAATCGGGATCTGACGTCCGTCACGCGACAGGAGCGCCGCCCCATCGTCCGACTTTCGTAACACCTGTGCGAGCGGAGCCCCCACCGCTTCGGCATGGGTCCAACCGGTCAGTCTCTCCGCTTTCGGATTCATGAATGCAACCAGCCCGTCCCGATCGGTGGCGATGACCGCATCGCCGATGCTCGTTAACGTTGTCTCGAGCCACTGCTCATGCTCTTTGAGCCGCCGTTCCATCTGGTGCTTGTACAGCGCCATCTCGATCGTAATATGGAGTTCCCGCTCCTCAAAAGGCTTCAGCAGATAGCCAAACGCCTCAGTGACTTTCGCACGCTCCAGCGTTTTCTCGTCGGCAAACGCCGTGAGATAGACGACCGGGATTCCGATCTGTTCACGAATCCGCTCTGCCGCTTCAATGCCGTCCATGTGCCCTTTGAGCATGATATCCATCAGAACGAGATCGGGCTTCTTCTCCTCAGCCACCCGCACTGCATCCTCGCCTGTCGAGACGATATCGGCAACCTGATATCCCTGCCGGACGACAAGTACCCCGATATCCTTCGCCACGATGTTTTCATCCTCGACGATCAGAATGGCAGTCTGTTTCATGGAAGGTGCTTTCGATCAGTGCAATATCATGGATGCTCTTGCCGGAGCAAGGTCATACTCTGAATCGGATCGTGAACTCGGTGCCGCTTGTTGACCCTTTATGATTCGGATTGCGAACAAGGGTGAGAGATCCCTCCAGCTGCTTGCTGAGCATATTGACCAGTTTCAGCCCAAGGGTCTCCGTGTTGACAAAGTCCATATCCTCAGCAATACCGATTCCCGTGTCACCCACCACAAGTTCGATGGCGCGATCGCCCACGCCGTGCAGCTTCACGTAGACCGCCCCTCGCTGCCCGTTGGGGAACGCATATTTCAGGGCGTTCGACACAAGCTCATTGACGATAATGCCACACGGGATTGCCCGATCAAGCGCAAGTGACAGCGGTTCGAGCTCCGTCTCCAGAGCGATCCCCTTCTGCCGGGCACCATACGACCGGAAGAGCTGGACGGCCAGGTCTTTGACGTATTCCCCGAAATCAATTTCCGCAAGATTAGAGGACTTGTACAGCTTTTCGTGAATCAACGCCATAGATTTGACGCGGGCCTGGCTCTCGCTGAAGATCTTGAGCATTTCGGGGTCCCGGATATATTCGGACTGCAGGCTCAGCAGGCTCGAGACAATTTGAAGGTTGTTCTTCACCCGGTGATGGA
>Ga0315275_10002876_pt1 | contig 15743 bp, 14 predicted proteins | sample YL17G03_0_MG_FD_205557 | JGI IMG/M metagenome (GOLD analysis project Ga0315275, IMG submission 205557) | Sediment microbial communities from Yellowstone Lake, YNP, Wyoming, USA - YL17G03_0 | ecosystem: Environmental > Aquatic > Freshwater > Lake > Sediment | place: USA: Wyoming | collected... | reverse complement strand
GCGTTTCTCCTTCCCCCCGGTCCCATTTGCTCGCGAACAACTGGGCTCCGAAGATAGGGAAACGCCGTTTTTTCACCACCCAATTTCCACCCGCTTTCGGGACGCGGCCGCCGATGGGGCTGAAAAAGACCCCTATCCCCGCCCGAGGCGGGTTCGCCTTGGGCGAATGTGCCCATCTGCGTCCATCTGCGGAAGATCTGTCAGGCACGGTCGCCGCCCGGCTTCGCTACGCTTCGCCGCGGCTGGCGGCGCGCCCCGGCCTACATTTTCGCAGCACGCTTTCGCCGGCGAAAGCGTGGCACCCTCCGGTTTTGGCTTACGAGAACGCGCGATCTTAAACTATCATAAACCGCTCTATAATGTCGCCGGCGACATGCGCAAAATTACGCAGTGGCCGTCCGCTCCGCGCTCCGGGTTCCGGGTTTCGCGCCGGCAAAACGCACGTAAGTATTATGGACGTATGTCCACCCATTAGATGCCAAAAGTGATCAAAAGCACCCCATTTGCCATCCAACTCGTGACGAATCGAGTACAAAACCGTTCAAATCGAGTACAAAATCGTCTTGCCCATTTTAACATCGCTCCTGCATACCCCTCGCGGCGCTAGCGCCAGGGCCGTTTTGTGGATAACTTGGGTCAAAAAATCGCGCCAAACCGCGCCAAAACGCCTTCCAAAAACTTATCTACGAAAACAAAAATGAGACTTACGGCAAAAACAGACAACGGGGAATAGGCAACGGGCAACAGGTCCAAAGTCCAAGGTCCAAAGTTTCGGGTTCCGGGGTTCGGGCCTGCCTGCAGGCAGGCAGGTTTCATGCTTGACGCGCACGGCGCCGCCGCATGTATAATAGCCGCAAGGACCTTCCAATAGCGAGGAGCATTGTGCCGCCAGCAGAGCATGTGCGGTTCCGGTTGGCCGAGGACGTGACCCATCAGACCCTCGGGCCCGGCGAAGACACGGTGATCCTGTGCCTCCGTAACGGCCAGTTGTACACGTGCAACGAGACGACGGCGATGTTCCTCAGGGCGATGGACGGGCGGCGGACTTTCGGCCAGATCGTTGACCACCTGCTGGAGCGGCTGGACGTCTCGCGCGAGGTGCTCCGGCGCGACCTGGCGGAGGTGGCTGAGAGGCTCCTGGCCGAAAAGATCGTCGTCGAAACCTCGTAGGGGCGAGCGGATGAGGCGGTGGCTATTGCGAGGCCATATCGGGGTCCTGGCGACGCTCGTGCCGCTTGCGGTGCGTCTGGCGGCGGTCGAAAGGCTGGTGCGCCTGCTGACGCCGCCGCGATGGCTCAGGCCGTACGCCGGCGTGACCGCCCCGGAGATCGCCGGTTTCGTGGGTCACCGGCTCCGGAGGCCGCGGAACATGCGTCGGAGGGCCTGTTTGCGGCAGGGGCTAGTCTTGTTCCATTTCCTGCGGCTGGCGGGCCTCCCGGCCGCAGTGCACTTCGGCGTCTTCTCGCCGGCGACTGATCCGCGACGGCTGCACGGCCATTGCTGGGTCACGGTGGGGGACGTCTGCCTCTCTCCGCCGCCCGAGGAGCCTGTGGCCGTGGTACTCTCGCGCGGCGGGAAAACCAATTGATTTCTTGACAGGGTGTAAGCCGAGGAAGATATAATAGTAGTTTAGCCTGGGGGACTGCCCGTAGCAGAGGGAGCGTGAGATGGAGACTGTGAAGACCGAGAAGAAGACCGCCGAGAAGGTTGCTTACGAGCCCCCGACGCTGGAGAAGCGCGAACGGCTGGATGAAGTGACCAAGGGCGCCGGCCCCACTGTCAGCGGCGTCCTGGGCGGCAAGACATTCTAGTCGCCCGCAGCAGCCGGCCAGGCCGGTAGCGGCGCGGAGCGACAATCCGACGCAAAGGGAGACCCGATGGAAACTGTGAAGACCGAGAAGAAGGTCACCGAGAAGGTCCCTTACGAACGCCCGACGTTCCAGCAGCGCGGGCGGCTGGAAGAGGTGACGGAAGGCCCGCCGCCCATTCTCAGCGGCATCCGGGTAATGTGATAACCCGGAGCGTCAAACGGCGGGTCGCCCGCCTGTCCTGTTGACTTTGAGGGTTTGCTTCTGCCCGGGCCACTTCGGCAGGTTCCTTGCCTCGGATGGTCGGCATGAAAGGTGTGACGGCCACCTATGACGTCCACGGGACGCACATCACCGTCGAAGCCGCCGGCGCCGAACTTGGCGGCCTCGCGGACACGGTTCTGAAGTCCTGCGCCACCCCCCGGCCCGACAAAAAGACCTTCCTTCTGCGCGTCGGGTACGGAGATCCCACCCCGCCGGCCTCACGGCCGCCGCTGCGCGTCTATTGGAGCGGCGCCGCCCCCAACGGCCTGCCGATGGTCTTCCGCTGCGCCCCCGGCCAGTGGGAAATCGAGTTGACCGGCCATGCCCGGGTGCGCCTGGACTGGCCGCAGCAACGGGCCGAGGTCGTCGTCACCCGCGGGGCAGAATGGTGTCTTCTGGATGGATGCATCCTGCCGCTGGTCTGTGTGCTTCTCGGCCACGCCGGCCAGCACGTGGTCCACGCCGCCAGCCTCGTAAGACCGTCGGCTCGCGGTAGCCGGGCCATACTCCTGTCGGGAATCGGCGGCGCGGGCAAAACTACGACGGCCCTCGCGCTGGCCGGCGCCGGCCTGCACCTGATGGCCGACGACGCGTCGTTCGTCCTCCTCGCGGACGGCCAGCCCGGCGTCGCCAGGGCGGAGCCAGGCTATGCCGGGGCGAAGCCCGGCGTCCAGGTTTGGGGCCTGCCGCTACCCTGCAAGGTGCACCGGAACACCATGGCGATGCTCCCCTGGCTGGAGCGGTTGCCTCGCCGGCTGGCGCGGACCAAAGACGAATTTCTGATCGAGGCGGCCCGCGTGCAGCCGCCGGCCGCTCCGCCGGTTCCGCCCGGCCTGATCCTCTTCCTCGACCCGCGCAACCCCGCTGAGCACCGCGTGCAGCCTATGGATAAGACGTCCGCGCTCGCGCGCCTCGTTCGGGAGAATGTCCGCGCTTACGAGGAAACGGCCGAGGGCGTCGCCGGGAAGGCTTTCGCCGCCTTGGCCGCGCTCGTCCGCTCGAGCGCCACCTACCGTGTGAGCCTGAGCCCGAGCCTGGACGGCCTCGCCGACCGGATCGCCCCCCTGCTGGAAGCGTGAGGCGCCCGTGCCATCCGAACTCGTGTTTTCGTGGCTGCTCGCGCTAGCCGACCCCACCGGGTTGCGACCCCCCCTCCCGGACGGACGGCTGCTGGTGGCGGATTTCACGACGCTCTGCGACCTGGCCGACCGCCACGGCGTCCTGGCGTCCTTCCTGGCCAACTTCAAACATGCGACCTCCGATGCTACTCTGCGACCCTGCTCTGCGAAGCACGCTACGCAGGGCGAAGCAGAGAGCAGCGGTGCCGCTTCGCTGCGAATCACGAGAGACGGGCCAGGCCGGATCGTGCGGTCCCCTCGGACCTTCGCGGCCAGTAAGCGCGCTGACGACGCGACAGCGCGGGCGCTGGCGGATGCCGAAAGGCGCCTCGTGCAGCAAACGGGCATGGTGCTTATCCTCAGGCGCCAGACCGGGGAACTCGCCGCTGCCCTCGCCGAGGCCGGCGTGCCCGCCGTGGTCCTCAAAGGAACCGACTTCGCCGACCGCCTTTATCCCCGGCCGGGCCTGCGGTTGTTCCGCGACGTGGACATCCTCGTCTCCGAGAGCGCCCGCGCCCAGGCGGACTTGTGTATGGAGCGCCTGGGCTACCGGCCGACCGGCGCGTCGCTGAAATACGCTTCGGGCTACGGCGAGTGCGGCTGGCGGCGGCCGGAGGCGCCCCCTGCGGGCCGCATGGCCGGCGGAACGGTCGAAATCCACTGGGACCTCGTGAACTCGCCGTCGCTACGGCGGGCGGTTTCGGTGCCCTTCGAGGCGCTCCAGATGGAGGGGCCGCCTCCGGCCGGCGGGCTCCCCCGGCTGTCGCCGACCTCGATGCTCCTCGTGGCCGCCGTCCACGGAGCGACGAGCCACGCGTTCGACCGCCTCCAGGTCCTCTATGACGTGGCCCAGGCGGTGCGCGGCGCCGCCGGAGCCCTGGACGAGGCATGGCTGGCCGAGGCGGCAGCGCGGACCGGCGGCGCCTTGGCCCTGACGGCGGCCCTCGCGCTGGCCAACAAGGTCGTGGCCGAGCCGCGGTGCGGGGAACTCCTGGCCCGGTTGCGCCTGCCGCCCACGACGCGCCTCTGGAAACCGGTGTTGACACGGGGTGTCGTCCTGCGCGCCCACGCGCCGAGGGACGGCTTGCGCCGGCAGGCGTTCCGGGAGTTGCTGAAGCGCCAATGAGGGTCCTCCTGGTCTATCCCGCGCCGCCTCGGACGACATGGCCCCTGGGGGATTTCCGCTCGAAGTGGGTGCCGACCGGCCTGGCCTATATCGCGGCGTCCTTGAGGCGTGCGGGGCACCGCGTGGCCGTCCACCTTCGCGAGGAGGTGCTGGAGAAGAACGGTTACGACTGGTCGGCGGCTGATGCCGAGTTGCGCCGGCTCCTCGATGAATTCCGACCGGAGGTGGTCGGCTTGTCGCTGCTGACGTCCGGCGTCACGGAAGGAGGCGCCATCGCCGCCATGGCGAAGGAGGTCTGCGGCCGCCAGGTGCTGGTTGTGGCGGGGGGTGTGCACGCCAGCGCCCTGCCCGAGCGACTACTCGAGGAGTGCCCCGCGATTGACGTAGCGGTCGTCGGCGAAGGCGAACAGACCCTGGTCGAGTTGGCCGACCGCGGGCCTTCCGCTTCCGTCCAAGGCATCGTGTGGCGCGGCGGCGGCGTGCCCGTGCGGACGGCTCCGCGGCCGCCGGTCAGGGACCTCGACAGCCTCGGTCCGCCGGCCTACGACCTGTTTGACATGGCCTACTTCACTGGGCCGAGCCGGTGGCTGATCCGGTGGCTGCCGCTGGCGGCGACCAACATCCGCACCTCTCGCGGGTGCTCGAACCGGTGTTGCTTTTGCGCGGGGCACCTGGTGTCCGGCGTCGGCGTTCGCTTCCATTCGATCCCGTACGTCGTCGAGCAAGTCCGCCGCGCCGCAGATGAGTGGCGCGTCGAGGCGATCCACTTCGAGGACGACACGCTCGGCGCAGATCGCGGGCGGCTCCTTGCGCTGTGCGACGCGCTCCGGCAAAGCGGCCTCCACAGGCGCGTCCGCTGGGACGGATGCCTGCGGGTGGACCAGGTGGACGCGGAACTCCTGGCCGCGATGAAATCGGCCGGATGTATCCAGGTGGAGTACGGCTTCGAGAGCGGGTCCGACGCCTCGCTCGAGCGGCTCGAGAAACACGCCTCGGCGGAACTCAACCGGCGAGCCGTCCGCCTGACGCGGGAGGCCGGCCTGAGGATTTACGCCGACATCATGGTGGGCCTGCCTGGCGAAACCAAGGCGGACCTCCGCCAGACCGTCCGGTTCATCCGGTGGGCCCGCCCGGAGGTCCTCGTGACCGCGCGCCTCCACCCGCTCCCGGGCACGGCCATCTACGACGCACTGCCCCAGGCTGCCCGCGACGCATTATCCTGGGACGGGTATGCTTACTTTGATAAGCCTGGGATGCCCGTGAACCTGACGGCCATGGCGGCCGAGAAGTTCGAGCGGTGGTTCCGCCGGTTCCAGAAGTACGTGGCAAAACCACAGATTGCCTGGGCACTGCTGCGGGACACGCCGCCCCAAGAGAAAGAGGTCCGCCGGGGCCTCCGGCGGACGCTGCGCCGATTCATCGTGCGGCACCCGATTCGGGCCGCGCGCCTGCCGTGGTGAGATGGTCCAGCAAGTGGTTCGCGTACTTTTTCCACTCTGCGGCGGTGTCGTCAATGGCCTGGGCGGTGGCGCCATCCACATAGTCGGGGGCCATGTTTTTGGCCGGTTGGCAGGCCCCCGCCCTGTAGATCCTTCGGAAAACCTCGGGATTGTCCAGCAGGAGGCACGGCCGCGCCCGGTCCTTGATGGACTGCTGTTCGGCGCGCCACGCCTGGAAAACCGGGTGCCTCTGAACAAAGTCGTCGAGGCTCGAGTACGGGGTCCTTCGGTTGATGATGTCGAAGATGTTGCCGCAGGAAATGGGGGCGAAGACGCAGGGGCTGATGTCGCCGCTGGCGCGGATGTGGAAGTAGTACCGGCCGCCGGCGATGCAGCCGCCCACGAGGTGGCCGTCGTTCCAGAAATCGCCCAGGAAGATGGGCCGGTTCTCGATGCGCCACCGGTGGATCGTCTCGCGGAGGAGGACCCGCTGGTCGGCGGTGACCATCAGGTCGGTTCGCGGCGACCGACCGATGGGCTGCATGAGGAAGAACCAGCCGAAAAGGTCTCCCTCGGCGATCCTGAGGTCGAGAAACTCGTCGGTGCAGATGGCTTCGGCGTTTTCGCGCGTGATGGTAGCCGAGAAGCCCGTCATGACGCCGTGCGCGGCCAACAGGCGGCGTGCGTCTCGGTTCTGCCGGTACGTGCCGCGGCCCCGGCGGGCGTCGGTCTGGTGTTCGAACCCTTCGACGCTGATGGCGGGGAAGATGTTGCCCACGCGGCCGAGTTCGGCGGCGATGGACTCGTCAATCAGGGTCCCGTTGGTGTAAACGAGAAACGCGCGGTTTTTGAACTGCTCGGCCAGCCGCGTGAGGCACCGGTCGGCCTTCTCCCTGAGGAACGGCTCGCCGCCGGAAATAGTGATGAGCGTGACGCCCATGTCAACCACCTGCTGGACGATCTCGGCGATGCGATCGTACGCCAAGTCGCTGCCCTGGCACGTGCTGTTGGCGTAGCAGCCGGGGCAATGAAGGTTGCACCGGTCGGTCGGCTCGATGACGACGGTGCACGGCGTCGCGCCGCCGGCGCGCTGGATGTCGGTCCGCCGATAGAGGTCCTCGATCCAGGTCCCGATGAATCGCAGCAGTGCCCTGGCCGCGGCGGGGCGTTCCTTCATCACGCGGTGCAAGAAGGCATTGAGGTGCGGGCCGAGCCAGCGGATATGCTCCAGCCGGTCCGAGCCGCCTTCAGTCTCGTCATAGGCGACACCGAGCCGCCGGATGAGCATGTCCAGTCCCACCGTACGCAGGCCCGGCACTTGGAGCGCCAGGCCGGCCCCCCGTAAGGCAGCCGCGAGCGCCAGACGGTTCCACCGTTCCTGGAAGACGCGATTCTCGAGGGAAACCATGGTTGTCATCCTCCCGCCAATTGGCCTTGCAAAACCCCTCTGGCCTTCCTGGCCGTCGCCAGTTCAAGGAAGTCCTTCGTCTCGCTCCGCCATTCGCGCAAGGTGGTTCGAGCCGTGCGGGCGTTCGCCCACAACTGGGCCAGTTTGTCCCCGGCCGGCAAGCGCTGCTCCAAGAGCGCGCGCATCCGCCGGCGGCTCCAGCCCAGCCAGCCGTAAAACCGCCGGTGGGCCGCGAAGAGGGTCTCCTGGACCCCCTCCACCCCGAGCACGCTATGATTGTAAACGCAGTGCGTCCCGTCATAGTAGTCCCAGTCACCGGGGAAGTCGGAAAAGAGGAGGTGCGGCCGCATCTCGTCCATCAGGGGCGTGCCCGGAAACGGCGTCAGGACGCTGATCTGCAACGTCTCGATGCCACTCGTCCGGGCAAACTCCACGATCCGGTCCGCCGTCTGACGCGTGTGCTCGGGACCCAGAACGAACATCGCATGGATCCAGTGGCCGTGATCGTGGAGTATTCGCGTGTCCTCGCGCAGACAGGATTCCAGGCGCTCCCCGTCGCGGTATCCCTTGTGCCACTGGCGGGCCGTGGCCCCGTCAATGGTCTCATAGCCGATGTAGAGGACGTCGCCGCCGGCCCGGCGCATGGCGCGCAGGAGCGGTTCGTCGCGCCGCCGGCGCGAGCCGTCCGTCCAGTGAAAGTCCACCCGCGTCTGTGCGTTGAAGCGCAGCCGCATCGGCCGGAGCCGCTCCAGGAGCGCCCGCGTCCACTCCCGGTCCGCCGTGAAATTATCGTCGTAGAAGAAAAGCCGGCGGAATCCCCGATCAACATAGCGGCAGATGTCGCCGTAGGCCTTGGCCACCGACTGGCGGCGGACCCGACGTCCGAACATCCGCGTGACTGAGCAATAGGTGCATCCGTACGGGCATCCGCGCGACGTCATGACCGGCAGTTCGTAGAGTTCCTGGCGCCGGCACTGCGCCAGCAGCCGGTCGAAGTCGCGGATCAGGCGATGGTTCAGCGTCGGGATCTCGTCGAGGTCCTCAAGCGGCTCGGCCTGGATCACGCCGCGCGCCACCTGGCCGCGGGCAATCGCCTCGATCACCCGCTCGCCTTCGCCGCGGACAACGAGGTCGCCGTGAGCGAGGGCCTCCTCGGGCATGAACGTGGCATGGACGCCGCCCAGCGCGATGGTCGCCTGCGGGGCATCGCTCCGAATCCGGTCCGCGAGGGCGTATCCCCGCGAGGCCGTCGGCGTCATGATGCTGATGCCCACGACGTCCGCCGAGGCGACGTCCTGGTAGGCCTGCGGGTTCTCCAGCAAGGACCCGGAGATGTTTTCATTGTAGATAGCCACATCATAGCCGCGATCTTCGAGGATCGTGCCAAGCGTCAGCGGCCCCAGGAGCGGCCACCGGGTGATCCAGGCGTTGAAGGGCCGGCCCGGTCGGCTTCGCGGCTCGATAAAACGGATTTTCCGCGCTCGTTGCATTGAGGTGTGTGCCCACAAGCGATAGCGGGTGTCTTGTTACTATGACATACTCTGATGAAATCTTCAAGCATGTTCAACCATATTCCGGGAAGCCTGCGGCCGAAATGCCGGGCGCGAACGGTTCGGCGGAAGATGGGGAAGACCCGGCGGCGACACGAAGCCGTCACGACGGCCAGATCATCTTCTCCCAGATGAACAGCGACAGGTTCCAGGGCTGGGTCGCCAGCGACCGGCCCAGGAAATCCAGGTAGGACTGAAAAGCGGCCTGCATCGGGTCGCGCTGCGGCTCCCTCTCAGCCACGGTGATCGGCGAGCCGACGACGAGGCGGGGCCTCAGGCGTTCGTCCACCAGGGCCAGCACCGGGATGAGCGGCGCACCGGTCAGGCGGCCGAGCGCCCAAACAGCGCGGCGGCAACGAACCGTGCGCCCCAGGAGCGTCCCCGTCAGCCCCGTCCGGTGGTCGGGGTTACTCGCTGCGTGTTGAATCCACTCGCCCTGCCGGACGAGATCGTGAAGCCGCTTGAGGTGGAACCCCTCTTCGCCCTTCTCCGGAAAGGGAAGCACCTGGCCGGCCCAGCCGTCCAGTTGAAGGAGCATGAGTTTCTCAGGCGATATGTCCCGCCGCTGTATCAGGCGCAGCGGATATCCCAGGCGGATCAGGATGGGGCCGACCCAGGAGTTGAGGCCGGCGTGTGAGCCGAGTATCACGGCCCCGTGCCCCGCGCGTTTGGCCTCGTCGAGCACGTCCAGCCCCTCGGGCTGAAACGTCTCGAGGAGCCACTGCCTGGAACGGCGGAAGACCGGCGCGTAGGTGTGTCCGCCTGTCCGGCGGATCGCCCGAGCGAGGAGAACCTGGCGCTCGATAGCGCGCCGGCTGGTGCCAGGCGGCGCGAGCGCCTCCAGGAGGGCCGCCATCCGCCCCTGACGCTCCGGATGCCGACGCATCTCGACGCGGCGCGACAGCATCGAAATCGCCAGCGACCACTTCGGCGGGAGCGACCGGCCCAAGGCGATCCGGAAGATCGCCTTGGCGCCGCCCCAGATCGGAATAGCGGGCGGTTGCGAGGGATGCTTGAAATCGAGTTTAGGCAATCGGTCGCCCCTCGTCGCTCGCCGGCAGAGTTTCGGTCGGCTTCCCCATGCGTCCCGCCGCAAGGTCCTCGACGAACACAATCTGCCGCGGAACCTTGAAATCCGCCAGCCGCGCGGCGCAGAACTCCTGGAGTTGCCGGACGCTGGCCTCTCCGGCCGGGACGACGAGAGCCTTGACCCTCTCGCCTCCGTCCGGAGCGCGGTCCGCCACAACCAGCGCCTCCACCACGGACGGATGGCTCCGCAGGCACGCCTCGACCTCGGCCGGGGCGACCTTTTTCCCGGCAACGTTGATCATCCGCTTCGTCCGGCCCAGGACGAAAAGGTGCCCGGCCTTGCTGAGGCGGCCGATGTCTCCGGTCAGCACCCAACCGCCGTCGAACGTGGCCGCGCTCTTCTCCGCGTCACCGAGGTAACACGAAGCATTTGCCGGGCTTCGGACAACCACCGCACCGTCCAGGTCGGCGCCGAGCGGCACCCCCGAGGAATCCCGGATCTCGACGGTGACGCCGGCATACGGAGTGCCGACCCAGCCGGGGGCGTCCACGCAGTCCTCGGACCGGGCGATGGTGATCGGTCCGCTTTCGGTGGTCCCGTAGGATTGCGCCACCCCGATGCCGAACTTCTCGCGTGTGCGGCGGACCACAGCCGCCGAGAGCGCCGATCCCGCCGAGACCGCCAGGCGTACGGACGAAAAATCCGGCGCGGTCCGAAAGTCCGTTTCCGCCAGCATCCGAACCATGAAAGGCGTGGCCGGGAGCACCGTGATCCGGTGGCGCGCGATCGCGGCGGCGGTCGGCCGCGGAGAAAAACGCTCGATGTAGAGCGTCGCCCCCGCCCGCAGCGACGCCAGGAGCACATTGAACAGGCCGAAACTGTGGCAGAACGGCAGAACGCCAAGGATTCGGTCACCGGCATTATAAGGAAGCGTGTCGCTGAAGACCCGCAGCGCGCCAGTGGCCTGGGCGACCGTCTTGGGGACGATCTTCGCCGGGCCTGTCGTTCCGGAGGAAAGCAGGAGGAACGCATGGGCCTCGCTCGCCGGTCGCGGCGTCTGCGCCAAGGCCCCGCCGGCTTCCAGGCAGAGCACGTCACACGACGGCACGGCCAGCACGGGCACGTCCTGCCCTCCGGCTCCCGGGGGCGGCCGCGCGGCGACCGAGTCGCGTGGTTCATGGAGGAGCATGACCGCCCCTGCCCGCCGGTCATATCGAGCGATCTCATCGGCCTTGAGCGCCGGGTCGAGGACGAGCGCAGCCGCGCCTATCCTGGCAATGGCGAGCAAGGCGATGGCGTGCTCGATGGAATTCGGCATCCACATGGCCGCGGTCTGACCGGAGCAGAGACCGCCCCGCTCGAGGCTCGCTGCCAGGGCTTCGGATGCCTGGAACAACTGGCCGTAAGAAACCGTGCGGTCGCCTTGCACGAGGGCCGGCTTGCAAGACTGGGCTCCGGCCGCGCTCGTCAGGTCTTGATACCACATCATGTCACCGGGCTTGCCGCGGCGTCGCCCGGGCGAGCCGGATGACACTTCGCGTCCATGAACCGCACCAGCGTCCCGATCGTCTTGAAGGCCTGAGCCTGCAAGAGTTCGTCGGGGGTGATCTCCGCGTGGAATTCCTTTTCGAGGCCCACCAGCAGTTCGACCACCGCCACGGAGTCGAGCGCCAGGCCGGCCCCGACGAGCGACGTGTCTTCATGCAGCGGTTCGCCGGGGTTTGTGCCCGTCGCTTCGACGATGACCCGGGTCACGCGGTCGAGTGTGGATGGAGTCACGGTCTGGCCTCCCAGAGTTCGCAGGCTACGGAATCGCGGCTGTCCTCCGGTTCCCAGCCTGAGTTCGTCCGCCGGAGCCAGTGGACGTTCTTCAAGGGAGGCGACGGCGGACGGTCGGCCCCCGTCAGGTTCAAGAGGACGGTGTCGCCCTTGGGAATGGCGCCGCGCTCGGCCAGCCGCACGAGGCCGGCGACTGCCGTGGACGCTGTGAAGCAGGGCTTGAGCCCTTCGAGGTCCTCGACGAGGCGTCGCGCGGCCCGGATTTCGGCCTCGCTGACCGCAACCAGCGTCCCCCCTCTCTCGATGACGATCCGCCGCACGTAGGGGTACACGCGCGACGGGTCGCCGCGGAGGATGGATTGGGCGATACCGCGAGGACGAGGGACGATGTCTTGCGGCCGGATCACGTCGGAGCCGGCCTCGAAAGCCCGCACCATCGGTGAGCACGTCTCCTGCTGAACGCAAAGGAGTCGCGGCAGGCGCGAGACCTTGCCCATGGCGAGCAACTCGCCGGCTCCCTTGTAAGCCCCATACACGCCCATGGCGGAACTGACGGCCTGCACGTACCAATCTATCGGGCGGGGAATGGCTTCGGCGGCCTCAAGGAAGGCGGTCTTCAGGCCTTCCCGCCGCGCTGGGTTGAAGAAGCCGCGCTCGCCCTCGATGCCCGTCCGCTGGCCGAATGCAATCGCCTCGTTGGCAGCCTCCATAAAGGTGGCCCCGCGCAGGGCGAAGACGACCACCTGGTCTTTCTCCTCAAACTGGAGCCGGCCGAGGAAATCCTCCGCAACGAACAGAAACACCCGCACGCCGGGAACATGACGCGCATAAAAGGCCAGCGCCGTCGAGGAGTTGCCGGTCGAGGATGCCGCGAACCGGCGGACTCCGACCTCCCGGAAAAATGAATGCACCATGACAGCCATGCGGGCCTTCGTCGAGCAGGTGGGCAGCCCCGTCTCGTCCTTCAGGTAGAGCCACTCCAGGCCCAGCCGCTTGCCCAGGCGCCTGGCGTGGCGCGTGGGTGTGGCCACCTGGCCGGTCCTAAGAAGGTTGGCGGGGTCCTCGACGGGCAGGAGGTCGAAATAACGGACATAGGGGTAGGCGGAATCGTGCAGCCGGGCCGCCCGCAGGTCGTACTCGACTTCAATCATGGACCCGCATGAGCAGAACGTGGTGAAGCCGTGCGGGAATTCCTTCCCGCATCCCACGCAGCGGTGGCGGACGGTCTTCCGCACGGGTTTGCTCATGTGGCTGCACCTTGAAGGCACGGAGCCGGCGACCGCGGCGTACGTGACGTTGGCGAAGGGCACCACGCCGTATCGGAACGTGGGCGGGCAGGCCGCCAGCAACCAGGTGACGCCCTCCTCGAGCGAATGGACCGGCTCGATGCCGACCGCGCGGACCTGGTCGTCCGGCAGGATGCTCCAGATCGCGATGCGGGCCTTCCGAACGAGGCCGCGCAGCATGATCGAGTTGTGGCCCGTGAGATCGTAGTCTGCGTGGACAGCGCGCTGGAGTTCATCGTCGGACCGGATCGCGCCCCACCGGAGGAACCCCTTCTTCATCCCCCCGGGGCACTGCGCGACGCCAAGGACGGCCCCGCCCGGCCGGACGATCTCCTGGACGTCAAACAGTGCCTTGAGGGCCTGCATGAAGTTGCAGTCGTAAGGCGCGCCGCCGGCGCTCGTAATCACGGCGTCCAGCGGTCCCGCGACCGGGACCTTGAAGATTCTCTCCGCGTCGGCGCAGCCCGCCGCATGGGCGGCCTCCAGGTCGCCGGCCACGGCGCCGATGACCCGGTGGCCGGTGTCCAAGAGCGTGTTCAGCACAAAGAGGCCCTCCACGCGGCGCGCCGCCTCCACCATGTCCAGGTGGACCGGATTATCGCGAAGGGAACACGGCCGCACGGCGGGATGGATGCCGCCGCGGCCATCGAGCGTCAAGCGATGGTTCCCGAGAATGGTCTTATAGCCCGCGACGCCCGGCAGGAGGGCCTTCCGCCCGCCGCCGAAACCGGCGAAGTAGTGCGGGATAATCCGACCGGTGAGCACCTTGACGTCCGATGCCAGCACGCGGCGGTCGAAGAAGGCCTCTGTCCCGCGACTCGTGACGCCGAAGCGCTCCAGGCCCGCGTCGTCGTTACAGTCGTGCTCGCGACAGCGGACGCGCGAGGCCGTCTCTTTGCCGAGGACGGCCTCGGCGTCGGCGGCGGAATGCCGGGCATGCGTGCCGGTCGCCAGGACGACCTCGATTCGCTCGTCGGGGATTCCCCCGGTGTTCAGTTCCTCTACAAGTAGCGGCAGGCACGCGCTAGAGCCGGCGACGCGGTCCTTGCCCGGAACCAGGATGGCTGCCGACCGCCTGCCGCGCGCGATATCGCGCAGGCGCGGAGAGCCTCGCGGCCGGTCGAGGACGTCTCGGACGATCGCTTCGCCGGAGGCGCGCGGCCGGGCCAGCGCCGGTTCGATTCGTGCGGCCAGGGTTCCGCGCGCGAGGCGCAGTTCGTGCCTCTCATCGCCGAAACGAATCTCGTTCGCGGAAGAAAATTCCGTCATCGCCTCACGGCTCTCTTAAAATCCCCTCACTACCGCGCGGGGCTGGTCATGATCTTCCCGCGGCGAAGGCCGCTCCACCAGGGACGCGCGCCGGGCCGGACGCGGCTCTCCGGGCGGAGCGAAAACTCTCCGGTCACGCCGTCCGTCACGTAGTCCTGGCTCGTCAGGAGCCATCGCCTGCCGCGGCAGGACGCCTGGACCCATTCGAGCAGTCCCTCCCTTCCATGCTTGATGTGTGGGAAGAAATACTCATAGGCCTTCACGCTTCGAAAGTCGTTCCGGAACACCAGTTCTTCGTAGGGCGTGGCGGGGTCAATCAGCCCTTCGCTCACGGCAAGGCTGTACGCCCTTGAACAGGTGCTGATGTTCATCCCGTCATAAAACCGGACGACGTCTTCCCTCAAATGCTCTCGGCAGAACGCCAGCGATTCAGCCAGAGTGTCTTGCGTTTCGCCGGGCCCACCGACAATCAGGCACGTGTCGAACGGAATCGCGTGCCGCTTCAGCACCTCGATGGCGTGCTTCACATCGGCCACTCTGAAGCCTTTGCCGTAGACCTCCAGGACGCGATCGGAGAGGGAATCGGGCGTGAGCGTGACGGCGGTGCATCCGGCCCGCTTCATCGCGCGGGCCAGCGCGTCGCTCATGGTCGCCGGCGTCACTTCAGCGAACCATTCCACCTCCAGACCCGCCCGCAGAACGGCGTCGCACACCTCCAGGGCGTGGTCCGGCTGATGGTTGAAGGTGGCGTCCACGAAGAAGAAGTGCTTCACCCCCCAGGCGTCCCGGTAGGCATTCATCTCGCTTACGACGTCGGCGACCGGCCGAAACCGGTAGGCGCATCCCTCCAGCCGACAGACCGTGCAGTAGATGCAGTTCATGGCGCAACCGCGCTTGGTCTGAATGGGCGCCAAACCGCCGCGCTCGTAATAGTGCCCTCGGAAATCCTCCACGAGGTCGCACGCCCCGACGCCCATGACGGACAGGTCATCCAGTCGGCCCGGAGCGCTGCGGCCGGCGCCCAGGTCGGCGGCGCTCGTGACCAGCCCCGGAATCCCCCGCGGCGGACGGCCCTGGCTGAGCGCCTCAGCGAGGGCGGGCAGGCTCTCTTCAGCCTCACCGAGAAGCCCGAAGTCCGGCCGCGCGTGCTTCAGATACAGCGCGGGCTCAATCGAGAAAGCGGTGCCCCCCATCACGATGGGCGCCTTGGAAAGCATGCGGAAGGCCCGCACCAGCCGCTCATCGTAGAACGCCGAGTAGTACTCGATCAGGTGAAAGGGGTTCGACGGCCGACGTGCCGCCCCCACGTTCCTCGCAGAAAGGCCGATCAGGTCCGGCGAGAATTCCGCCAGCACCCCCTCCAGTTCCGCGCGGAGCAATGGGAGCGATTCCTCGTCCTGCGGCAAGACATGGGCCGCGGCCTGCCGAATCTGCACAAGATGCCCACGCCTCCTCAGCACGCCGGCCAGGGCGATAAGCCCAGCCGGCGCGGGCGTGGGGCCGTAGCCGGACCTCGCGCATTGGCTCACATTGCCATTGACCAGAAGAACGTTCAACGCGATCTTCACCTAGTGCTCCGTCCCTGCTGAAATGATGAGCGAGGTGATGCCTTCTTGCCGATGGGGTGGTTGAGACCCACGGCAAGGAGGCCAACGATGCCCAAGAA
>Ga0315275_10002874_pt1 | contig 15746 bp, 17 predicted proteins | sample YL17G03_0_MG_FD_205557 | JGI IMG/M metagenome (GOLD analysis project Ga0315275, IMG submission 205557) | Sediment microbial communities from Yellowstone Lake, YNP, Wyoming, USA - YL17G03_0 | ecosystem: Environmental > Aquatic > Freshwater > Lake > Sediment | place: USA: Wyoming | collected... | reverse complement strand
GCGAGTCACGTACATCGCCCGTATACGGCCGTTGAGCCGGTCCTTGTTCGCTGCCAGCTCTTCCTCCGCCTGAGCCAGCTGCTCCTTGTTCTCCTCGATCATGCCTTGAGTCTGCTCCAGCTTGGAACAGGCAAAGTTGTACCTCTCCATCGCGTCTTCGAGTTTTTGCTGCAGCCTTTCTACGTCCCTCTTGGCCTCATCGATAGGCTGGGCCGACGCGAGTGGGCAAAGCGTCAAAGCCAACAACAGCGTCAGACCCGCCACTACGAAAACTGTCGTTCTTGTCCTATTCAAACTGATACTACCAACCCCCAAAGTTAACGTCTCTGTATCTGAACTTGGATATTATAAGGTGAGGCCACATCAGATGCAACTTGTCTCGATCCTGTCCCGAACACAGGTTTGCCGTATTCTAGCACAGGATATGGTGGTCCGCAATATAACCATTCCAAAGCTTACTTCTCTGAACACCAAGGCTTCCCTTCAATTTCGAACGACGGCCGCACCGCGTGGCCCGCCATTTCAAGGGTCGCGAAAACCGTCCGTAAAAAGGATACTGCCAACTTCGGGTCAAACAATTTATGGAGATAAAGAAAAGCCCGGGCCCCAATATGTTCCGTTTCACACGGGGTCATCAACGAGGAGGGCACCAGTTGAACCGGGAAGAAACCGTTTTCCCATTCACCGCGATTGTGGGCCAGGACCATGTAAAGCAGGCTCTCCTGCTGAACGCCGTCAGCCACCAGGTGGGGGGAGTGCTGATAAGAGGTCGGCGCGGGACTGCGAAGTCCACCCTGGCGCGCGGCCTTGTGCACCTCCTGCCCGAAATCGAGGTAGTTACCGACTGCCCGTACTCGTGCGACCCCCACGACATCGAGTCACTTTGTGGCAACTGCACCGAAAAGCTCGCCGTCGAGGGGTCCCTGCCCTCCTCGCGGACACGCATGAAGATGGTCACACTGCCGCTTAACGCGACTGAAGACATGGTTTCTGGAACACTGGACATTGAGAAAGCTCTGAAGCAGGGGGAGAAGAGGTTTGAGCCAGGAATACTCGCTCGCGTAAACCGCTCCATACTCTATGTCGACGAGGTCAACCTGCTCGAGGATCACATCGTAGACTTACTGCTCGACTCCGCGGCGATGGGTGTCAACGTGGTCGAGCGGGAGGGCATATCGTTCCGCCATGGGGCACGCTTCATTCTGGTCGGCACCATGAACCCTGACGAGGGAGACCTGAGGCCTCAGCTCGAGGACCGCTTCGGACTCTGCGCCGAGGCTGAAACGGAGATAGACCTTTCAGACCGCGTGGAAATCCTGAGGCGAAACCTGCAGTTCAGCCGTAACCCGCTCGAGTTCGAATCCCAGTGGCAAGTAGCGCAGGAGCGGCTCAGGCGGAATATCCTTGCGGCAATAGAGCTCTACCCGGAAGTAGGGGTAGGCGAGCATCTCCTGGAAATGATTGCGCAGATTGTTGACCGCGCAAAGGCTGACGGCCATCGCGCAGATATATCCATGCTGAATGCTGCCAGAGCCCTGGCCGCCATTGAAGAAGAACACGTTGTGGAGACAGAGCATATCGCCAGGGTGGCAAAACTCGCCTTGAACCACCGCATCCGAAAGGTGCCATTCGGCATAGAGGATAATGACCGGCTTGACGTTGAGTCCCTGATAGACGACATCCATCCCGCGATCAGCCCTTTCCCACTTCAAGGTGCTGATGCTTCAAACGAGTCCGCAGGCGAAACCAAAAACGAGCAATGCGAGTCCCGGTCGGCGGAGAGGAAGCCCGAAACAGAGCCGGGTTCCGACGCTGAAGATGTCTGCATGCCCAAGAGCGAGGCTTCAGGAAGCACAAGCGGACGGCGGGGCATGCCCCGCCACCTGGATTCAAGAGGCCGCTATTACAGAAGCACCTCGCCCCGCGGTGCGAAGAGTCTGTGTTCGCCCTCCGACATTGCCATCGACGCGACCTTACGTTCGTCCGCAGCAAGGGGAGGGGATGCGGACGGCAAACCAGAGATACTCCCCGAGGACATCAAGCTCAAGCTCAAGAAACGAAAGTGCGGGGCGTCGATAGTATTCGTAGTCGATGCCAGTGCATCAATGGGTGTCAAGAAGAGGCTCGACGCCTCCCGCCAGGCTATCCTCAAACTGCTGGTTGAGGCTTATCAGAAACGCGACAGGGTGGCCCTGGTTGTATTCAAGGACCAGGCGGCCCAACTGGTAATGACCCCGACATCCAGCGCTGCCCTGGCCGACCGGTTGCTTACAAAGCTGACGCCAGGCGGGACAACGCCCCTCTCGCACGGCCTCGCTCTGGGTTATCAGATCCTCGACCATGAGCTCTCCCGCAACCCCCAGCCCAACCCCGTACTGATACTGATCTCCGACGGGGGAGGCAACATCACCATGGGCGGCACCGCAAACCCGATGAGCGAAGCCCTGGACATGGCCAAGAAGATAATGGAGCGAGGGATCCAGTCCATCGTCATCGACAGCGCGCCGGTCCGCAAAGACGGAAACAGCCTTTTCGGCAGACCCACCGCGGCCCGAAGGATATCCGAGGCGATGGGCGCGTCCTACCACTCCGTCCGCAACCTTACCTGCGAAGCGATACTCGAGACGTTCAACCGGACCGCAGACCACCCGGCCACCGTGATGCAGGCCCTCCGCTAAAACCACCTCTCAGCGTTTCCTGGTTGACAACGTACTACTGCTACGGGGCGTTTGCCACGTCCTCTACGTTACAATAGAATGTTGGCACGGGTTCAACGAGGGACGGGTATACCGATGGTTCTTGCGAGCAGGCTGATCAAGATAATAGAGAAGAACTCGGATGTGATCGCCGACCGATGGGTAGAGGATGTGATCACCCTACCGTACACCCGCTCTTACTGGAACATCCCTCATGACGTTCTTCACGAACGGGCGGAGAGCGTTTGCCGCCGGATAGGATACTACCTCGGCAGGCGTATGCCGAAAGAGAGGCTGGCCAGCTTCTACCGCAGGATGGGGACTGCGCGCAGAGCTGAGGGCTATCCAGTGGAAGACGTAATAATGGCCCTCTTCCTCCTGAAACGCCACATATGGCTTTTCGTGCTGCAGGAGGGGCTTCTTACGACCAATCTGGAGCTGTACCAGGCACTCGAACTCAACAACCGCGTCGTGCTCTATTTTGACAGGGCCATATACTATGTGGCCCAGGGTTACGCCGACGAGGACGAAAAAGAGGTCAGCGGAGAAGCCGTCGAGCAGGCGAGTGATGTGCAGGAACCCGAGCTGTCTTAGCGTCCCGGTTTCTGGCCCATGACTCTGACCGCGAGCGCCTCCATGTTGCCGCTCGAGTCACGCTCTACAAAAACCGTCACCTTCTGGCCTTTTTCGAGCTTCTTTGCGCCGCCTGCTGTTACGGCGGGGGTTCCCGGGGCTTTACTTTGCCTTCCCTGCCCAAGGTACCGGGTGTTATCCGTCAGTGCTACGGTCGTGCTGCCGCTCTCCGACTGCAGCGTAACCTTGCTTCCTTCGACTGAAGTGACGTCGCCCCTTACCAACTGGGCCTCGCCGCTACGGACCTTCTCCCTGATGCGCGCTCCTGCAGCGCCCCCGGCCGCTGACTGCCTCAGCCCCCCGCTGAGCCCGCCTGAACCGACCGGTCCCTGTCGCCCGCCATTCAACGGAGCGCCGGCGGCCCCGTTCCCATGCCCTATGAAGTAGCCCAGGGTGAATACCGAGGCAATCACCAGCATGGCCAGGATGGCGGCCGAGATCCCTATCAACAATCGTTGGTTCCTATTGTGTTTCTTTGCGCTGTCGTCCTGCTCGCTGGTCTTGTCCGAGGACATTGTCTTCTCCTTTCCTGCTACGGGATGGTCGCCGCGGCACACTCCGCCGAAACCGACGACGCGCTTTCTCCGCGACAGAACCGATCGAAGCCCTGTCGATTCTTATATATTAGTATCAGCCAAAATCGTTAAGCCTCCCTTATGCTCATGTTAATTCTTCGTTAATCTGCTCCAGGGGTCAGACCACTTTTGTTGCATTGCGAACCATGGTCACGGGCTATCAGGCGGGATGAAATAACATGGCCTGACCACGCCTTTGACAGTCTCGAAGCTATAGCGGATAATCAAAAGCGGACGGTATCCGTGCGGGGTGGCTTCTGGATTTGCATAGTACTGTCCTGCTGGAAGCGGCATGAATCGCGGGGAAAGTCATCGGCCGATAAGTGACATCAACCCGTTTTGTGATGTCATGAGCCTGTTCCCGCGGCAAACAGGAAGTAACCGTGAACGATCAAAAGCGTACAGTACTCGTTGTCGAGGACGATGCCCTCATCAGCGACATTGTTGCCAAGAACCTGAAGCTTGAAGGATTCCTGGTGGAGACCGCGCGGGACGGCGAAGAGTGCCTTCGCAAAGTGAAGGTGGTCAACCCCGATCTCATATTGCTGGACGTCATCCTGCCGAAGCTTGACGGCTGGGAAGTGCTAACGAATCTGCGCGAGGACCCCCGAGAGAAAGATATCCCTATTATCATGCTCACCGCACTTTCGGACGAGAGGTCAAAGGTGCAGGGGTTGAGGGGCGGGGCAGATGACTACGTCACGAAACCTTTCAGCGCGCTGGAGCTGATGGCGCGTGTCGAGGCCGTCCTGGAGCGAAGCAAAAGGAAGGCACGGCTGTCGCTAGAATCCCCTCGCTCACAGATACCGGTGAGTAAAGGGGACAAAATATACCTACTGAACGTAGATGATATCAACTTCATAAACATCCGCAGGGAATATACCTACGCCCATACCGACGATGGACGTTTTCTGACGAATCGCAGCCTTGCTCAACTGGAGAAAACGCTCGACCAGTCCAAATTCTTCCGCGCCCACCGTGGATACATCATCAACCTGCGCAAGGTGAAAGAGATTGCGAAGGCAGGAAACTCGTCATACGAGATAACGATGAACGACCCTGCTAACAGCAAGATACCGGTCAGCCGTCGTCACAGCACGGAACTAAGGAAATTACTAGACATATAAACACCTGGATGTTCGTTATTACCACTCGCCAACCTTTAATGCACTTCGCCGGGTAATTATGACCGCCAATGGGTATTCTTGTTGAACGGTCCTGCATACGGCCCCATAATCTAAGTAGAGGTACCGCTTCTCATTCGACAGGCAACCGGGGAGTTCCGGATTTGCCCGGATGGATCGGTTACCAGTGCTAAGTTCGGACAACCGGGTACAGCTCAGGGTTAAAGTATTTGGACCATCCAAATATCCCCAAGAGTTGCCGCATTGAGGTCTAATACGCCGATCTTGATCGGGACCCGGTTCCAAGGCCCGGTTGTCCTCCCCTCTATCCATTACCGCTCTATCTACATAGAACTGTCGCCTCTCGCGCTGATGCAGTAGAGGCGACAACCCTTCGTTTTTTTGTATTTCGGCAACGAGCCTATCGTTCGCGGATCACGATCCTGTGTTCAAGGAAAGTAATCTCCTCGACATCGCCCTCCAGCTCTTTTTCTTCGCCGAGGACGTCGGTGATCCTGACCTTGCCCTGACCGCTTTCCAGGAGAACCGCGTCCTCCATTACAAGCCTGTCGCCTTCATCATCACGTACATACACATTCGACTCACACAACTCGCCACCCCCGCATTGTCACATGTTTCCTTATTCGCAATTGTAGCCGATTTCGAACCTCTATTCACCCGTTAAACTTTAAGCCTTCTTCCCGCTGGAACGTTTCTTGAAAATCAAATATGCCAGAGCTGCAAGGGCCGCCACTATCAGGATATAGATGAGGGCGTCACCCAGAAAACGAATCACCGTGTTTATGCCGTTTATTATCCCGTGTGCCGCATCCGAAAGAGCTCGAACGAATCCCCAGCCTCCATCCTCGCTCACGTCCGCGCCCGGCTCGAGCATGGCCACCTGTACCGTCGAGAACTGCACGCGGTTCTCCAGGTAGTTCTTGCGCCCGAGGAGCTGCTCGATCTGCTCCTGGATGACCGAGAGTTCTCGCTGCACCGCAATACCCTCCTCGATGGTCTGGGCCTTCGCCATCAACCTCAGGTAGACGGCTTCCTGAGCCCTCAGGTTGTTTGTACGGCTCTCCAGGTCCACGTATTCCTCGGTAACGTCCTGCGCCTGTTCGCTTATCGCGGTTACCTTCCCCATCTTCTTAAGTTCATCCATCACTTTGGAAAAAGCGTTGTTCGGGACCCTCACAGTCACGGAACCCCCGGCCACCCTGCCGTTGCTCGAGTCGGACCGCGAGTCCGAAACGAACCCTCCTGCGCTCTCGGCTATCAGCACGACCTTGCTGTAGGACCTGTTGAAAGTGTCTTTCTTGATCTCGATCGTAAGGCTGCCGGTCCTTATGGTTTTCGTCTCCATCGCCGGTACCTGCGACCCCGTGGTCCTGGTGCCTGCGACGGGGGCTCCCTGCTGTTCGCGCGCCTCACCGCTCGGCTCGACCCGCATGCGGTCAATTTCTCCCTCAGAAACCCCCTTGAACCCCTGTGGCTTCCGGCCACCCTCACAGCCAAGGCCTATCGCCACCAAGACCGACAGGACAACGAGAAAAATCCCCCCGGCGACGAGCGCCTTCCGCAAACCATTCCATGCACGTTTCTCTTCCATGTGGGCCTCCCCTCTCGCGCCTCTTCACAACACACTTTAGACGGGGTTCTTTTCGCTGCTGTTCCCCCAGGGTCGGGCGGGATATTATAATTGGATTGACGGAATGCGCGGAGAGCGTACCGGAGGCACGGTTGGCGGATCCAGCAGTGATATTGGGAGACATCAAGAAATCGTATCGCTCGGGGTTCTCCCGAGAGCGGAAGGCCGCAGTGGACGGGCTTTCACTCGAGGTGAAAAGCGGCGAGATCTTCGGCCTGCTCGGTCCGAACGGGGCGGGAAAGACGACCACGTTGAAGATCATCCTGGGAATCATTTTCCCGGATGATGGCGGAGGTACGGTCCTCGGAAGACCGCTGGGCGACAGGGCCTCTCACTACAGGCTCGGCTTCCTGCCAGAACAGCCTTACTTCTACAGCTTTCTGACAGCCGAGAAAGGGCTTGACCTCTACGGGAAGTTTTTCGGACTGAACAAAGACGAACGTGCCTCGAGATCCGCAAGACTCCTGGACATGGTCGGACTCCACCGGGACTCGCATCTTACGTTCGACAAGTATTCTAAAGGCATGTTGCAGCGATTCGGGATAGCCCAGTCGCTCATCAATAACCCCGATCTGGTGATCATGGACGAACCCTCTAGCGGCCTGGACCCCGTCGGGCAGAAGGAGGTCAGGGACATACTCATTCACCTCAAAGAGGATGGAAAGACCATATTCCTCTCGAGCCACCAGCTATCCGAGGTGGAGAACATCTGCGATAGCGTCAGCATCGTGAACCGCGGTAGGCCGGTCAGGCAGGGGATGCTGTCCGAGCTCCTCGCGGTGGAAGGAATAACGAAAGTCGTGCTAAGTGGAGCGGCAACGGCGGAGAGGGTTCGCTTCACCGGGCTCGCGCGGCACATAAAGGAAACTAACGGCGACACCGAGCTCGAAGTGGACAGCAACGATTTATACAGGGTCCTGGATCTGGCAAGAGAGCTGGGGCTCGAGATTGTCTCCGTGGAGCCATCCCGGCAGACACTGGAGGATCTTTTCATGGAAGCGGTAAAGGAACGGGGCCATTGAGAAACACCGGTATACTGGCGCTGAACGTCATAAAGGATACGGCACGAAGGAAACTCTTCTACGTCGTCTTCCTCTTCGGGGTCGCTGTTGTTGCAGTGTCGCCGCTGCTGCCGGCCTTCGAGCTCGGCCTGAGGCCCCAGTTCCTCAAGGACATATCGCTGAGCCTGGCGTCTCTTTTCGGTGTCGTGCTCGCAGTAGTGCTGTCTGTTAACCAGATACCCGGCGAAGTAGAGGGGAGGACGATTTACAACATCCTCTCGAAGCCCGTGAGCCGTCTTGAGTACCTGCTGGGGAAATACCTCGGCATCCTCGCTGACCTCGCCATATTCCTCTTGATAATGGGGCTTGAGATAATGGTGCTTGTATCCGCCCGCGCCCATGCCGCCTCGCCGCTGATATTCCAGGGCGTATTCGCGGTCTTCCTGGAGTGCGCCGTGATAGCGGCGTTCTGCCTGTTCCTGTCAACGTTCGCCACGGCACCCGTGAACGTGTTCGCGACAATCCTCTTCTACCTCCTGTGCCACGTTAAGACAGACTTTCTGCACAGGACGCTCGTCGAAGGGACCAACGGCTTAACAAAGTTACTGGCATGGCCCGCCTACTATCTTCTCCCGAACCTCGAGAACTACAACATCTCCCAGCAGGTCGGCTACTCGAACGGGGTTCCGGCCGGATACCTCCTGCGGGTAAGCGGCTATGCCATTCTGTTCGTCTTGCTCTTCCTGTTCCTCGGTTACCTCGTCTTCAGGAGAAAAGATATCTGATGCCTCCCGATAGGGACAGAAGAAGCCCGAGCCGTACCGCAAAATTCACGGTTGCGCTGCTCATTACCGTGGTTCTCGCCGGGGCCGTCCTGCTCCAGTATTCCCTCGACAGCACTTTCGCAACCGGGGAAAGCCGGAAGCAGAGCCTGCCTGTGGACACGGGAAGGTCAATCCTCGATCTCCTGGGGGGTGTCAGAGAGACGCTCGCGGCTTACTTCTGGACGAAGACCGATACGGTCTTCCACGAATATTACGGTGCCAGCCCGGAAAGGTCACAGCCCATATATCCGTATTACTGGCTCATAACGAGGCTGGACCCGCACTTCGTCATGGCCTACTACTACGCGAGTTATATGCTGTGCCGCCTCGGCCGGGTTAACGAGGGCCTTGACCTGGCGCTCGAAGGGATGAAATACAACCCCGACTCTGGACTACTTATGGATAACCTGTCTCAGATATATCTTTACTTCAAGAGGGATCCCATAAAGGCCCGGTATTACTGCTTGAAGGCAATCAGTCTTTCCCGCGACGAAGGTGACAGGGCCGTCCTGCGTAAATTCCTCGGCACCATTGACGAAATCATCACGGGTAAAAAGCCAATACCTAAAGTCTCGACGTTCGAGCAACTGAGAAAAGTAAGCAAGGAGCTGGAAGAGCATGAGAGTCACGCAAAATAGGGGTCTGACCCCTAATCTCGCATGTAAGAGTCCATAGCCGCCGCGGCTATTTTTCCTGCTCCCATGCCCTCGATAACAGTAGCCGAACCGGTGACTATGTCGCCGCCCGCGTACACGCCGGGGATGCTGGTGCCCATTGTTTCCGCGGATACCTCGATGTAGCCGCGGCGGTTGAGCTTCAACTCCGGAGCGGTGGAGGGGAGAAGCGGGTTAGCACGGGTGCCTATCGCCATAATGATGACGTCCGCCTCGAGGTCGAAGTATTCGCCCTCTACCGGCACCGGCCTTCTGCGCCCCGACTCGTCGGGCTCGCCGAGCACCATGCGCTGGCACCTGACGCCGACGCAGCGTTCACCGCGGCCCAGGACCTCGGAAGGGTTCGACAGCATGTAGAAGTTGATCTCCTCCTCTTCGCCGTGATGTATCTCCTCCTCGCGCGCCGGCATCTCCACCCGCGAGCGGCGATATACTATTTCGACCTCGTCCGCCCCCATACGCAGAGCGGTGCGGGCCGAGTCCATCGCAACGTTCCCGCCCCCCACCACGACTACTTTCCCGCCCCGCTTGACCGGTGTGTCGTACACGGGGAAACTCCTGGCCCGCATGAGGTTGCTCCGTGTCAGGAACTCGTTCGCCGAGTAGACGCCGTTCAGGTTCTCGCCCGGGATACCCATGAACATCGGAAGCCCGGCGCCGATCCCGACGAAGACGGTTTTGTAATCCCCCAGCAGGTCGTCAAGCGTAGCGGTTTTCCCGACAACGAAGTCGAGCACGATCTCAACGCCTATCTCGGAGAGAAAGCTTACCTCCCTGTCCACTACCCACTGGGGCAGGCGGAACTCGGGGATCCCGTAGGTGAGGACCCCCCCCGCTACGTGAAGCGCTTCAAAAACGGTCACTCGATGACCGCGCTTTGCAAGCTCGGCGGCCGCAGTCAGGCCGGCGGGACCCGAGCCGACCACCGCAACGGCGAAACCCGTCTTTCTCCCGGGGCGTGGGACGTCGAGTTCCCCCTTCTGTGCCTCCCAGTCGGCCACGAACCTCTCGAGCTTGCCGATTGCCAGAGGGTCTCCTTTACGACCCAGGATACACTCCTTCTCGCACTGGTCCTCCTGCGGGCATACGCGCCCGCAGACACCGGGCAGAAGGTTTTCCATCTTGATGCGGTCCGCGCCGGTCTTGAACCTACCCTCTACAATGTCGTTGACGAAACCGGGGATGTCTATTCCGACCGGACAGCCATTGATACATAGCGGTTTCTTGCACAGCAGGCATCTTTCCGCCTCCCGCTGTGCCTCATCGTCCGAGTAGCCGAGCGCGACCTCTGAGAAATTCTGGATACGATCGCCGGGGTCTTGTCTCCGTATCGGAACCCTGTCGGGGATAAACCGCTTCTTGGTCATGGGCCCTCTCTTTTGCCAGCGGGGTCCACGACCTCTGCCAGCAGGACCACCGCGATGCCTGCTATGCCTTCGCCCCCACCGGTGAAGCCCATCCCTTCAGTGGTCGTGCCTTTGATGGATACAGAATCTATGTCTATCTCACAGGCTGCGCCTATACTCTCGCGCATCCGCTCACGGTACGGCGCAACCTTAGGTTCCTCGCAGATAATCACAATGTCCACGTTCACGATACGGTAGCCGTTGCCCGTTACAACGCCGACAACTTCCCCGAGCAGGTCCAGGCTAGACGCGTCGCGGTACGCCGGGTCGTTATCGGGGAACATCCCCCCGATATCGCCCGCGCAGCAAGCACCGAGCAGCGCGTCCATTAGCGAGTGGAGGACAACATCGGCGTCAGAATGGCCTGAGAGCCCTTTCTCGAACGGTATCTCGACCCCACCGAGCACCAGCTTCCTCTCAGGATCAAAGCGGTGCGCGTCCGCGCCCAGCCCTACTCTCAACGACCCATCCTTTCGCTCAAGATAGCCCTAGCCACCAGGAGATCTTCGGGGTGGGTGACCTTTATGTTATCGCGGCTGCCCTCGATCACCGCGACGGTCTTTCCCACACGCTCGACGAGAGACGCGTCATCGGTGCCCTTGAAATCCTCCTGCCTTGCCTTCCTGTGCGCTTCTCTCAACAACTGCAGGGAAAAAGCCTGGGGGGTTTGGACTGCCACCAGCGTCTCCCTGTCGAGCGTGTGAATCACCCTCTCTCCTTCGACCTGCTTGACGGTATCGGTCAACGGAACCGCCGTGATCACGGCTTCCTCGCCCCGAGCGGCGGTGCCGACCGCCTCTATCAAATCCGTCGTCACAAGCGGCCTCGCGCCGTCGTGCACGACGACCGTCCCGCTTTCATCCGGAATCTCCTTGAGAGCCAGGTAAACGGACTCCTGACGCGTCGGTCCCCCGGCGGCAACCGCCGCCGCCTTTCCGATGCCGGCAGCCAGAAGTCTGGAGACCGGCCAGGCGTCCAGGTTTTCCGGAGGGACGACCAGGATCAGAGACTCCACGCAGGAAGCGCGCTGGAAGGCTTCAAGAGAGTAGAGAACCAGGGGTTTACCAAAAATCTCTACCGCGAGCTTGGGGACATCCCCCTGCAGCCGGAGCCCGGCGCCGGCCGCTACGATGACCCCGAAGACCAACACCTAGCCCCCCCGGCGTTCTTCTCGGAGGTCACTGAAGATCATCTTTCCAGCAGGGGTCTGCAGGATACTTGTCGCCACGACCGTCACCTCCGAGCCCAGCTTGCTGTTCCCCTGCTCCACCACGACCATCGTGCCGTCGTCAAGGTAACCAACACCCTGTCCGGATTCCTTCCCCTCCCGAATTATCTTGACCCTCATCTCCTCGCCCGCGAGCACAACAGGCTTGATGGAACTCGCCAGGGCGTTGATGTTCATGATCCTCAGACCCTGGATCTCAGCCACCTTGTTCAGGTTGAAATCATTCGTTACGAGCGGCATGCCTGTGAGCTTCGCGAGCGCTATCAGCTTGCCGTCGACGCCGGATATCTCCGCGAAATCCTGGTCGACGATCTCGACGCTCGTGTTGTCAAGTCGCTGCAGGGCGTTCAAAACGTCCAGGCCCCTCCGCCCTCGGCCTCTCTTGAGGTCGTCAGACGAATCCGCTATCGACTGGAGCTCCTCCAGGATAAACCGGGGCACTACCATCAACCCTTCGATGAAGCCGGCCTTCACGATCTCGACTATCCTTCCATCGATTATTACGCTGGTGTCAAGGATCGTGGCGTTCCTCTCCACCGGTGACCATGCGATGTTAGACCCGAGCTTTAACATCGAAGAGAGTTCAGAACGCTTGAGAACAGCGATGCGCCCACCGAGAAAGCCGCACAAGACTAACAACACGACTGCGGCTGCATCCCCCGGATATCCGAAATGAAACAGCGCGATAGATGGGATCAGCGCTACCAGCAACCCCACCAATGTCCCCATCAGGCCGAAGAACAACTCGACGCCTGACACTCTGTAAAGGGAGTTGTCGAGAAGCCCGAGCAGGTTGGCCACATATCTTCCCACCACGCCGCCCAGCACGTATCCTACTAATAAACCCAGGATGATGCCCACGACAATGGAAAGAACCTGCTGGGGGTTCTTCAGAATGTAGTTATCATTGAGGATTTCCGCGATCCTGAAGCCGCCGTAGGAACAGGCGAACATGCCTATCAGGCGAATCGCAACAACGACCAAAGATAAGACCTCCAGGCTTAAGCAAGCTGCCCTGGCCGGCTACTTCCGGGAGAAGACGTCTTCAAGCATCTTTGCAGCTTTTTCATCGTCTATGTTAAGCACATAAATGATTTCGCTCAACAGGATCTGCCTCGCCTGGTTGAGCATGCGTTTCTCTCCGGTTGAAAGGCCCTTCTCTCGTTCACGTATCGACAGGTTCCGCACCACTTCCGCTACCTGGTAGACGTTACCGCTTCTTATCTTGTCGCGGTTTTTCTTGTAACGATGGTTCCAGTTCGCGGGCATCTGGCTCTGGCTTTGATTCAACACTTCGAACACGGACTTTACCTCGCTCTTTCCTATGACGCCCCTCAACCCAACGCACTCGGTGCTCTCCTCAGGAACGGTGATCTTCAGGTCTCCCCTGCAAAGGTTGAGGATGAAATACTTTTTCCTCTCCCCCTCGATGTCTCGCTCCTCGATCCTCTCGACGACCCCGGCCCCGTGATGCGGGTAAACGACCTTGTCCCCAACGTTGAACAACTTTGAACAGCTCCTTTCGCGACCGCTTTGTCCGTTCCCAGAGCCCCCGGGCGAGGGCGCTGTAAGAGGTTTTCCGAGGGGCAAATATGTTTCTAAGGCCTTCTAAGAGACGCAAAAATCTTTTTCGGAGAATCTCCAACATTTAAGCAGGACGAAGTCGGTATATCGTACCATAGCAGGTTCCGTCAGGCAAGATAATGCATAACAACAGGATTTCTTGACACTCTCTGAAATACGCCAATATAATAGGGCAACGGACCAATCATCGGGAACCGGAAGGTCTGGAAGATGCCGAGAGAGCTAGAGCAAACCTGCAATGATTTTCAGAAGACCGTTTCCTTACACCTGATCCGGCACCGCAGCATCCTCGATGTCATGACCAAATATCAGGACTCGTGCGCACGCGTCAACCGCGCACTGGCCAAGTCGGTCACGTCCTGTGGTTGCCTGAAGATAAAAGCCGGCAGGCAGGCCCTGCCCGCGAACGCCAACCTCAGCGAGATGAGCGAATACGTCAAGACCCACCTGGAGGGCCATCTCTGCCCGAATTGCTCGGAGGTAATAGAGGACGAGTTGGGGGCGTCTTTGTTTTTCCTGGCGGCCATCTGTACCCTGACGGGGATCGACCTTCACGAAATCATAAAGAAGGAGAATGACCGCCTCGCCACCCTCGGCGTCTACAGCCTCACCTAGTCGCCTGAAAACCAGGGCAATCGAAAAACAACAGTAATCATGTTCTGTCCGAACATTTTCATTAACGGTTGACGTAGGGGAGGCGCCTTGGCCGAAAAAGCAGACCAGTTCGTCAAGAAATATCACGCCGCCATCGTCGTGTCGGCAAAGGACCGGGTTGAGAAGCTGAAGGCAAGTATAGCCTCGGAGTGGGTGAAGGACTGGGAGGCTGAACTCGGCGGGCCGATCCTCGATGAAGAAGAGTTCCGGCAGAAGTTTCAAGAGTTCCTGCAGGAGCTCGGGTTTGCCGGGAGCGCGAATGTCTCAATCGAGGGAGAAGAGCTTCGCATACAGGTCGAAGAATGCAGCATATGTCACGGAAACGAGTTGCTGCGCAGCCGGGGGGAGCCCACGCTCTGCCCCATACTCTCCACCGGGCTTCTGTCGATATCGCGGGTGCTTAAGAGAAAAGCTGTGCTCCTGGGTGTCGATAAACCGGGGCCTGTAGGCTTCTGCACAATCAAGTACAGGCTCCTCGAGCTGAAGAAATAGCTGACGCCCGCGAGCTCTCTGAAGAGTCGGGTCAGACATAGCCCTCGATCATTATCGATTCCGAGAGACGGTCGAGCCCTTCCTTTATTGCGAGAGCCCTTGTCTCACCTACGCCGTCAACCTCATCAAGCAAAGCCGGCGAGGCCCGCGTTATGTTTTTCAGGTTATCGAACCTGGCAACCACCTTTTCGACCACGTTACCGGGAACGCGTGGTATCATCGAAAGCACCCGGTAACCGTGCGGGCGCACAACCTTATTCAGAAGCTCCCCCGAGGTGCGGTACCCCAGCGATTTTGCGACCGCTGCTTCATCCATCAGTTCGTCCGCGGAGAGGTTCCCGAGGTCGCTCACGATCTCTTCCGGCCCCCTCTCATCGCGCGGTACGTAGTAGTCCTTCACAAGCAGTTTCCCCATCTTCTCCACACCTGCCATGAGCTCGTTGAGCTGCAGGCTGACCAGTCTGCCGTCGTTTCCAAGCTCGCTCACCTGGAACCGGACTTCATCCGCCATGCGGAAGACGGTCTCGGTACGCTGCACCACCTTCACCACGTCCCGCAGGGTCACCAGGTCCTCGATCTCGAGCACGTTGAGATGGCTGAACTCCTTTTCGAGCCTTGCGCGGTAGCGGCTGAGTGTCTGCAGGGCCTGGTCCGCCTTGGCGAGCACAAGCGGTATGCTCTCCAGGGTGAAGTGCTCCTCATCTATGTATATCGAAACGGTCTTCATCTTCTCCGATATCGCAACCACGAAAGCGCTGGTCTGCCTTGCAACCCTCTCTGCTGTACGGTGACGCATACCAGCCTCATGGGTCGGAACCGAAGGGTCCGGGACCAGATGGACGTTAGCCCAGTGTATCGAGCGCAGATCTTTGTCCACGATAACAGCGCCGTCCATCTTGGCGAGCTCATAGAGCCTCGGCGCCGTGAACTCGCAGTCTATGTGGAACCCGCCCGACATTATGGGCCCGAGCTCCGCAAGGTTGCCTATCACTATCAACGCTCCCGAACCCACCCGGAGAATGCGGTCAACCGCTTCCCTCAACTCGGAGCCGGGAGACACTTCCTTGAGAACCTCGATCAAGGCCTCTTGTTTTTCCTTTGAAGAATCGACCCGCAACATGACCTCCCCAAAAGTAACCGGACTTCTTTGCATAATATCAGAAGCCCGGTTGCTTTTGTTCTTTTCTTAAATTGTTAAGGTCCG
>Ga0315275_10002873_pt1 | contig 15748 bp, 16 predicted proteins | sample YL17G03_0_MG_FD_205557 | JGI IMG/M metagenome (GOLD analysis project Ga0315275, IMG submission 205557) | Sediment microbial communities from Yellowstone Lake, YNP, Wyoming, USA - YL17G03_0 | ecosystem: Environmental > Aquatic > Freshwater > Lake > Sediment | place: USA: Wyoming | collected... | reverse complement strand
CGATGAAGAGCGCGACCAACTGAACGTCTACGATTCTCTTTACCGTCAGCTTGGCTTCGACCCGACCACGATTGACCACCGCTTCAAGCGCCCCTCCCTCAATCTGGTGCCCGACGACATCAAGCATCTCGACCAGTTTTACTACGTGGTCTGGAGCGAGCGCCACATCGACCTTCGCCGCGTCCCCTACTACGTGGTCGCACCGTTCAGCAACGCGAACCTGCGCTCGATGAATTACTCGACATGGGTGGAAATCATCAAGCAGTTGTCAGCGCGGCGTCCGGTGCTGGTGACGGGTGACTTGAGCAAAAACGTGCCTTTTACCGACATGAGCGCCGGGCAGTTCAATTCAATTCTAAGCGGCCTTGGGCCGAACGTCATCAACAGCATTGACGCCACGCCCAGCGTGCGCGTGCTGGCTGGACTCATCTCCAAGGCGGTCGCTGTCGTCACACTGGATTCCGGGCCTCTCTACATCGCGCAGGCTGTCCGCACACCTGCGGTATCCATCTGGGGCAGCCACGACCCGCGTGTGCGAATAGGCTACGACAAGGAATATCTCGACCTCGCGGTGTTCGAGCACACGGCCTGCAACGCCTCTCCGTGCTTCGCGTATTCGTCCTTTCCGGCCCACAAATGCCCGCGTGGAGCGGGCCAAACCGTGTGCGAAGTCCTCGCCTACACGAACCCGGCGAGCGTCATCGAAAAAATTGAAGCGATTGAATCAGACAATAACGCGTTGGGCGCGTTCTCACCAAAGACGACATGAAACTCGACAAGCTGAACATCGGCGGTGTGGACTTGGATTTGCAGCACTATCTCGGTGCTGACTACACCGACATCCGCGAAGCCAGCGAAGAACTTCCAGCGGTGATTGAGTGGGTGAACGCCGAGTTGCAGTCCGCCGTGGCCATCAAGGTCAACGCCAAGTTCGCGGTGAAGCGCGCCGAGGCCAAAGCCTACTTCCACCTGAAAGACGGCGGCTTCGAGCAGGCAGGCTACGGCGAGAAGATGACGGAGAAGGCGCTCGAACACGCGGTCAACTTGGACAAGGGGCTTGCAGAAGCCGTAAACGAATTTGCCAACTCCACGGCATGGGTAACCCGGCTCTCCAACCTGCTGGGTTCTCTGCAAGCGAAGTTGGAACTGGTGCGGTCATCCGAGGCAACGTCCCGGCGGCTGATTGACACCGATGACGGTCGGGAAAAACGGGACGGAGATTAGCAACCAACCAACCAAAACACATGAGCCGAAGCAACAGCAGTAACGATGTCAGCCCTGAATCTCTGGCGGGGCTGGACGAGGAACAGAGTTTTATCAAGAAGCGGTCGAACGACGTGAACCGCATCAAAATCAAGAAGGGCGAGTCCGTGAAGGTGCGCTTCCTTCCGGCCCAGCTTGGCCCGCAGAAACGCTGGTATGCGCGTCTGGCCAAGCACTGGTCAGCCATGAAGCCGATTACGTGCTTGAAGCTGACCCACCCCGATTACGGTGGCGACCCCGACTGCATCTGCCCTGTCTGCGAAGTCGCGGATGCGCTGAACGCCAGCCACTCGAAGGAAGTTTCCACCGCTGGCTACAAACTGAGCGCGACCGCCCAGTGGTTGACTTACTGCCTGCTCTTCGCCAAGTCGGACGGCGGGCCGTTCCGCAACGTGCCGGAAGACGAGATTGGAACGGTATACGTCTACGACCACTACAAGTCCACCTACGAGGAACTGGTGAACTTCGTCCGTAACGGCACCACAGAGGCCCGCCCGATGAGCGTGCTCGACTACACGCTCGGCAATGACTTCGTCGCTTCCAAGACCGGCAACGGCACCCGGCTCGACAAGCAAGACCCGGAAGCCGTGTTTGACCCGGAAAGCCCGGACTTCGAGGCGTTCATCCAGTCTATCGAAGCGCAGATGGTCACGCCGAAAATCATCATCCCCTCGGACGAAGAGTTGCAGGAGTTCGCGGACAAGGCGCACGAACTGGCCATCAAATCGGCGCACAGCGGCGGCGGTGGCGGCGGTCGTGGCCGTAGCTACGGAGGTTTCAATGAAGCAGACGACCATGCACCTGCGGATGACCGCGAGGCCCATGCCGAAGAGCGCGAGCCTGCGTCCGCTCCCCGCCGTGGCGCTGCCCCTTCTCAGCGCACTGCCTCGCCGTCCCGTCAGGCACCTGCCACTGCTCCTGCTCGCTCGGCTGCTCCAGCCCCGGCGCGTGCCGCCGCTCCCGCTCCTGCCGCCCGCACAGCACCAGCCCCGGCGCGTGCCGCCGCTCCTGCTCCTGCGCGCTCGGCTGCCCCTGCTCCGGTTACCCGGCGCGGCGCTCCTGCTCCTGCCGCTGCGTCGTCCGTAGACGCTGACGAAGAGCACGTTCCAGAAGAAGGGCACGACAGCGCGCCGCCAGTTGACGAGCCATTGGAAGAGGCCGTGGACGCTGGTGAGCTTCCGCCGGAGGAAGGTGACGCCGGTGAGGAACAGCCTCCGACGCCAACGCCTCCTGCACGTCCCTCGGCTCTTGGCTCGACGCTCAAGAGCAAAATTGCGGCTGCCAAAGCTCAAGAACTACGTCGCTGATTATGGCCAAAGCAAAAGTCACATCCACGTCCAAGCGGACGCAGGAACTCATTTGCGCCGCCATCAAGCGCGGTCAGCCGAAGATGAAGGCGGATGGAAGTCAGCCGGACTTTACCTACACGATGGGCAGCATGGCCGACGACGACTTCGCCCCCAAGGTGAAGTATGTGCTCAAGACCGGAATTGCGCCCTTCGACGACCTCGTTGGAGGCTTTCCGTTCGGGCACATCTGCGAAGTGTTCGGGCTGGAAGCATCGGGCAAGACCAACATCGTCATCCGCTCGTGCATCCGGGCACAGGTCGGGCACATCTACGAGGTCACAGGCCGCAATGGGCACGAAGCAACCATGCGAAGGCTGGACAGGGATGAATTCGACATCTCGGTGGTCTATCTCGACAACGAGCAGTCGCTCACGGACGACAAGATTTTCTGTGACACTGAGGACAACGGCACGCTTGTCCGCATGGACGCTAACGTGGGTGACTGCGACACGGTGGACATGGTGTTCAAAATCATCGACATCTCGATTGACACCTGCAACGGCATCGAAGAAAAAACGAGGCGAAAGCAGTTCGTGGTCTTCGTGCTCGACACGGTGGCCGCGACCAGCAGCCGCGATGAACTCACGCAGGAGTGGGGCAAGGTGGACTACCCGCGCCATGCGGTTGAGTGGCGCAAGGGCTTCCGGCAACTGACCCGGCGCATCAAGCGCGGCAACGTCTGCGCGCTGTTCACCAATCAGGTGTCGGACAACTTCAAAGAGCAGGGCAAGAAGGGGCGTCCGCAGACCACCATGCCGCAGCACGCGGACTACTCCACGTTCGGCGGCAAGGCGCTCAAGTATTACTCCCACTTCCGGGTGTTCATGTTCAACACGGGAGCGCGCTACAAGCTCGACCCGGACAACCAGTTCCCGGACGGCTATCAGCTTGGGTTCGTGTCCGTGAAAAACCGCATCAAGAAGCCGCTCCGTGAGGGGCGCTTGGCGCTGCGCTTTGCCGTGAACGAGGCCCAGAACGATGGTGGCATCCACAACAAGCTGTCGATGCTGGAAACCCTCATCTACCTCAAGCACGCCGGGTATGCGGACGACAAGGCGGACAAGACCATCTCGTTCAAATTCGACCTGTTCGGTATCGAGACGACCACCTTCGGGGACACGGCAAAGTCCATCGACGAGCAGGACAGCGCGCCGTCTAAGCGCGGCGCGAAGGCGAAAAAGAATCCAACCATCGCGTGCCGTGGCGAGTGGCTGAAATTTTACGAAGCACACAAGCCAGACTTGGACGCACTGTATGCGTCCGCTATCCGTCTGGCGTTCAACACGGACGCACAAGCCACAACTCCGGTCATCGACACAGAAGGTGACCTACCAGCCACTGAAAGGGAAGAAAATGCCGACTGAGTATTCAACGGACGACAAGCTGCAACAGGCGATTGATAAAGTCATCGCCAAGAAAAGCGACCCACACGTTTCCAGCCTTCGCGTCAACGACGTGTGCATTCTGGGCGTGTTCTCGCTCAAGCACAACGCTGCGGGGGAGGAACAACGCGGCAACGTGGCGGTGGCGCTGAAAAAGGTGCCCGACTTGTTCCAGACATGGGTCTTCGGTGAAGAAAAGGAGAACCCGGCCAAGTTTGTGGTCGTGGTGGACTTCATGGCGTGGAACGAAGCCAAGCCCCGCGAGCAGGAAATCATGCTGCACGAAGTTCTCTCGACCATCAAGGCCGAAAAGACGGAGGACGGCTTGAAGTTCAGCATCGTGGCGCTGCCGACGATTAACCCGATGACGGTGGCCATGTATGGCCGCTACAACGAGCAGGTCAGCAGTGTGGGCGACTTGTGCGCGGTGGCATACGAGCCGTCGCCAGAAACGAGCCAGCGCATCGTTGATGCTGCGCTTGGAATCGAGCCGAAAAAGCCGAAGGAGGCTGCGCCGGATGCCGACCCGGATGCCGGAGAAGAAGAGGAAAAAGGCTGAACAGAAAAAATCTTTGGAAAAAAGTTGACTGCTGGTGGCCATTGTATACAACAGTCCTCGCTTTTCTGAACGGAATCTATGAGCACCACTCCCGCTAAACCCGGTTTTATGCGCTACCAGCGCATCGCGCACATCTTGTTGAAGGACAAAGTGCTGGCTTCCAAACTTTCACCGCCCACGGAGGCGGTGATGAAACCCAACGGACAAACCCAACTCTTTCCGGTTGAGGTTGTCGCTGTTACTGAGCGCCTGCAAGCGCAGGGTATCGACCCGCAGCAGGCGAACCGCCGTGCTGTTTTACAAGCGGCCATTGCTGTCCTGAGCATCAAGCGCAAAGCAAAACCTGCCGCCCCTCCGAAGGAGCCGAAACCTCCGAAGGAGCCGAAGGAGCCGAAGGCTCCGAAGCCTCCGAAGCCTCCGAAGGCTCCGAAGGCTCCGAAGGCTCCGAAGCCTCCCAAAGCAGCTAAGGAGCCGCCGAAGGAGCCGAAGGAGCCGAAGGCTCCTAAGGAGCCGAAGGCTCCTAAGCCTGCCGCCCCAGAGCCACGGCCCGCCGTGGAACCCAAGCGCACAAAGCTGGTCGCGCTGCCGATTCACCGCTTCACCAGCCTTGAGGACACGGAGTTCCTGCCCACTGAGGCACTGGCGCTGGCGTTGAGTAGCAAGAAGAAAATCATGGGCATTCAGATGGTGTTTACTGTCGGGTGCATTATGCTGTCGATTGCAGAAGCGGCTGACGGCTGTCCCGGAAACGATAAGCGCATTGCCGCGCTCAAGAAGGTCGTGGAAGAATACAGCGCACTCAACGTGGTGCAATACGTCAAAGAACAAGATGCCGAAGAAGCAAAAAGCGGGCAGCCCACCGGCTGAGGAACACATTTTTCCGGCCTCCAAGCTGGAACCTTTGGCCCTTCGATGGAAGGAACTCAACGAGCAGCGGCGTCATGCCGAGGCGAGTGCGGTTCTGGAGCAAATCATCGAAGGGTCAACGGCGATGTTTCAGCGCCTTGCTCAATACGAGGACTTCCACTTCACCGTGGACTTGCCCATCCTCATCAGCGCAGCGCAGGAGAAGGTGGTGAAGTGGCTGCTCAAGTGGCAGCCGAAGAAGGGCCGTCTGTTCTCATGGTTTTCCAAGTGCGCCAAGCACGCCTTCCTGAGCGAACTGGTCAAGGTCAATCAGTTCCGCAAGCGTTACCACGTCACCAGCGACAACCTCGAACGGTTCTACGGCGCTGATGACCACGAGGTAAACAAGCACGACATCGCGGCTGAGTATCATCGCCGTCTGCACGCGCTGACTTGCCGCTGGGGTGACGAGCAGGAGATAGGAGCCATCCGCTACATCGTTGAGTGCATCGTCGATGACAACGAGGCCGACAAAGCTGCGGTCATCCGGGGCGCGGCTTTTGCCAACGGCATCAGCATCGACATGGCGAAGTTCTTCTACACATGGACGCTGGTTGGCCTGCGCCATGTCTTTTACGACAAGGCGCACGTTCCGTTTACCGAGCAAGACCTGCTTCGGGCCTCGGAGTCCTACACGCTCTGGCCGGACTTCGTGGACACCGTTGGCGTGGCCAAAAGCACGGAGATAATCGCCAAGTTTGGCGGTCAGCGCCTCAAGGTGCCAAGCATCGAGCACATCAAGAAGCTGCGGGAGGACTACCGGCTCCATCTGGAAATCGACAGGAGCGACCTCGACCCGGATTCAATTTCAGACGTAGCCAAAAAGCACAAGAGGACGGTCAAATCGGCTCAAGAAATCTACGCTGACCTGTCCAAAACTTTAGACCCAAAGCGGTATGGAGAATATGACGTTTACGCGCACGACGACGGTCACACTGGTTGAAGAGGCATCAATTCAAAACGGTTTGATGCGATTCCGGCAGGGCATGTCCTGCTTTGTCGCGTTGAGCGTTGCCACACCAGCACGCCCGGCGGTAACCACGACGCTGACCTATGAAGCTGTCCACGACGACGTGGAGCGCGTCATTGCCTCGGTCGCGCAGGTATACACCGACCAGTCGTGTCCCAACCTTCACTTTGACGAGATTACTGCCGAGTGCCGGGCCAAGACCGCGAAGCTGGTCAACGACGGCTATCTTACGCGGGTGCGTTCGAGGGCTGAGTTTTTCAAAATTTTTGCCACGTCCATCAAGAACCATGTCCGCAGCCTCGTCCTCAAGTATCGGTATACGGAAAAGCGCACAGGCGTAAAGCCGCCTCCGCGCCGGAAGCGCGAAGACGTGCTGAACGGCACTGCCGACCAGCATGAGCACCGCAAGAATGTTGAAGTGAGCCTTGATGACCCGGACTCCGGGTTGCAGGTTCCCGACGCCCACCACACGGACGAGCGGGAAGCGGCGGAAATGGTAGACGACTTTAAGCGCCTTCTCACGCCCTTGGAGCAGTTGGTTTTCGGCCAGCTTACCGAACCCAACATGCTCGCGCTGCTGCACGCGCAGGCCGACGCGCACAGCGGCAAGGGAAGCCTGCGCGTGAAGGTGAAAACGGTGCATTTGTCTGACGGCATCGGAATGACTGTTGAACAGTTCGAGAATACCGTTCTTACCATACGTGACAAGATTAAGGCGCATCGAACTATGAACGAAGACCAGCAAGTAGTTGAAGCGCGGTTCAGTGCGGCAGTGAGCACTCTAGCGCAGCTTTTCAATGTGCAGGTGCCGAACTCGCAATACGTCAGCACGACGCTGATTCGACGCCTGTTCACCATCGCCGCCCGCACTGAATACCAGAATGTTAATACGGAAGTGGCCGCGCTGCTTACCACGGTCGGAGCGATGGTGCCGAAGTTTGTTGGCAGCCACAAAGACTGCTTCGGCTGGCACAGCCGGACGGAGCAGCATTGCCACGAGTGCAGCGTCAGCGAGGCGTGCGCGACGCGAGCCGCAAGCGTCGGGCTGGACAGCATCAGGCCGAGCACCAAGCTCATCGGGCAAATCAGCCGCATCCCTGTTGTGCTTCCTCGCATGGTTGAGTCCACCAGCCGCCTCCGGCCACTGCTGGTGCCGAAGGCTGCCGCGCAGCCCAAGGTTGCGCCTAGTGGCGTCCTTGACTTCATCCGCGAAGTCTACGAGGAACACGTCGAAACAAAAAACGGCGTCAGTCAGGTCTACGTGGGCATCAAGGGTGAAACGACATCCAACCTGCGCCGACTTTTCTGCATCGAGTCCACTGACCCTTTTTCTCTCCGCTTCTGCAACCCAAAGCTGACGACGTGCCTGCGCTTGAACACGGTCGGCAGGATGCACTACCTGCCCCTCAACCTTTCAGCGGACGAAGCCATCAAGCTCGTCAATCAGCACACCGCCGAAGTTCTCAAAAAGTATGGAAAAGGCACCTACGCAGCCTGACAAACCGATTTCAAGGTTTGAGGCCCAGCGGAAACTTGGTCTGTTCGCCGCGCTCGACTACACCGCAGTCGTGCTCATTGTGTTTTGCTGGATTACCCTCGGCTTTTGGGCGCTGTTCGGGCATCCCGGCGCTCTGCACTTCATCGCGGGCCTGCTGGTGACCATCGCGCTGCTGCTGGTCTGGGTCGTGGTGCTGGTCTATCGCGCCCTTGTTTTCATCCTCGACCTGCACGCAGATGTCGGGCTGATGCCGGAAGCGGCAGCACGCATCGTCATCGGCTACCATCAGGGCAACATGGCGAAGCACCCAACGCGGAGCGCGCCATGAAACGCACTGCCATCACAAGGGCCGAGGATGCTGAAATTGAGCGCGGGCTGGCCGTAGAGCCTGTTCGTAACGCCGAGATTACGAATGAAAAAGATGCCGATAAAATAGTAGGCAAGTTGAGGCTTAACCGCATTCACGTTTCTGCGCGGCTGGCGCAACAAAGTGGTGATACAGCCTGTGACTCCAGTCCCTAAATTCCGGTTCGGTCATGCGGCGTTTTGCGTAGTTGCAGTGCGCGCAGCACGGCACGACATTTTCAGGCACGTATCCGATTTTGGAATCAATACGGTCAAGTCCGTTGTGCTTTATGATGCCGTTGAACACGGTAGGTCTGTCCAGTCGGCTTTTGTTTCGGCCCTGCGCGGGTTCTGCGCCGCAGTAGTGGCAAGACTTTACGACCAGAGCGCAGAAGGAGTCAAAGTTTAGTGCAAATTCAAACTTTCTGCCTTGAGCGTTTTTGTGGTAGTATCCAAAAACATAGCGCAGGTAGGCTGTGCCGTTTGGTTTTCTTCCTCGCGGCTTTGATGTCAGGCTTTCCACAAACAGGCAACCGCAGCTTTTGGTTCTTCCCTCGGTCAGATGGCTCGTGCGGACACTTGTTGTTTGCCCGCATTCACAAATACACTTCCACATTGTATACGAGCCTGTGCTCGTCTTTACGGAACGAACCGATTTTAGCACCCGTAATCTGCCAAAGACTTTGTTTGCGAGGTCTATGCGTTTCATGTGGTTTATTTCTAATTTAACTGGTTTATGAAGTCAATGATTTGTGTTCTCACGTATCGGCGGTCAAAAGTTTTGCAAGAGGCGCTTAGTGGGCTGGCAGTTCATTGTCGTAATACTCCGGTCGCCGTGTTCGAGGACTGCGGTAATCGAGACGACACTGTGGATTTTTTAACGGACGGAAAGCCACGCTACATCGAGCGTAATGACTTACTGGCTCGCGAACACATTATGCTGTCGCGTAACGGTGCGGACTGGCGTGCGTTCATAGGCACGCACAATCTTGGTGTTGCTGGCAACAGTAACCGCGCTTTGAAACACTTCATGGACTCTGACTGTGACCACTTGTGCCTGCTCAACGATGACCTCCACATCCTCGGCGACTTTGCGGGTTTCTACCGGAAGGCGCACAAGGACTTGGACATCGGGTTTTTCTGCTTCTGCGACTTCACGCACCACGAGAGTTACAAGTGGCTGTCGGTGCGCTCTCGCGGATACGGTATCAAAATCCTGCCGCGCCTGACGGGCATCATGCTGTCGCTTACGCGCAGCGTGGTTGAAAAAATCGGTTACTTCGATACTCGCTTTGGCAAGTTCGGCGAAGAGCACTGCGATTACACGTATCGGGCGAGGTTCGCCGGGTTCGTCAAGCTCGACGGCCAAGACCAAAACGGACTCGACTTGGAGCCGCCAGTGCCGCTCCTGCGCCATCAGGAAGTGGCTACGTCTGTCGAGGGCTTGGAACGCGCACACGCCGACGCGCACGCGACGCAGATGATGCAGCAGGTTTCGCGAGAGTATCGGTTCAGGCACTACTATCGCGACTTCTGCCTGCGCGAGCCTCACTTTGCAGGCAGCCAGACTGCCGGTGGAATTCCAACGGCCCAGATGCCCGGCTACAAGCTGGTCAGTGCTATCACGTAGTTATGGCGTATGAAAACCAACTGGCTACGGCGCGTGCTGGGCGAGGGTGCTGACCCAGCGCCCGAAGATGTGGCTGCGCCAGCGCCAGAAGGTGCAGCAGCACCAGACGACGCTGAGTCACCGGTCAACGCGCCGTCCGAGCGCGTCAACCCTACGACTGATAATCTGGCGAGGGCGTGGCAGAGCGGCAGCAAAACCGCAGTGGCCACCCGCATCCTCGACGCTCTCGACAGCTACGCTGACTTCGTGTCTCTGTGCTTCGTGCTGGGTCAGGAAGACGCCGTTGAGCTTGGCCGCATCATGGACGAGTTGACGGAGAGCGAGACAAGCCCCCGCGCCAAGGCGAATGAAAAACTTACGCCTGACCTCATCGACCGCAGCGAAGACAGAGGCGAAGGCATCCCTACCCCACCCGAAGCATGAACGAAAGCAACAGCATGGTCGCGAAACTTCTCGGTGAAGACGTTCCAGTGCCCGCAGGCGCACGCCAGTCTGAAAACCCGCGCAACAAGGCTAACCGTGCCAGCGGTGTCTACAAGAATTTGAAAACGGCGAGGCAGCGGAGCCGCGCTGTGGCGGGTGTGCTTGGAGTCATGGAAGACGACACGTTTCCAGCCAACGCGCAGGAAATTGAAAACACCGGCGGGACGCCGCGAAGCATGGCGAGGATGAACCCCATCAAGGAAATCGTCGCCGAACCGACCGACCCCTACTCCAATGGAGAGAAGGTATACAGCCCGGCGACAGCACTGGTGGCACCGGATGTCACGCCGAACGCGACCAAACCACTCGACCCTTCGCGGATGCCGGGGGTGAACTTTCAGACGTTCAAAGGCGCGCAGGCTGCGCCGCCCGCCGCGCCTTCGCCGGTGCCCGGCGCTGCGCCTAACGGGACGCCGCAAATCAACGCGATGGACATTCTGCTGGGCCGCTCTCGCGGCAGCGCGGCTACCACGTCTCCGTCTACGCTTGAGCGCACGGACGACCTTCCGGTGACGGCTGAGTCTGCTGCGGCCATGATGGGCGTGTCTCCCGCACTCTTTACGGCTGCGCCGGTCATGGAAGCCGGTGTTCCGCAGCCGCCACCGCCGCCCCGCACTGACATCAAGCAGACCTGTGATGTCGCACGGCGATGGATGCGCTGACCCCTCCAGTCCTGCCTCCCGTCCCGAAGCTCCACGTCCTCATCACGCGGGAGATGTTCGTGGACTTTTTCATGCTCACGCTCGACAACGGGTTCACCGAAGAGTTGGAGCCTGATGCAGTTCGAGCGTGGTTCAAAGAGCGCGGGGCCAACATGGACGTGGTGGAGAAGTGCCTCGACCACGCATGGAACTTCATGCGCGCTGAAATCAACATCAGCAACCCGAAAGAGCCTTCTTTGCCTGCTTTGGCCCACTCTCCGAAGCTCTGATGTCGCTCGCACAGCGACAAGATTTTCCCGAAGTTCAGGCGTCTGAGATGTAAAACGGCATACGTCTACCAATCTGGGGTCGTCCGCAGCGTGTCTACCTGTGGTGCTAATTATCCTGATGCGTAGCTGTTATGCGTGAATACCTTGCAGAAGGCATTACGGGTGCGTTCCCGTTCATCGTAGACAGGACGAAGCCCTTCGTCACTGAGAGTCGCAGCAGTGGCGGCACCATCACCCGAATCCCCGGTCGTTTTTCAGTCTGCGACTGCGTGAACGGCAACAACCGTCGTTACGGCAAGCCGGTCTGGGAAAAGAATCTCAAGGAAGGCAGCGTTCTCTCCGAGTCAATCAAGCGGAACGCTGCCTTCGGTCTTTTGGAGCATCCGAAAGACGGCGTTGTCACCCTCGAATCTCCCATCTCCCATCAGGTCGTCAACGCGAAGCTCCAAGAAGGCAAGGACGCCAGCGGCAAGACCATCCACGAGGTTGTTGGCGAAATCGCCCTCTACGACTTCGGCGAAATTTTCATCCCGGAGGCGCGTAAACTCCGCGCCCTCATCGAAGGCGGATACAATCCCCTCGTCTCCAGTCGCGGCTACGGCTCGCTCAAGAAAGCGGCTGATGGCGTCGATGAAGTGGATGAGGACTACGTGTGCGAAGGCTGGGATGTCGTCATCAAGCCGAGCTTCCCCACCGCTGAACTGACGCCCAATCGCGAGGTTCAGACCCGTGCGGAAAGCACTCCCGCCCCCGCTCCCGCCGCCGCCGCCGAGAAGGCACTGGCCGAGAGCAAAATCACTTTGAAGGAAAACACACCTTCTTCTGGTGCAGCCCCCGCTGTGGCCAGCGTCGTCACAAAACCAAAAGCAAACACCATGAACATCAATGAGATTAAGGGCCGCATGTCGGCTCTGCGTGGCACCGACATCAAGGGGCCGCAACGGTTCGCTGAGAGCATGGGTGAGGTTGAACAACTGCACACGGAGATTGCCAAGTATGCTGCCGAGGACGCCACTCGCGCTTACGAAGGCCAGAAGCTCCACCGTGAGTTGGAAACCGTCACCGAAGGCTGGCAGCAGTCAATGCAGGCACCTGTGAAGCAGGCAGCCAAGCTGACCGAAAACAACGGCAAGCTGATGCGCGTCGTCAAGGCTGTGGCCTCGACCGCGCTCACCTACAAGAACAAGCTAGGCGAAGCCCTCAAGGTCGTGAGCGAGCAGAAGAAGCTCATCGCCGACCTCACTCAGCGTGGTCGTGGATGGATGCAGGTTGCGGAGTCGCGCAAGCAGAAATACTCCGTGCTCGAATCCAAGTTCCAGACCTCGTGCGAAGCCCTCGACATCATGTCCGAGCGGTATCACACGGACACCACGGAAATCGGTCGTCGCCTCATCGTGCTGGAGTTCGCCGAGAAGGCCCAGACGCCCGAAGTCCAGAAGTCTTTGAAGGAAGCGTCGCGTCTCTCGCATCTGGCGAAGATTCGCGAGCAGTTGGAAGACAAGAAGCCCGCCGCCTCGGTTACCGAAGGCAAGGCCGCTCCTGCTCCTGCTGCCGCTCCCGCCCCCGCGCCTTTGGCCGAGGGACAGAATTCAGCGAAGGCTGATGCGCCCAAACCGGTGACGGAGGGCAAAGTGCTGATGACGGTCAGCGGCGACCCGCGTGGACTCAATGAGTCCGTCGCGCTGGTTCAACGCCTGAGCGCCACCAACAAGTAATCCGGCACCACTAAACACTCAAAACACAACACCTATGGTAGTATTGAATCCTGACGGAAGACCAATGTTGGCGAGTGAAGGCGGACACATCAGTCGCTTCACCGAGACACTGGAATGGGGTCACAGGCTGGCGGAAACGTCGGTCGGCATCCCCGAAAAACACCCTCGCGGCCTCTGGGAAGCACGCGGCTGGAAAGAGTTTGTTGGTCACATCCCCGACGCGAACCGTCGTGCGGTGACGGCCATCATGCTCGAAAACTGCCGTGCGCGCTTCGGGCGTCTCGATGAGGTCACCCGCACCACTTCGCTCGGCACGTTCGACAAGTGGATTTTCCCGGTCATCGCGAACATGTCCGAGAACGATGTCATCGACCAGTTGGTTGCCCTGCAACCGATGGCTGGCCCGGTGAGCCAAATCGTTTACATGGACATCGTGACCGGCAAGCGCAAGGGCCGCACCCCGGCTGGCGCTCCCATGTGGCGTGCGCTGCAAGGCGCAGTTGACCGCGATGACGATGCTGATGAAGTCGTGCAGGACGAGTCCGGCACGTCGGACGGCGGCGGCGTCATCAACGTGGAGTGGACGCCCATCCGCGCTGGCACGCTCACCGGCACCATCGGTGCCCTGACCGTGGCCGACGACGGCAACGGCAACATCATCAACGTCGCGTCGAACGCCATCGTTGGCACCATCCAGTATCAAGCTGCCTCCGGCGCTGCGACCCCTTCGGGCCGTATCACCGTGGCGTCGCAAACCAGCGCCGCCTACAGCCTGACCTACGCGTTCAACGCGGAAGGCAATCTGGCCATCATGGACTACGAGATGAAGCTCTCGTCCACGCCGGTCACCGCGAAGGTGATGAAGCTCAAGACGCTGTGGAGCGAGGAAGCTGACCAGAACTTGCAGGCGATGTATAACATCAAGGCCGAGTCTGTGCTGCTGAACGCTCTCACGAACGCCCTCCAATACCAGAAGCACCGTCAGGTCATCTTCGACCTGCGTGCCAAGGCGGACGCGGGCTTCGTGGTCTGGGACGCCATCGCTCCGACGAGCGTGAACTACCAGACGCACAAGTTCTCCATCATCGACGCGTTCGAGACGGCCTCGAACTTCATCTTCGGCTCCACGAACATGGTCGCTGGCAACTGGCTGCTGCTCGGTTTGCAGTCCGCCACGGTTGTCGCCACGCTGCCCCAGTTCGTCGCCAAGAACCAGCGGACGCAGATGCAGGGCATCACCTACATCGGCGACCTCGGCAACAAGAAGGTCTTCGCTGACCCGCACTACCCCACGAACGAGTTCTTGGTCGGCCACAAGGGCGTCCAGTTCCTCACGACTGGCTACGTGCTGGCGGAATACCAGAAGCTCTACACGACCCCTGACGTGGTGCTGCCTGACTTCATCCACCAGCGGGGTTTTGCAACCAGCTTCGCTCGCAAAATGATTAACTCGAAGATGTTTTGTCGCGGACTCGTTCAGAATAGTCCAACGAGCTTCGGCCAGACCATCGGTTAATCCGCTCTACCAGCTTCATAACCCCGCCGGAAACGGCGGGGTTTTTTGTTGCCTCGATGCGCCTATGCACTATTCTCTATACATGCGTGAGATTAAATATCCGTCGAAGCAGCGTTTCAAATACACCGACGACGACCTTATCGCGGCTGCCAAGTTGTGGAAGACGCGAGGGGAGTGGAAGAGGAATGACAGCAAGAGGTATCAGGCTGCGATTCTGCGTGGACTGCTCGAACGGTGCTGCGCCCACATGCAACGGGCTGCCAATCCATACGCCGGGGACTACATCATCTACGCCTACGAGTTCACGGACAAGCACGCCTACGTTGGACTGACATTCCTACCCGGACAGCGCAAAGCCACACACCGCCTCCGTGGCCCCGTTGCCGAGCACACGCTGGTCTGCCCAGAGTTCAGCTACAAGGTTTTGCAGAGCGGACTCACGTCGCCGGAGGCTGCCGCTGAAGCCGAGCAACGCCACGTTGACCGCTACAAGTCGGATGGCTGGACTATGCTGAACATCAACAAGGCGGGCGGCATCGGTTGTCTACGGCGCAGGTGGACGAAAGAAGCAGTGCTCGAAGAAGCCAAGAAGTATTCCACGCGGCAGGCGTGGATTGATGGCTCACAGGCCAGTTATCGCACCGCGATGCGGGAGGGTTGGCGCGATGAAGCCGCCGCGCACATGCCCAAGCACGACGCCACGCACCTGTTCGGACGCACCGTGTCCGCTGAGTCTCGTGAGAAGATGCGGCTGGCCAAGCTCGGCAAGACGCACAGTGACGCGCACCGCCAAAAGCAGTCTGAGAGCGTCAAGGCGTCGTGGTCTGACCGTCAGTCTTCGTCAGTCGGAACCGGGTCAGTTGCTAAGTAGTCCGGGTGGGCGTTGTTGTAGCAGGCCAGCCACGCAGCCCACACATCCGTTCTGGATTCTGCGCGGCACATGCTGTCTTTTTTGCCATTTTCTACGATGGATTTCCAGTCGTCTTCTCGAAGGTATACAATCTCGAATGGCAGTTTGAAGTGGTTAAGCTCGCTGTCTGTTAGTAGTTTTACGGAAGACCTCTTTTCGGTCATTTGCAATCCGTTCAGCACGGCTTCGGCAACGGACGGTTCCAGTTGGCCTTCCATGATGCCCAGTTTATCGAGACTACTTTCGGCTGCCAGCCCGCGCAAAAATTGAATGATGTTCTTTAGCGGTGTT
>Ga0315275_10002871_pt1 | contig 15755 bp, 14 predicted proteins | sample YL17G03_0_MG_FD_205557 | JGI IMG/M metagenome (GOLD analysis project Ga0315275, IMG submission 205557) | Sediment microbial communities from Yellowstone Lake, YNP, Wyoming, USA - YL17G03_0 | ecosystem: Environmental > Aquatic > Freshwater > Lake > Sediment | place: USA: Wyoming | collected... | reverse complement strand
CTTCTATAGGGATGCGATGAGAGTATTCCCCCCTGGCGATGCTCTGGCTGGCGTTGGTCAAGGTATTGACCGGCCGGGTGATCAGGCGGCTGATGAGCAGGCTGGCAGCGATAGCGACGATAGAGGCTACCGCGAATGAAATGAGAAGGGATTCATTAACGGCTGCGCGAAAACTGCCAAATAAATTTGGGCCGCGCATATTACCCATCATGGTTTGCATGCCCTCTCCCATTTTCCCAAGATGTCGGTCGAAGCCAGCCTGGATGGAGAGGTTCACAACGGCGGTATTAATGACACCGGTTAGCACAATAATTAAAAGAAAGGCAATAAGTATTTTTAATGCCCAGCGGCTGCGAATGGTCCTAAACACCTTTACCCTCTTTATCTTCAAAGCGGTAACCCACACCGCGAACAGTTTCAATGAATTTTTCGCCAACCTTTTGGCGCAGGTGCCCGATGTGGACATCCACCACGCGTAAATCTCCGAAATAGTCATACCCCCATACCTTTTCAAGCAGTTGCTGGCGGGATAGCACCAACCCGTGATGTTCCGCCAGCGTCACCAGCAGGTCAAATTCCAGTGAGGTCAAATTGATCTCATTGTCATCCACCCAGGCTTTTTGGCTTCCGGAATCGATGCGCACCTGATTAAAGGAATAGATTTTTCTGTCTGAATCCGCAGCGGGTTTTTGAAAGCGCCGCAGGGCTGCCTTGACGCGCGCCATTAATTCCCGCGGGCTGAAGGGTTTGGTGAGATAATCGTCCGCGCCGACTGACAGGCCAACCAGCTTGTCGGTCTCTTCGGATCGGGCGGTCAGCATGATTACATAGGCGTTGGATTCGCGCCGCAACTGGCTAAGTACCTCAATACCATCCATGCCCGGCAGCATCACATCCAAAATGATCAAGTCCGGTTGGTACGCGTGAATTGTTTTCAAACCCTCAGCTCCATCACTGGAGGTGCGGAAATCGTATCCTTCAGAACGCAGGTAAGCAGTGACGACGTTCAGGATGCCAGGTTCATCATCAACGACCAGAATTTTCGCTTTTCCCATAGTTTTTTACCCGACTGATTTTCATATCTAATAGAGGAGCTTTTATCCTCCTCTATTAGTATAAATCGGCTTACAAGGTCTGGTTTATTTGAGTTCCAATTCCTCCACAAACTGACCATGCCAGGTGTGCGGCCAAACCTGTGAAGTGTAACCATTGACGCTGAGCATTCCGGCAACTTTGCCATCTACGCTGTAATCAAAGGTGTAATAGCCATAGAAAACCATACCTTCGTCTGCAGCAGTCGCGCCGGGTTCATTCATATCCAGGTATGCCTGCGCCGCGGCTTTGGCGTCAGCTTCTGTGACGGACAAATCGGTAATGGTTGTCGAACCAGGATTGGCCTGGCGGCCCATTCCGCATCCAAACGTGCCACCTCGCCTGCCAGCCATCATGCCGTATTTCAGATTCCACATATGGTTCGGCCCTATTTCAGGATAAACATTTCCAGAAGCATAGTCCATTAGAAGCTCCATAGCGCCCTTACCGCTGCTTTTTTCCACGACCACGGCATAAGCGTTTTGGCTGAAGACCATGATCTCGTGAAGTTCAAGGTCATCATTACCAAGATTGGTTAGATAAGCTTCAAATGACGTTCGGGCTACTTCAATGGTTGCGGGTTCGCCGGTATAGGTATTATTAAAGAAACCGCCCCCCATCATCCCCTGACCCTGCCGGAAGGACTGCTGGTTGTTGTTCCCCTGACTGAAGAAACCGCGCCCCATCATTCCGGGACCCATAAAGAATGGCTGCCGGGAATCATTAGAGCGGTAATTGGCATTGTCGTTACGGAAAGCAAAGGTCCGCCCCAGCACTACACCGCCGGTGACCAGGATCGCCGCACCGAACAGGGCCGCGATGACGATTAATGTAACTTTAAGATTTTTGTTCATGTTTACCTCATTTCATATTTATGGCAACTATAAAACCTGAACAAAAAGGAGCCATAAAGGGATTGTGAAGATTGTGTAAAGAAATAATCTCCCGAATCGGGAGATTATCAGGTCAGAACAATATCAGAAAAAAAAAGATTAACGGATATGAACTTCACCAAGCACCGTGATACCGGTAATGCGCAGCGGTTTATTCTTTTCTTTTCCGGTGTCTTCGCGCCGGTCTTCGACATTGCCGGCAATCTCGGTCAACTCAAGTCTCACATCCCGGTCAACGGCAGATTAGATAAAGGTGTCGCTTAATATATCAGTGATATCCAAAACAGCTTCAGTACCTTTCATTTTAGCTTCGCGCAGGCCCATATCTGAGCTGCATAAAACCGAGGTGATATAACCGCCGTCGAAACCTGGCGTGTTGAATTTGCGCCGGATATCGTTGAAAACTGAAGTAATGCTGATTTTTTAGTTTCTCTCATTCTGTCTTCACTATTCTACTAGTTAATTATATGTAATAATTTAATCAGGTTTAAAAGTGCTGTCATGGATAACTGGAAAAAAAAGATCAATCCGCGGGTTATAAATTGGCTGCTGGAAAGGGATGAGGTGAACGCGCCCATCAAATTCCTTACATTGAGGGACATCCTTGGCTGGCCAGCGGGTGACCCTGAACTGGAAACAGCGCGCGCTGCGATGATGAAAACCGGGGTTATCCCCGCGATTCTGGAAAAGCAGCACCCGGGTGGATACTGGGAAAATGGGCAGACGATTTATTCACCCAAGTATTACGCGACGAACTGGCAGGTCATCATGCTTGCTCAGATGGGTGCTGATCCCAGCCATCCGCAAATCAGGAAAGCCTGCGAATATATTCTGAAAAATGCTGTTGGAAAGTTTGGCGGGTTCAGCATTAATCCTGGTCAGACCGGGGCGGTACACTGCCTGCAGGGCAACCTTTCTGCAGCCCTGCTGGCATTTGGATACCATGATGACTTGCGGCTGCAAAGTGCAATGGACTGGATGGCGCGCAGCGTGACTGGCGATGGTTTCGCTCCTGCAGGTGAGAAGACTGGCGGGGATCATTACATACGCAGCGGGATCAGTGGACCGGGTTTTCCATGCTCCGCGAATGACCACCAGCCCTGCGCATGGGGCGCTGTGAAGGTAGCCCTGGCTTTATCCAGGGTTCCGCCAGAGAAACGCACACCCGCTGAAAACAATGCGATAAACCACAGTATTGATTTCTTGCTCGGTGTAGACCCGGCTACTGCGGAGTATCCGCATCCTTATGGGAAAGCGCCTTCCGGTTCCTGGTTCAAATTTGGATTTCCGGTGTTTTATGTCACTGATCTGCTACAGAACCTGGAAGCGTTGGTGTGCCTGGGTCTAAGTGGTGATCCAAGGTTGAGGAATGCGATTGAACTGGTTCTGCAAAAACAGGATAAAGACGGACGCTGGACAATGGAATACACCTATAATGGCAAAACCTGGGTGAATATTGAAGAAAAGAGGAAAACCAGCAAATGGGTAACCCTGCGTGCGGTGCGGGTTATTAAACAATACTTTGAATCTCCACTAATCAATTGACCGGCTCAATTACCGTCTCTTGAAGGATTTTCCGTAAGTCTTCCGGATCGAAATCGCCAGGTTCAAAGCGCAGAACGCTTGCAGTGGCGAGCGCAGCCCCAAAACGAGTACTTTCCTGAAAGTCTGTTCCTTGGGATAATTGGTAAATTATCCCGGCGGTCATCGCATCGCCCGCTCCTGTCAGGCTTTTGACATCAACAGCAGGAGAGTGCACTTTGAAAAGCGTACCATGCTCCGCAGCAATTACACCATCCGCTCCCAGAGATACAGCCGCATTGCTTATTCCGCTTTTTACGGTTTCTTTAATCGCATTAACAATAGCGCGCTCATCCGACAGATCAGCGCCAACGAGCTCTCCCAGTTCAAAGCGGTTAATACGCAGGATATCCGGTTTAGCTCTTGCGCCAGCGTGCAACGCGACGCCGGATGCATCCAGGCAGACCTTCACAGCGCGGGATCGGGCTTGCCGAGTCAGTGATTCATAAAATGTATCAGGGATGCCCGGCGGAAGGCTGCCAGTGAGGACCAGCCATTCAGCGTTTTGGAGCAAATATTCAAGCAGTGCAGTCATCCTGGTCTGTTCATCAGGTAAAACTGTGAATCCCTTTTCATTGAATTCGGTATCTATACCGCTGGCACTTTCCACGATTTTATATGTCCTGCGGGTTTGCCCACCGACAGAAATCAGGTTAGCTTTAACTCCCACAGAGCTCAACTTAATACTGAAAGCTTTCTCATCTTTTTTTCCTGTAAAACCTGTCGCAATAACACTGGCGCTCAATTTTCCCAAAGCGTAAGCGACATTGATACCCTTGCCCCCATAACAAATATGCGATTCCTCGATTATGTTCTTTGAATACACCGAAATGGTATTTAACAACAGGATGATATCGATGGATGGATTCAGGCAAAGGGTGAGGATGCGGTTGTTCATCATATAATTTACAGGAAAGGATAATTTTAACAGACAATTAATATTTCTCTTTTGTTTATTTATACAAATTGGAGGATAATTATCTTATAAGTATCTGGAAGAATCCAGGATTTATCTCTCGTTATGACATGTAGCAATTTGGATTGAAGCAAATAGAAGGCAGTTATCTGTAAAAAAATTATGCATAAAGGTGGATTATGAAAATTGCTTTGGTGACTGACAGCACTGCTGATCTGCCGCAAGAGGTGATAAGCAAATATGACATCAGCGTCATTCCAATGTATATCAATGTAGGCGAAAAGGGATATCTGGATGGAGTGGAAATGACCCGTGAAGAGTTTTATACCCGCCTTCCGGATTTCAAACCTCATCCGACGACTGCAGTTCCTGGCATTGACGCATTCGTGGATGTTTTCAGGAAGGCGATTGACAAGGGGGCGGAGGCCATTATTTCCCTTCATATCGGTAAAGCGCTCAGCAACACCGTGGATGTCGCGCGGCTGGCGGCTGAAAAAATAAAGGAAATTCCTGTTCACGTTTTTGATCCCGGTAACCTTTCTCTTGGAACCGGCTTACTTGTTCGCGAAGCTGCCATAATGGCGGAAGCTGGTGAAAAAGTTAAGGTTATCCTTGAGGTGATTGCCGGTAAAGCCAAGCGTACTTATACCTTCGCGGTACTTTCCACATTGGAATTTTTAAGGCGCAGCGGGCGTCTTTCCAACTTTATGTTCGGCTTGGGGAGCTTGCTTATATTAAAGCCCATCCTGAAAATGAATGACGGTGTGACGGATATGGAACGCACCCGCACCTTCAATGGTTCCCACAACCGCCTGATGCAACTGGTTGAAGAATTGGGGGAACTGGAACAATTGGCGTTTGTGCACACCCACGCGCCTGAAAAATTGGCACTGCTTCAGCAGGAAGCGGCTTACCTGGTACCTGAGGGTACTATCCCACTGGTGGGCGAAGTTTCCCCCGTGATCGGCGCGCATATAGGGCCGGGGGCAGTGGGCTTTTCGGTTATTAAAGCAGCATAAAAAGAGGATGGCATGTCATTATTGAGCATTTATTTAATCACGGGAGCTGCGATTCTGGGGTTTATGGCAATCCTGTGGCTGGTCAGCCTGGCGCTCAGGAATTCCAGCATCGTGGATATTTTCTGGGGCGCTGGCTTTGTGTTCTCGGGCTGGATTTATTACGCTCTCACTCCGGATGGGTCGCCTGCGCGCAAACTACTGTTGATGATCCTGGTAACGATCTGGGGCGTACGATTATCCTTGTATATCCTGTATCGCAACTGGGGAAAACCTGAGGATTTCCGCTATCAGAAATGGCGGGTAGAAGCAGGACCAAGCTGGTGGTGGCGCAGCTTTTTCAAGGTTTTCCTGCTTCAGGGATTATTCATGTGGTTGATTTCTGTACCGCTTTTGGCTGCACAATACCCTACCCTTCCCGCGGCATCAGGATTATTGGACTATTTAGGTGTCGCTTTGTGGGGGTATGGGTTCTTCTTTGAGGTGATGGGCGACCTGCAGCTGGCAACTTTCAAATCCAATCCCGTGAACAAAGGCAAGTTGTTGGATAAGGGCGTTTGGCGGTTTACGCGTCACCCCAATTATTTCGGTGATGCTGCGCAGTGGTGGGGTTATTTCCTTATCGCTTTGTCAGCGAGCGGGTGGTGGTCGGTATTCAGCCCGATATTTATGACTTACTTGTTGGTCAGGGTCTCTGGTGTCGCGTTGCTTGAAAAATCACTAAAGAACGCCAAACCGGGATATGAGGAATATATCAGGCGCACCAGCCCATTTATTCCATTGCCGCCAAAAAAGTAAAATTTATTAAGGAGGAAATTTATTATGAAACTGGCAAAATTTATTGCATTGTTGGGTGCGGTCGCGCAGGGCGGAATCCTGATCTACGGGTTCACGCAGGGAAATTTCGGCGCGGCCGGCCAATTTTTCTTCAAAGATCCCTGGGGTATCGTATCCCTGGTGGATGTGTATGTGGGGTTCATGTTCTTTTCCGCATGGGTTATTTACCGTGAAAAGAACCTTCTGAATGCCCTGCTTTGGGTGGTGGCTATCATAATCCTGGGTAATTTTCCGGCCGGGGTTTATGCCTTTCTCGCCCTCCAGAACAGCGGCGAATCCTGGAAGCGTTTCTGGATGGGCAACCATGCAACTGCGAAACAGGAGGCATAAATGAAGAATAAATTTGTCGTTTTGAATATTCTGACTTTTCTGGCAACCCTGGTGGTAAATTTTTTGGCGACAAATTTACCGCTCAACAACCTGACCACCAAAGAAATTTCGGACAGCTTCGATATTTACTTTATCCCTGCGGGATACGTGTTCGCCATCTGGGGCTTGATCTATCTGGGATTGATTGGCTTTATTTTCTTCCAGTCACTGTCCAGGAACCGCGAAAATAGCCATGTAACCAAAATCGGACCCTGGTTCGCGGTCAGCAATCTGGCCAATGCCTTATGGCTGGTCAGCTTCCATTATCAACAATTCGCTCTGGCGATGGCTTTTATGCTGGTACTGCTGATTTCTCTGATCACCCTTTTCGTAAAGCTAGACATCGGAAAAACCAGGGTAAACGCAGCTGAAAACTGGCTTGTGAATATTCCTTTCAGCTTGTATCTGGGTTGGATTACCGTTGCCACCATCGCGAATGCCACCCAGCTGCTTTATTTCATTAAATGGAACGGGTTCGGCATCGCTCCCGAGGTGTGGCTGGTGATTATGCTGGTTGCCGCGGTCATTATTTCCGCCCTGATGAGTTTTTCCCGCCGTAATATCCCCTACGCGCTGGTTCTGGTTTGGGCGTTCACAGGCATCGCGGTCAAATTCCCAAATGTTCCTCTGGTAAACATCTCCTCATGGGCAGCTGCGGGCGCGGTAATCCTCATGCTGATCGTTGCACTGCTTTCCAAGCCAGAGATTACTGAAAAATAAATCAAGAAAAAACAGCGCGGGAATTATGACATCCCGCGCTCTTTCAATTTAATTGGCTTGGTTATAGCAGACGCCAGGGTGGCATATCTTCCCCCACTGAGATTAATAAACAAATTCAAAAAATTTACTTAACTCAGAACCAGACCGATAGGAGGCATGATAATATCATTCACCAATGAGGTCACAATTTTCCCAAACGCTCCGCCGACAATCAACCGATCGCCAGATCAAGCACATTGCCCCGCATGGCAAATTCTTTGAACTCTTTAAGCATTATTCCTCCCGCATAATCTGCTGTCATTCATCCGGATTCTTGAAAATCCTCACACAATTTTTGCCGTCTTTTTTGGCAGCATACAAACTGCTGTCAGCCTGATCCATTATTTCACTTAATACGGGAAGATTTTGAGTATACGAGGCTATACCGATACTGGCGGTAATGTGGAGAGTCTTTCCTTTAACCGTTATCGGAGTCTTTTCTATTACCTTTCTTAACCTCTCCAAACCAATAAATGCATTTTCCTCATCCGTCTCCGGCATCAGAATAACCGCTTCATCGCCGCCGTAACGACCGATAATATCAATATTACGGAGAGTCTCTCTGCAAAGGTTGGCAACCTCCCTCAGCACCTCATCACCAACCTGGTGGCCAAATTCATCATTTACCTGTTTAAAATTATCCAAATCGATCATGGCGAGGGAAAGAGAATGTTTTTGACGAACGGCGCGATAGATTTCGTAATCAGCGATCGTTTTGAATGCTCTGCGGTTATACAATCCCGTGACCTCATCAATGCGGGCCATTTGCTGGATTTTTTCAAACAGCAAGGCATTTTCCATCGCGATTGAGGCATGTTGGGAAAATAGCGACAGCAGGTGTTGGTTATCTTTGGAAAATTGCTTTTCAGGATCAAAATGGAAAATTCCCAGGGTGCCCAGAACCCGATCGCCAATAACCAAAGGCAACACTATGGTTGAGCGGATTCTGGATTCCTTTAATGTTTCAAGCCTGCCTGGCCAGGAAGAATAGTCCTCGATTAACAATGTCTTTTTGGTAACCAAAACTTCACCTGATGCGCCTTCACCATAATGAATACTTGTACCGACATATTCCTCGCCCAGGTTGATGCATGCGACGACTTTAAGATCCCCGGTTTCATTGTCAACCATACAAAAATCACCACCATCCGCTTTCATTAATCGAATAGCGCGTTCCAGTAGAGTGTGCAGGAGTTTATCCAATTCAAGTTCAGAAGTTATATCGGCGATTGTCGCCCTGAGGGCGTTTAATTCATTGGACTTTATATGGGCTACTTGCAGTGCTTTGGTCTTCAGGATTGAAAGGGTTATCTGGGAGGCTGACTGCTGACAAAAAGTGATTTCATCACTTGAAAATACATGCGGCGTATCGAATGAGAAAACCACCATCCCTTGTCTTGCGCTTTCAGTAAACAAGGGAAGAGCCATGAAGGAAACACCTAATAAACCGACATAAGAGGGATTGCCTTTAAAATCAAGGTCTTCGGATCGGATTATTTTTGAATCTGACTTTTCCATCAATTCCTGGATAATTTTCCAAATTTTCTTATCAAGGGTTATTCTGCGCCCGGCATAATAAATATCCAGGTTATGGTTATTTTCACTTTCGATAACCAGATAAGCTCTATCGGAGTTGATCAGACTATGTAACTGGACGGAAATTAACCGGCAGGCGGTACCCAAGGTTGACTTGCTAATACTGTTTTTTGTTAATTCATTCAAATTGGAGAGATTATTTTGGTTTTGGAGGATTCTTTTTTCGTGCCGGTTTCTGTCAATCGCATTCGCGATAACTGTGCCTGTCACTTCCAGCAAAAGAATAGTCTGGTCTGACCATGTTCTTTTTTCGCGAACCGAGTCATAACCCAGCAATCCAATAAGTTCACCACCAACAATTATTGGAATTGCCGTTAACGAAAGTATTGATTGATTGGTAAAAAGCTTTTTTTCATGGCTGGTATCTTCAGGCATGAGATTCACATCGTTAATAATTATTGGCTCCCCTTTATGCAATTTTTTAAACCACCATCTGGATTGGTCAATGGAAATATTTTGGCGGTTTCTTTTTACAGAATTTATGCCTGGCGCGCACCATTCGTGCGTGTTATTCATGAAGTTTGGCTCTGCTTCATGCAAGAGCAGAATATAACTGCGGTCGACATTGGAAAATTCCCCGATGATTTTCAGGAACCGGTTTATTCCATCGTTAATTTTATCGATGGGTAGGGTAATAAATTTCGTGGAAATGCCTACCAGCAACCTTTCAAAATCAAGATGGGTAGTCAGGTCATTTTGAGTTTCTGCCAGCCGGGTTAAGGCTTTGTGCATTTCAATGGATAAATTGGAAATCTCATCCTGGCCTTTCAGAATCATATCGCTGTCGTTTAGCCTGGCAGCCTCAAATCCTTTTACACCATCCGTTAGTTTTGAAAAGCGCCTTAAGAATCCAAATTCAAGAGCAACCATAGCAATTGCGCTGGCAGTCAGGCAGCCAATCAACAGGGCATAAAGAAATTCCCGGCTGCTTACCTGCCCTTGGCGGTAAATTGTCCTTGGAAGGATTTGTTTAAAAATGAAAACAGGAGCATCACCTGAATCTCTGACAAGGGAAAAGAAATGGACTGTATCAGGCTGGCTGTTATCCACATGTATTTCAGGGTTTAGTAATGATGGTGGGTACAGATCATATTTTTCTGAAGAATATGGCAACATTGAAACTTCAGAGTCAACAGAAGACCTCAGGTGATTAAAAAGGCTTCCTTTTAAGTATTTACCAAAAACAAGGGTTCCTCGTGCAGGGCCTTCATCCAGGCTGGTGAGGATCGGACGGGCGGCGAAAATTATTGGTGATCCATTGTCAGAAAATACCCCCTGGGGATAGTCTTCGGCATTAATTGATGTGAATATGCCGGTCAGGTTTTTGAGGTAGGAATAAATGGAATTTTCCAATGGAATTTCAATATCTTTTTCAAGGTCATAAGCTTTTGAATAAATTATGTTTCCGTTATTATCAAGATAGAGGATGAAATTTAGCCCCAATTCACTTAAGGTATCATCAACCAAATTTGAACTGATGTATTCCTCACTGGGATTTTGAATAAAAGCATAGGTATCATCCCAGGCTGCCCAGTCATTGGTTAAGGTGCCCAAGTTTTCGATTTCGCGATCCAGGGAGTAATGCAGGCGGCGTACGTTTGCTTCTATTTCCTGATTTTCAATGTTGAGAAAACTTTTTAGAAAAAGGGTGTGGGTATAACCATAACCAACAGCCATGGCCAAAAAAAAGGTAATCGCAATCGCCAGAATGGTTTTCTTTCTGAGGTTCATAACATTATTCCTGGCTTACTTTCCCGTTAATTAACTCTCTCTGGATGAGATTAAGAAAAATATCAACGATGCGCGGATCAAAATGAATTCCTGACTGTTCTTTAATATGGTTAAGAGCTTTCTTTTCGCTCCAGGCTGGGCGGTAGGGGCGGTCAGACGTCAGCGCGTCCCACACGTCCACAACGGCAAATATTCGGGCTGCCAAAGGGATTTGCTCGCCTTTAAGTCCGTTAGGATATCCGCTTCCATCGAATTTTTCATGGTGATACAAGGGTACATCAAGCGCAGGCCTGAGATAGGTAATTGGAAAAAGCAGGTTGTATGCCAGGGCGGAATGGTTTTTCATGACCTTCCATTCTTTATCATCCAGCGGTCCAGGTTTTAGCAAAATCCTGTCAGGAATACCCATCTTGCCGATGTCATGTAAAAGGGCGCCCCGGCGGATGTGGATGATGTCTTCTTCGGGTATTCCAATCTGCTGTGCGATCTGCACGGTAAGTTCGGTTACACGCTGGGTGTGGCCTTCGGTTTCTTTGTCGCGTAAATCCAGCGCTTTTGACCAGCCCTCAAGTGTCGTATCATAAGCCAGGGTTAATTCTACATTGGTGCGGTGAAGGTCCTCCAGAAGGGTTGTGTTATCAATAGCAATAGCTGCCTGGCCACCCAATGTTTCCAGGAAGTTAAACCAATCCTGGTCAGGGTTGAGCGGCTTGCGATTGAAGATATCCAGAACCCCTTTGACCTGGCCTTTGGCGATAAGTGGAACACTGAAATAACTGGAAAATCCTTCTGTATGCATGATATTGGCATAAGCCAGTGAATCATCCAGTTCATCCAGATTCAATGCCTGGATCAGGTGCCTTTCCATGGCGGCTTGCCCGGAAATGCCTTCACCCATACGCAGGCTGTAATGTTCAATGGAATGGGTTCTAAAACCGCGCCCGGCGGTATATTCAAGCATTTGGGTGCGCGGATTATAAAGCAAAACCGAAGCAGCGTCGATAGCGAGTTTTTCCACAACCTGATCCAGCAAAATATTCAGCGTAACCCGCAAATCCAGGCTGGAATTAATGACCAGGTCAATATCATGCAGCGCGGCCAGGCGGTTGATCTGTTCCTGGGTTTGCTCCAGCAAGCGTGCGTTATCCAGGGCAATCGCAACCTGCGCGGCCAAAGATTCAAGCAGGCGTTTGTGGTTTTCGTTAAACACATTTGCTTCAAAGGATTGGACCGAAATTCCACCGATTGCATACCCTTTTACGATAAGCGGAACCCCCAGCCAGGCGCGGGTTGGCTTGCCGATTTGCGGTGATTCAACCGGAAGCGTATCAACTGTTATATCCAAAGATAGGAATGGTTTTTTATTCTGGATCATCCAGCCAAGCAATCCGCCTGTATTCTTTTCAAACTTCTGCCCAACCAGTTCAATTAAGGGCTTACCTTCCTCTATGGCAAAAGCAATTTCGATAGAGTCATCCAGGCTTCTAGATCGTGCAATTAAAAATGCATCCAATGGAAATAATACTCTCACCTGTTCGTAAAACTTCTCATATAAAGAATTGGTATCCAGGATAATGCTGGTCGCCAGAGCGGTTTCATACAGACCTGTTAATTCCCTCGTGCGCAACTTTTGCTTTTCCTGGAGTTGGATTTTTTCAATGGCAGTTGCCAGCTGATTGGCAATTGCTATTAACAATTTCAGATCTTCCTGCTTGAAATGGTTTTCCTCAACGCTCTCGGCATTAATAATTCCAAATATCTCTCCTGATACTTTAATTGGTACCGCAATTTCAGATCGTGTAGAATCTCGAAACTTTAAATAATCTTTGTCTTTCAAAACAGCTTTTACCAACTGGGGTCTGCCAGTTGAACAGGCTCTGCCAGTAATACCAGAATTTGCAGATGAGCCAGCGCGTAACAGGTCAGCAGTCATACCGCGGTAAGATGTGTGAGGATACAGCCAGTGTTTTTGTTTGTCATATAGATTAAAACCGAAATAATCGCTAAAAATTGATTCTCCTAATATCTGGGTAGCTCGTTCAATCAGGTTATCAATACTGTCGGCTTTTGTTCCGGCAGAAGAGATTTCATGAAGAACTGTCACTTCCTGTAATTGCCGCCTGAGGGTTTCCTCGGACTTTTTTCGCTCGCTTATATCACGCACAAAAGCCCACATGCCTACAGGCTTTCCTTTTTGGTCTCTGGTTAAATAACCACTGATTTCGACGGGCACCAACTTACCGTCTTTATCAACATATTCTTTTTCATAGATGTCTGAATATCCCCGCTCTAGAATTTGTTCAATGTATTTTTGTTCTTTGTTATGATACCTTTCTGGCGTAATATCCTGAAATTTAAAGGACTTTAGTTCTGCCGGGGAATAATTGAGAATTTTTTGAAAAGCAGGGTTGAAATCCAGAATTTTTCCTTCCAGATCGGTTGCAAAAATCCCGTCAAAAGCGCCATTATATAACTGGCGATAACGTTCTTCTGAATCTGTAAGCGCATGGCGAGTTTCCTTTTTTTCAAGAGCGCGGTTTATGGTCATTAATAATTGATCAATATCATAAGGTTTCTGGACGTAACTGTAAGCGCCCAGATTTATTGCCTGAACAGCTGTTTCAGTTGAGGCAAAACCGGTAAGGATGATGCATTCGGTATCTGACGAAATTTCTTTAATGGCTTTTAAAACAACCAGCCCGGTCATATCCGATAATCTCAAGTCAATTAATGCGACAGGGTAGTTATTCTCTTTGGTTAAGGCTATAGCATCCTGGCCACTACTTACTCCAGAAGGATTAAAATGATTGACGCGCAGAATTTCTTCCAGCGTCTTACGCAAGTTGGCATCGTCATCAACGATCAGAATTTTTTTTAATTCTTCAGCCATACGATTCGTGTTATTTTCTTATCTCATTTAATAATCATTGTGAACAGGTTTTTGTCTATTATCAACTTTTTGGCAAGCAAACAACAAATTCCGTACCTTTTCCAACCTCGCTTTTAACACTGATTCTGCCGTTATTGGCTTCTACCAGCGTCTTGCTTACCGTCAATCCCAATCCGATGCCTTTAGATTTGGTGGTAAACAAGGGTTCAAATAATTTGTCAAGGTTCTCGGGCGCAATGCCAGTACCGGTGTCTTCAATCCTCAGGCAAACATAACCTTTTTTCTGGCTCGCATCAATAGTCAGTGTTCCGCCATCCGGCATCGCTTGGTACGCGTTGGTTATTAAATTAATCAATATCTACTCGATCTGGCTTGCATCTACCATAACAAGTAGCAAGTCTTGTGCCAATTTGATGTTCCCCCGGATGTTCTCCGGTGGATAAAAGCACTTAATGATTTTTTCCACCAAAGGGAGAAGCTGAGTAAGTGCTTTATTCACTGATTTAATACGGGCGAAGGTGAGCAAGTCCAAAATGATTTTATCGGCAGTGCCAACCTCCTGCTCGATCATACGCAGATGTTCGCTGGTTTGCCCGCCCTCATCTTTCACAGTTCTATTTAATAGATAAAGCGCATTATTGATCACTGCCAGGGGACTGTGCAACTCATTGCCCCACGCCGCTGGCCATTTGCCCCATCACAGCCAATTTCTCCTGCTTGACTAATTGAACCTGGGTTGCTTCAAGCGCTTCGGTTCTTTGATTAAATTCTCCAATCCACCAGTGTATTTTTGAAGTTCAAGCTCAAGCTGTTTTCTTTGTGTAATTTCCTGGGAAATAATCTGAATGCCGGTACATTCCCCTTGTGGGTTCCTGATAGATGTATAAATGGATATAAACCTTTTATCACCTATGGGTAAGGATACCGAATCCCCATTTCCTGCCCATATATTTCAAGCACATTTTTACAAAGAAAATCTTTCAGGCTTCCACTTATATATTTAAGCGCCATACTATTAAAGGCAAGGATGTTACCTTTCGGATCATAATATCCAATACCTGTTCCTGCGTTTTCAAAAAGAAGTCGGTATCGTTCTTCGCTGTCAAGAAGTTTTTCCCCCATTAATTTTCGCTCGGTTATAACCTCCCCTAAAACTATTACCCTGGAATAGTCGTTTTCAAAACCTGGCGGAACAGACCACGTTTCGACCGTGTAATTGCGATCACCCCTGGTATTACGAAAGCAGGTTTCATATCTGAGAAAGGTTTTCCCGTTTGAAATAGCAACAAATTCATCAATAAGGCCACTGGTATCTTCCTCACTTATGAATTCGCTCAGGTAATGGGATTCTTTGGGCGATTTAAGTGGTCACACTTCTTGTGCCTGTTTATTCATTGAAATTATCTTGATTGCATTATTTTATTTCCTGACAGCCTCGGGATGGCTTCTAAAATATTTCCGAAAATCCTTAATCCCGGTCGAGCGAAGCGAATCAATCTCTCTTTTGACTTCAGAATAATCTTCTTCCCAGATACGGATTGGGGCTTCCATAAAAATGGTCAGGAGGCGGGAACGTGCATCTTCGAGCTCGGTTTCTTTTTCTTTCAATTCGCGGAATATCACCGCGTAAGGATTTTCCAATGTAACTTTGATAATTGAAAGGCTGACAAGATAAAACGCGATAATTCTTAATATGTGGCTAATTAGACTGTAGCTCCCGAAAACATTTACTTATAGCGTGAACATCAACTCGCCAAATATTGAAAACAAGAGAGAACCAGAGACCAACCAAAAAATAGATTTATCAAATTTAACCCTGTTTAGATAAAGCCCGAAAACCCCAATTTAAAATAGAGAAGCAATGATATATTCACTGATGATCTTAAAATTGGATAATTCGACGCCTTCAATATAACAATCCGGAAAATACTCTTTAAATATTGAAATAATCAGGGTTGATGTCACTACTGAATAATCTCCCATCGCCAGCCAAACTTTGGTTTTTCGATTTTTATAAATAGGCGCAATAACAATGGTAAAAGCCTGCAAATAACGGGCTGCGATCCAAAGCTGGG
>Ga0315275_10002870_pt1 | contig 15755 bp, 14 predicted proteins | sample YL17G03_0_MG_FD_205557 | JGI IMG/M metagenome (GOLD analysis project Ga0315275, IMG submission 205557) | Sediment microbial communities from Yellowstone Lake, YNP, Wyoming, USA - YL17G03_0 | ecosystem: Environmental > Aquatic > Freshwater > Lake > Sediment | place: USA: Wyoming | collected... | reverse complement strand
GCGATTTCAGCGACGTCCGGGACGTCGTCGAGGCGTATGTGGCGCTGATGCGAAAGGGGCGGCGAGGCGAAGTCTACAACGTCTGCTCCGGCAAGGCGCTCGCCCTGCGCGAGATCCTGGATTTCCTCGTCGGCGAGGCGGGAGCGGGGGCGGCGGCAGGCACGCAGGCGACGTCCCCTGGAACGCGGGTAGCGGGCGCCGCGCAAACCCCCGCGATACGCATAGAGGTCGACCCGGCCAAGCTCCGCAAGACCGACGTCCCGCTCCTTATCGGCGACAACCGCAAGATCGTGGCCGAGACCGGCTGGTTCCCCCGCATCCCCATCGCCCAGACCCTGAGAGATCTTCTCTCAGGGGTCAGGTCTCAACTTTTGACTTTTTTATCAAAAGTTGAGACTTGACCCCTCCTGCCGCGCGTCTTTCCTACGAGGCGCAAGGCACATGGCTAGATACCTCCGAATAACCTATCCGAATGCCGTTTACCACATCTATGCCCGCGGAAACCGCAAAGGCGCGATTTTTTTCGAGGACCGAGACCGCCACGTTTTCCTCGAGAAGCTCGAGGAAGCCCTCGAAAAATACTCCATGATCTGCTATGCCTATTGCCTGATGAGCAACCATTATCACCTGTTCATCAGGACTTCCAAAGCGAACATCTCCCAGGGGATCCATTATCTGAATTCCGCGTATGTAAACTGGGTCAAGGCCAAGCATTCCCTGGTCGGGGTGATTTTCCAAGGTCGGTTCAAGAGCATCCTGATCGATGCGGCGAATTATGCCCTGACGCTGGCCGCATACATCCCCCTCAACCCCGTCCGGGCGAAGATCGTCAAGAACCCGGAAGAATACCCCTGGAGCAGTTACGCATTCCAGATCGGGCTCCGATCGCCCGGGCAGATGAGGTTCGACCCCTTGTTCATCCTCGACATGCTCGATCCAGATCCGCGGGAAGCGGTCCTGAAGTTCGAGCGGTTCGTGCTCGAGCACATCGACATGGAAAGCCCGTTCAAGAACCTCTACAAGGGGTGCGTCCTGGGCGACAAAGAGTTCGTCGAATCGATCAAGAAATGGATCCAAGCGCGCGGTCTAGACAGGGAGATCCCCGCGACAGCTTGCCCCAATGTAACGGGAATGTCGGGGAGCGTCGAAGCAGGGCTCAAGAGGGTCGTAGCTATCGTCGCGGAAGTCATGGGAATACGAGACATTTCTCCCGGCCGGGAGCATGGCCGGAACGTATCCAGGGACATCGCCTTGTATGCCTTGTGGAGACATTCGCCGCTGACCCTTAAAGAGATCGGCGAGCGATTTTCAATGGATTACGCCGCCGTTTATAAAGCCATAACCAGACTAGCGAAACGATTGGAAAATGAGCTGTGGATCAAGGAGATGATTGACAAAGTTGAAAGGTTAATCGAGGGGTCAGGTCTCAACTTTTGACAAAAAAGTCAAAAGTTGAGACCTGACCCCTCAGCGGCGATCCTTGTAGTATTGCTCGTAAAAGGCCTTGAAGTCGCGGCTGCGGTCCTTGATCGCGCGCCACCAATTGCCGTTTGCCTTATACCACCGCACCGTGCCCTCGAGCGCCTCGTCGAATTTCGTCTCCGGAGCCCACCCCAGCCCCCGCATCTTGCCCCAATCGACGGCGTATCGACGGTCGTGCCCCAGCCGGTCCGGCACGAGCTTAATGAGGTCGCGCCCCTTCCCGAGCAGGTCGCAGATCCGCCCGGCGACCTCGATGTTCGGGACCTCGTTCCCGGCCCCGACATTGTACGCTTCGCCCGCCGCCCCCCGCCGTGCCGCCAGTTCGATCGCCCGGCAATTGTCTTCGACGTAGAGCCAGTCGCGCACGTTCGTTCCCTGCCCGTAGAGCGGGAGCGTCTTCCCTTCGAGGGCGTTGGTCACGAACAACGGGATGAACTTTTCCGGGTATTGGTAAGGCCCGAAGTTGTTGCTCGGCCGCAAAATGACGATCGGCAGGCCGTAGGTCACGTGGTAGGCGTGGGCCATACGGTCGGCCCCGGCCTTGCTCGCCGCATATGGCGAAGACGGCGCGACCGGGTCGTTCTCCCGGAAGAAGCCCTCATCCCGGCTGCCGTAGACCTCGTCGGTCGAGATGTGGACGAAGAACTCGACGTGCGGGGCCTCCTTGAGCGCCTCGAACAGGATGAAGCTGCCGTAGACGTCGGTCAGGACGAACTCGCCGGCGTCGACGATCGACCGGTCAACGTGCGTCTCGGCCGCGAAGTGGATGACACCCTGGATGCGAGGGAAAAGAGCGCGAACGAGCTCGCGGTCACGGATGTCGCCGTGGACGAACTCGTAGCGCGGGTCGCCCTCAACGTCACGGAGGTTGTCAAGATTCCCGGCATATGTCAGCTTGTCGAGGTTGATGATGCGGACATCCGCGTGCCGCCCGAGCAGGGAGCGGATGAAGTTGCTCCCGATGAAGCCCGCGCCCCCGGTGATGAGGAGCGTCTTGCCGTCGAGCGTGCGTTCGATCATAGGTCTCTCCAAGAGGGGTCAGGTCTCAACTTTTGACAAAAAAGTCAAAAGTTGAGACCTGACCCCTCCGCAGTTCAGCCGTCTTTCCTTGCCCAGTCGTACGGGATGCTATTGTCCTGCGCGTCGAGGCGCTGCTCGTCGGGATGCGCGTAATCGTAAGGTTCCGTCGGGACGTTGACGATGACCGCTTCCTCCTGGCTTACGCACATCCAGCCGTGATAAATGCCGGCCGGGACATGGAGAAGGGCCGGCCTGTGTACCCCCAGGTAATATTGCCTAACCTCTCCGTGCGTCGGCGAGCCCTCACGCGCGTCGTAAAGGGCCACCTTGATCATGCCCGCGACGCAGGCGATGTTGTCGGACTGCTTCTCGTGTTTGTGCCAGGCCTTAATGACGCCCGGGTAGGTCGTGGTCACGTAGACCTGGCCGAACGCCTCGAAGAGCTCGTCGTCTTTGCGCAGGATCTCAATCAGCCGCCCCCGTTCGTCGGGGATGACCTTGAGTGCCTTGAGCTTCACGTCGTCAATCATTGTCGGCTCCTTGAGAGGGGGTCAGATCTCGACATTGGACATTTTTGTCCAATGTTGAGACCTGACCCCTACTTAATTCCGATCTCGCTTTTATCGCCCACCATGAACCTGTAGGCGGATGGTTTGGGCAGGCATTTGTAGATCCGCACCTCGCGTCCGATCAGGCTCTCGTCGATCCGCGCCCCGACGTCCATGATCTCGCTCCCCTCGAGGACGATGCTGTGCTCGATCTCCGTCCCCACGATCCGGCACCGCGGCTGGATCGACGTGAACGGTCCGACGTACGAATCCACGATCTCCGTCCCCTCGCCGATGATCGCCGGTCCCCGGATGATGCTGTTCCGTACGACCGCCCCGGTCTCGACGGCAACATTTCCGCTGATCTTCGACGCGGCGTCAACCGTCCCCTCGATCCGGCCCGCCATCCCCTCCAGGATCAGGCGGTTCGCCTCCAGGATGTCGTCGATCTTGCCCGTGTCCTTCCACCAGCCCGTGACGAGGTGCGGCTGGACCTCGAACCCGTGGTCGACGAGATACTGGATGGCGTCCGTGATCTCGAGTTCGCCCCTCCCCGACGGCTTGATCGCTCCGGCCGCCTCAAAGATATGCCTGTCGAACATATAGACCCCGACTAATGCGAGGTTACTCTTCGGTTCCTCCGGTTTCTCGATAAGTCTCGCGACCCGCCCGTCCTCCCGAAGCTCGGCCACCCCGAACATCTTCGGGTCAGGCACGGGAGTCAGCAGGATGAGCGAATTCGGCTTGTTCGCCTTGAATTTTTCGACGAGCGACGTGATGCCGCTCTTGAGAATGTTGTCGCCGAGATACATGACAAACGTGTCTTGCCCCAGGAACTCCTTCGCCGTGAGCACGGCATGGGCCAGTCCGAGCGGCTCCGGTTGTTCGATATACGTGATGCACACGCCCCATCGGCCGCCGTCCCCGCATGCCTCCCGAATCTCGTCCTTCGTGTCGCCGACGATGATCCCGATCTCGGTGATACCCGCGTCACGGAGGGCCTCGATCCCGTAGAACAGGACCGGCTTGTTGGCAACCGGGACGAGTTGTTTGGCCTGGGTGAAGGTCAGGGGCCGGAGCCTCGTTCCCTACCCGCCGCTGAGGATCAAACCTTTCATCTGAGCTCCTGAGGGGTCAGGTCTCAACTTTTGACAAAAAAGTCAAAAGTTGAGACCTGACCCCATCCCTCCCAGGAAATCCGTCGTCTTGCCGATGTTCCCCAACCCTAATGAGAACTTGAACTGGGTCTCGGGCTTGGTCCGAAAATAAAATACTTTAACCTCGAAGGTAAAGTCAAGGCATTGATAATGATAGACCGCCGACCCGGCCGTGTACAGCAATTTCCGCTCTTTGATGTTGAAGTCGACGTCGCCCATCACTTCGATCGGCCAATTGGGCAACTTTATCCCGGCCCCGACACTGACTTGGTGTCTCTCTCCGAACAATCGGGCGAGCTCGTTCTGGATCCATGTGTTCGTGCTTTTGAACCAGCTCACCGACAGGAACCGGGCGTCCGTTCGTGACCCGAGGTTCGCGCTCAGCCTCATGCTCGACAGAATTTTATAATAGGGATTGTACCCGGCCGACACGTCCAAACTATATTTAGCCGCCGGGTAGCATCTCAAGGTCCCTGTGATTTCCGAGAAGCGCGGCGCCTTCCCGTTGAACTGGAACAGGCTCAGCGGCCCCTCCTCCGGCGCCAGGTAATAGGTCTGCGTCAGGCCCAGCTGGACGACCTCGCGCGGCTGGTCGTTCTCCTTGATGTAAAACCGGTTCGTAATTCCGTACTGGAGCGTGTGATACTGAAAAAAACGCGCGTGCGTCGTGACGATCCGTTTCGCCTGGCTGATCGGGCTGTCGTAATGATAGCTCACGCTCGGCTCGATGACATGTTTGAAAACCGGGTCTCCCTGCTTGTTCCTGTAAACCTTCGAAAATACCGGACCAACCACATCCACCCCGACCGCTGCGCTCTTCGTGAACAGCGGATCGGAGCCGGGGGTCGAAGTCCCCGGCTCATAACTTTGAGGGTAGTAGTTGAAGCTCCCCGTGACGGCTGTGTTCATCGTCAGCCAGGGAATCGACGTAAACGGCGCCGAGAGCGTCGGGCTGAACGTTAGGCTACCGGTCTTCCGCTGGGTCCCGTTCTTATAGGACTCCGCCAACCCGTATTGCGTCCTGCTGTAGGACGACTCGAACGACATGTATAAGGGCGAAAAGAGCTTGACCTTGAACATGCTGAAGCTGATCTGCGGCGTGCTTTTGCTGACGATCGTCCGGCTGAGCCCGGCCTGGCTGAAGAACGTTTCGAACTTTGAGACGCGCGCGCTCAGGTTGAAATACGACCACGACCTCTGCAAATAGACCTGCGAGCTGCGGTTCGAAATGACGGCCCGCTTGAAATTATTATCGAACTCGCGCAGAAAATCATAGCTTGATTGCAGGTCGACGTTCGCCACCAGGTTGAAACTGAGCGGCAGGGGCTGGTTATGGTTGAGACGGAGGATGTAGGCGTCTTCGGGCTTCGTGCCGCTCGCGTCGCGCTTGAAGGTGAAGCCGTAGAGGTTCATTTCGCCGCCGGTCCCTTTGCTGAAAAGGTACCGGAATTGGAGGGCCCCGCCCATGCCGCGGGCCGAGTAGTAGTCATAGTGGATCGTCGCATCCATGCTGCGAGCGATGGCCCAGAAAAAGTCCTGCTGGTAGCTGAATCCCTTAACCCCCGACCAGCCGATCTGCGGCATGAGAAAGCCGGTCGCCCGGTCCTGGCCGACGGGGTAGCGCATGTACGGCCAGTAGAAGACGGGCACCTTCTTGATGCTGAAAACGGCGTTCCACATCTCGATCGAGTCGTCCTTCTTGAAGTTCGCCCGGCTCGTGGCGAACTTCCAGCGCGGCACCGGCTGGCTGCAGGAAGTGATCTGGGCCTTCAGGAGCTCATAGAGGTTCTCCGCCTTCTTATCAACGGAAGCGGCGTGGTAGAAGATCGTCGGCTGGACCATTCCGTCGGCCTTCTCCATCCGCCCCAGCTTGGTCTCGAGGTTGACGAAAATCTTCTCGGCGTTCACCGATTCACCGGGGAGCTGGATGGTGACATTGCCCGTGGCGACGCAGTCTTTCGTCTTGGGGTCGATCTCGACCCGGTCGGCAAAAAGCCTGAGGTCCTTGTAGCGAACCTCGACGTCCCCGGCAAGGAAGATGCGGTCCTTGGTCTTTTCCTGACTGCGGGCGTAGACGGTGATCTCCTCCTGGGCGGGGGTAGCCTGCGTCTGGATCTGGGAAACGGAGGCTGCGGAGGCGGGGACAGAAAAGGCGGGGAGGGCCGGGATGACGCACAAAACGGCCCATAGTGCCGCTGGAAACGCTGGGAATCGGATCCGTCCACCCATGGATCCTATTATAAGTGAAATCGCCTCAAAAAGAGAGTGTCCGCCGTTTCGCCGCCATAGTCCCCCCAATTCATCCAATCGCCTATCGCTGGGTTGCCGATATTCCAGGGCATGAGGGCGTGCCCACCTTTCTATGGAATTATGGGCCGAATTGTCGTATAAATGGCGGTGAAGGTTTCTCGGGAACGATACGGCTTATGTAACAACGTGGTTCCACCTAAAGTCTCGCAGGCCATGGGGCAGGCTTTCCGTCTGGGACGGGCCATTCGCCTGGTGTGGCAGTGCGCCCCGGGATGGGCCGCGCTGAACATGGTCCTGGTCATCCTCCAGGGCTTGCTGCCGTTGGCCACGCTGTATCTTATCAAACGGATCATAGACGCGGTCACCGTCGCCAAAAGCGCCTCGGCCTCTTCCGCCGTTTCTGCCGCCGCCTCTTCCCTCGGTCTCTCCTCGATCCCCTCCTCTATCCTCCTGCTGGTCGCTCTGGCTGGAGGAAGCGTCCTCCTGGCCGCCCTCTGCCGGTCGCTGGGGGAGTTGACCGGACAAGCCCAGTCCACGCTCGTTTCCGACAAGGTCTCGGACATCCTCCACGCCCAATCGGTCGCGGTGGACCTGGAATACTACGAGGACACCCGCTACCAGGACACCCTGCACCGTGCCCAACAAGAGGCGCCCTACCGCCCCACCCGCATCTCCAACGGACTGCTCTCGATCGGCCAGAACGTTGTCTCCTTCGCCGGGGTGTCCGCCCTTTTGTTCGCCCTGGGCTGGCCAGTGGCCCTCGTCCTGTTCCTGGCCGCGATCCCGGGCGCTTTGATCCGGGTCGTCTTCGCCCGGCGCCTTTTCCGCTTCGAGCAAGCCCAGGCGGAAAACGAACGGCGGGCGTGGTACTACCATTGGTTGCTGACGGACGGACAGCACGCCAAGGAAGTGCGCCTCTTCGATCTGGGGGCGACCTTGCGCAAACGCTTCCTTGAACTGCGCGTTTCCCTCAGGCAGGGGCGGTTGCGCATCTCAGGCCAGCGCGCCTGGAGAGATTTTCTCACCCAGGTATTGGCGGTGGCGGCCCTGTTCGGGGCCCTGGCCTGGGTGGCCCTTCGGACGGTGCGAGGGACGCTCAGCCTGGGCGACCTTTTCCTCTATTACTCCGGGTTTCAGCTGGCCCTGAATTCCCTGCAATCGCTTCTTCGCGGCCTGGCCGGCCTATACGAGGACAACCTCTTCCTCATCGATTTCGAGAGCTTCCTTTCCCTGAAGCCGCACGTTCCCGTCCCCGCCTCGCCAAGTCCTGTGCCGGAGACCGGTCCGCTCGTCTGCCGCGGCCTGACCTTTCGTTACCCGGGGAGCGAACGGGACAACCTCAAGGGGGTGGACTTCACGCTGGGGTCCGGTCAGGTCGTCGCTCTGGTCGGGGAGAACGGGTCGGGCAAAACGACGCTGGTCAAGCTCCTCTGCCGCCTCTATGATCCCTCGGCGGGCTCGATCCAAATGAACGGCCTGGACCTCCGCGCCCTGGGCCCGGCAGCCTGGAGGAAAGAGATTACCGTAATCTTCCAGGACTATCTTCGTTACGCCCTCACTGCCTGGGAGAACATCTGGCTGGGGGACCCGGGGGCCGAGCCGGACCGGGAGCGGATCGCGAAAGCCGCGGAATTGGCCGGGATCGACAGCCGGATCGGCAAACTCCCCCAGGGATACGATACCATGCTCGGCGTCCGCTTCCGCCAGGGCCAGGAATTGAGCTGGGGAGAATGGCAGAAAATGGCGCTGGCCCGGGCCTTCTTCCGCGACGCCCGCATCGTCATCCTGGACGAGCCGACGAGCGCCCTGGACGCCCTTGCCGAGGCGGAACTCTTCCATCATTTCCGCCGGCTCATCGGCGGCCGGAGCGCCATCCTGATCAGCCACCGCTTCGCCACGGTGAAGATGGCCGACCGGATCTACGTAATGGCGGATGGGGGAATCGCCGAAGAGGGGACGCATCTCCAATTGATGGAACGAAACGGGTTATACGCGCGGATGGTCCACGCTCAAGCGAGCAATAGGCCCTGACCAATCGGGAGCCAACTGCAAAAAAGCCTTAACTTTTCGGGGAATGAAGTCATAATTGCCTTATGGACCGATCGATAATTCCTTTCGTCAAGAACGACTTCCCCGAGAAAATTGTCCTGCTGACCGGACCCCGGCAGTCCGGCAAGACGACCCTTGCCCGGATGCTTGTCAAGGATTTTGACTATTTCAATTATGACCTTGCCGAACACCGCATGGCGCTTATGGAAAAAAGCTGGAGGCGGGATTGCGTCCTGGTGATTTTTGATGAACTCCATAAAATGAAGAACTGGAAATCCTGGATTAAGGGCATCTATGACATGCGAGGGCTGAAGCTGCCCATGCTGGTGACGGGAAGCGCGCAGCTCGATACCGCCCGCAAGATGGGCGATTCCCTTGCCGGCCGATTTTTCTAATACCGCCTCCATCCCCTGGATCTGAAAGAAGTCAAAGCGGATCTTGCGCCTGAGGTGGCGTTTGACAGGCTTTTGCGATTCGGAGGATTTCCGGAACCGTTTCTTAAAGGCAAAGAAATATTCTACAACCGCTGGAGAAAGAGCTATCTTGACATCATCCTTCGTCAGGACCTTCTCGATCTGGAGAGTGTCCGAAGTATTGCTGACTTGGAGACACTCATCGAACTCATGCTCCGGCGGGTCGGAAGTCCGGTTTCCAGCAATTCCCTGTCGAAAGACTTGCAGCGGGATCCTAAAACCATCAAACGCCGGCTCGAACTGCTCGAACGCATGTATGTCGTTTTCAAGGTCACGCCCTACCATAAAAATATCGCCCGCTCCCTCCTCAAAGAACCGAAATATTATTTTTACGATACCGGTCAGGTTTCCGGCGATGCGGGGACCAAACTCGAAAACATGGTCGCCGGCGCCCTCCTGAAAGAGCTTCAATTTCTGGAAGACACCCTGGGGCGGAGATGTATGTTGCATTACCTCCGGGATAAGGAGGGCCGCGAAATTGACTTCCTCATCATGATCGACAGCCGGCCGGCCCTGATGATCGAGGTCAAATGGTCAGAGGAGAGCCTGTCCAGGAATTTTTCCATCTTCTCCAAGTATCTGCCTCATGCACCCGGCGTCCAGTTGGCCGGTAAACTCGATCGGGAAAAGTCCTTTAGATCGGGACTCAAGATCGTCAGGGCCGCTCCCTGGCTTGCCGACCTTGACCTTAAAGCCGTTCATGCCCGTGCCTGTCAAGGTTGCGGATAGAGTATTGGGATCGGCGCGGCTGTTGTCAGTGAGTGCGAGAGGGAGTTCCCCGACTTTCTTCCTTGACAAGCGAATAGCGGTGGGTTAAGTTGAAGACGTCCGTTTAAGGCGAGGTGGGAATTATGAAAAAATGGGAACCAAGGTTAATTGCGGTCCTGCCATTGATTGTCTTGTTGCTCCCCGCTTGTCAAAAAGAGGGGGGAACGAGCCGCCCAGCCGGAACCGAAAGGCCGGTCGCGAAATCGGCCGCCTCGGAGATCGATCCGGAGAAGATAGCCGCCGTCGTGGGCGTCCGCTTCCGGGTCCTGAAAACCGAGGCGTTTGGTCAGACGCCACGAAACAAGTTCTATTGGATTTGCCTCGGCGATAAGGTCGCCGGCCCGAAACTCGAAGAACTGGCGATGGCGATCGTCCGCGAGACCATCACCGCCCGGCCTCAGACATACCACAGCTTTACCGTGCACTTCTTCCTGGAGAGCGGACTTAAAGAGACGTGCGAGGCCTCGACGCCCTTCGCCCGGGCGACTTACCTGCCTGAGGGGAGCTGGCTCAAAGTCGGCCGGGCTTCGATCGAGGATTACGAAGATTACAGGTTGACGTGGACCCGGCTGGAAAATAAGTAACCCGGTGCTATCGTTTATTTCATTTGCTCCCGCGACGGAATCGGCTATAATGTCCTCTCTTAAATGCCAAAACCATCGATGAGGTTCTTATGGAACAGTACGAAAATGAAGTGGAACTAATCGAATACCTCAACGTTCTCTGGAAACGACGGTGGCTCATCATCGCTCCCACGATTCTCCTGGCCCTCGTCGCCGGCGTCTTCAGCTTCCTGATCCCGCCCGCGTGGGAAGTCGATGTCATCCTCCAGCCGAGCAAGTTTTTCGTCCAGACCGAGCAGGGGATGTTCACGGAGGTCCTGGTCATGGACCCCAAACAGCTCGCGGGCCAGATCAACCAGGGATCATATGACCGCCTGATCAGCGCCGAATTGAACCTGGAACCGAGGAAGTTCCCCAAGCTAAAGGCGGAAAATCTGCGGGACACCAAACTGGTGCGGGTGAGCATACGAACCGGAGAAACGGATAAAGCCCAGACGATCCTCAATGCCCTTTTCCAGCATCTTAAGAGTGAACTCGATCGAAGAATCGATGTCGAAATGAAAGGCATCTTTACGCAGATCGCGTTGAAGGAAAATGATATCAAGATCAAGGGGCTCGACATCCAATCCCTGAACATCGAGATCGAGAAAACCCAGCAGGAGATTATCGCTGCCGGAAACAAACTGAAGATCTCTGAGGAACGTTCGCGCAGTCTTAGCGAGGAGATGAAAGGCGTCAAGGCGCGCATCGACGACATCGAGAAGCAGCAGAAGACGACGCTGGCCGAGAAGCAGGGAGGTGTCGAAACCCTGGGGCTCCTCCTTTATTCTAACGAGATCCAACAGAACTTCCGGTATTACAATACCCTGGAAGAGAACTTTAGCACAGAAAAGAATACGCAAGAAAATCTCCGGCTTTCCGTGCGCGAGAAGGAGCAGGTCATCAAGGGCTTTAAAACCCAGATTGACAAAATTAGCCAAACGATCGTAGCGTTACGGAGCGACATGGAGCTCCTCAACGAAAAAAAGCTGCGCATCGACTACGCCCAGCTTGTAAAGGAGCCGACTGTGTCGTTGTATCCGGTGTCGCCCAGGAAAAAAATGAACGTCCTAATCGCCGGATTCCTGGGGTTCTTTTGTTTCTCGATCCTGGCGCTTTTTTTAGACTATGTTAAAAAGGGAAATATCAGGTTAAAAACCGGTTCTTGATCGCGTTCGCTGATCGCCGTCCTGATGAAATTAGCGGCTTTTCCCTTCATATTTCTCTGATCTCGTTCAGATATATCGTTGTGGGGTTGAACAAGATCGTTGTCCCATAAAGCCCGGCTTTTTCCCGAAACTGTTATTGTGGGGTTTTCCCGTATGGAGAGGCCTAGGGCCTCCGTTCGTTGACCAGCTGGTTTTTCGATGACCACGTCCTGTAGCATCCTATAGGACTCTTCATCGTCGGCCAGATGGCTTCATTCAACCAGATGCCTGATCTACCCACATTAAAAAGGGCTGTTCGGCCAATACGGAAATATTCTCAGACGGTCCTGTTGGATCCTTAAAGAATCGGGACTCAGCCCATGGCGCTTCTTTCTCAGACCAGCGCTAGCCTAATAGAGAGCCCAATGCATGAGCTATCTCTCTCAGTTCTAGAGACGATGAACGAGTTCAGGCGATTGACATCGCCGCGCGGTTGGCGATATATTACCGATATGGTTAGGAGGGGAGATTCAGCGCCAAGATCGGGAATTCGCCGTCCCACGAAGAAATAATTCCTATAAAGAGCTGAGAACCGGGACCGAGAGCTTGACAGTTTAATACCATTCATGTAACGTTAAAAGAAAATCGAACGATGGAGGACGCCATGAGTAAACGCCGGATGGGAAAGACTTTCATATTCGCCTTCGCACTAAGCCTGGCCGGGGCCGCAGCGGCAAGCGCCCAGACGCCGTCTCCCCCCCCGGAAAACAACACCCGGTTCGGGTTCGGATTCGGATTCAACGCGTATATGGCCTCGGACAGCCGCTTTTCCGGCACGGGGAACATGTTCCTCCTCTTGTTCCGCCTGACCGACGATTTCACCATTTCCCTCATGCGGGAAGAGTTCCGCCTCAACGGATCAGGGACAACGGCGGCCGGGTCGAAAAAAGACGTCGACGTGGACTGCAACATCACCGGAATCCGCCTGATCCGCCGGGTCACCAAGGTCCTTAATGTCGGCCTCGACCTCGGGAGCGTGAACTATTCCAGCGGCCTGAACGGGAATTCGATTATGGGCGGATTTATCGCCAGCTTCACCGCTCTGGAAAGCCGGGACAAGCTCTTCAATACCAAGCTCGACATCGACTTGGGCTACCGGTTCATCAACACCAGGAACGCCGACGTCTTCGACAATCCCTCCAACATCGTCAAGGATCTGAGCAGCGTCATCCTCGGCCTGAATTTCAAAATGTTCTTTTAAGAAAAAGAGCGAAGACCAGGAGCAGCCAAAGCTTGGCCGAGTGATTGGCCCGTCGCGCACGGTGTTCGTCGAAGAGACGGCCGGCCGGTCCGACAGCTCAGATGGAATCGGAGGCCCCCCGGACCGCCTCGGATCCTGCTGCACTCATAAAGATAGGGGATAGCGTTCCCTGCCGTTTCCATTCTCCTGGTCGAGCGGCAACGGCTGTTGACGTTTTCTCGAGCTGATTCGCCCTTCCGAGCCGGGGTTCATGGCGTCTTTTCAGGGGAGACGATGGACTATCTGGAGTTCATCGCCCGGGTGACCTCGCACATTTCCGACAAAGGCCAAGTGGCGGTGGCTTGACAGGGTCCGAGGATTTCTCTATCATTAAAAAAATGCGACGCTTCGTTTGACCCAAAAGGAGAAAGTCGATGAAAAAAGGATTTTTATTTCTTGCCGGATTGACGGCGGTCGCCCTGACCGTTCACGCCGCCGAGACGCCGACCCCGGCGCCCGCGAAACGGACGGCGCTCGTTTTTTCGATGTCGGGGCTCGGGAACTTCGGGATCGGCGGCGTTCCCTTCGGGGTGAACGTTCCTTTAGGATCGTCCCCGGAGGCTCCTTTCGAGGAGGCTCCCTTGGCCGGGTTGGGGATCAAATCGTTCCTCGGGGAGAGGCTCGCGGTCCGCGGTTTCTTCCAGTTCGGCTGGTCGAGCCTTGACGAAGGCAGGACCCAGACTTATCTCATCGGCCTTGCTCCCGGCCTGGAATATCACTGGGTCAAAACCAAATTCGTCCATGCGTACGTCGGCGGCGCCGCCCCGATCGCGATCTACCGCAGCACGCAGAAAACTCAGGGGGAGCCCGGGGGCAGCGGATCCACCCGAAAATATGCCGGCAATGTCTACGGTCTCGCGGCGTTGTTGGGGGTTGAATATTTTCCCGTGCCGAACGTGAGCTTCGGAGCCGAATATCAGCTTCTCGCGGCAGCGACGAGCGGAAAGACCGAGTCCGGGACGACGGTGACGGATTTGCCCAAAGAGCTCTCCGTCGGGCTGGGAACCGTGGCGGTGATGCTGGCCGTCTATTGGTGAGAGCGGGCGAATGGGGTCTCTCCGGAGTCGAATCCGGTCGCTTCGGCAAGAAGGGAAGTCCGGGTGGCCGTTCTTCATGAGGGTGTGGCCATCGCCGTGTTCTCCTTGCTCGTCTCCTAGGGGCTGAACGCTTTTTCTTGCGGAGGACGCGTTCCGCCGGGCCGACCTTCCCCGGAGAAGCCGTCCTTCTCCGGGACGTCGAGAACTGCGAATTTTCCTCCCTGGTCATGGCTCAAGGCCGCGAGTCGAGACTTGGGCCGATCGTTTTGATTCCGAGGAGACGTTCGGGCTCCCCTTTGCCGTGAAACTGAGATTCGTCCGGCGGAGCGTGACAACCGAGATCCTCGCCAATATTCTATCCGGGGGGGATCACGTGGTAGGGCGATCCCGCGAAAAAAGCTTCGGCGCATCCCTTCCAAAGGCTGGGCGGAGATGATCCGAAAAGTCTATGAGGTTGACCCGATGGTCTGTCTCAAGTGCGGGGGGACGATGAAGGTCGTCGCTTTCATCACTGAGTTCGGGGCCGTGGATCGGATTATCGATCATCTGAAGCTGACGTTTGCGGCGGCGAAGCCCCCACCGTCCCATGTCTTCGAGCAGGTTGCGCTCATGGCGACCGAGGAGAGCGGGGAATATTTTTGATTATTCGTGATCACGGGGAGCGGAAGTCTATCGTCTTATAGCTGGAGCGGCGGGGTTTTTCGTCGCGACACGCTCTCCGGGCATCGATTTTCGCGGTGCGCGTGTCAACTCATATAACCATGTTACCGAAACGGTAGTCATTGCATAACCGAAAATGATACCGAAGAGGGATCGATCTTTTTGTAGGGATTGACCTGAACAGGGCCCTTTCGTTTCTTCTCACAGAGGGTATAGAGCTTCTTCAGCTTCTGATCGATCCGCCGCATAAGGTTAGCTGGATTCAGGCTGTGATAAAGGTCGTCCAGCTTTTTCAGCGCCTCCGGCGGGAGTTGCTTCGACTCCCGGAGGAGCTGATAGGGTGTCTTCGGCTTGGCATAGAACCTTCGGAGTTTTCCATCGACTCGCTCCTTGCGCTCCAGTCTCATCACCGGTTGGAAGAAGTTCTTGTAGAGCCGCAGCTCGTTGCGGTACAGGTCATTGATCAGGTCAAGCTCTGCGGAGGTGTCATATCTCAGGTACCCCGGCGGCCGGCGGTCATGGGTGAAGTTCTTCTGCTCGATATAGGCGTTGTCGTTATCGCTGTCGATCCCCCGCCAGGAGAGCAGAGTCCGACTCCGGATCTGCTGGACCGCCTCAAAGATCTGGCTCTGGGCGCGGCCCATCACCGCCTCCCCCTCCCACCATGCGGAACCTATCTCCAGGGCGGAGAGGCTGTGGGCATACTCCCCGTCCGTCGAAGCTCCGCAGTGAAGGACAAAGTCCATCTCCAGGAACCCGACTTGGCGGAGGTCCCAATCGGTCATTTTGAACGGGATCTTCTTGGCGATGAGATTCCCCCCGGCCCGCCTTCCCGTACACCGGCCGTCTCTGCTTCCAGGGCGGGGATTCCCCCTTAAGGAGACCGGCTATCTTCCGGAGGACCGACTTGCGGACCATGCCCCTATTACGGCAGTACTCATCCAGGAGCGCGCTTTTCCCCCTCTTCCGGACCCTGAGATACCGTCCCAAGAGAGCTTTCAGATACTGTTCGCGAGATCGCATGTCCATCCTGTGCATGTCACCCTATCCTATCCTTAGGAATCCCTATCGGCAATTTTACGACCTGCAGACATATTGCGATTTCCACAGACATTCCTTATAATCCCATCATACGCAAAATTGATTTTCCTGTGAATTAATGAACATCATGAAGAGAATGCTTTCCTGTTTCCTATTGGTGATGGCATGTCAACAAACGGCCTTGGCCGATGGCTTATATCTCAACAACCTCGGTTCCAAA
>Ga0315275_10002867_pt1 | contig 15758 bp, 13 predicted proteins | sample YL17G03_0_MG_FD_205557 | JGI IMG/M metagenome (GOLD analysis project Ga0315275, IMG submission 205557) | Sediment microbial communities from Yellowstone Lake, YNP, Wyoming, USA - YL17G03_0 | ecosystem: Environmental > Aquatic > Freshwater > Lake > Sediment | place: USA: Wyoming | collected... | reverse complement strand
CACCTGCGATTGGACCGGCTCAACGGCCGCTGGGATGCCCGCGGCGCGCACGTCCGCCAGCAACTGCGCCAAGCTGCCTGACCTACGCTAAACGGTCACACCCCAGGAGGCGGCTGTAGTCGTACCGCGACCATCTGAGTGGGCTTGGCTCGCAGGCGCGGTTCCGGTTGACACCGGCACGCAGGTAGAATAACCTCTAGCTGTGGCAATCGCGACCGGCCCTCGCAGGGGCCGGTTAGACGTTTACCCATAGCCGAGATTCCGGGCAGTATGCGCGCCCACTAACAGGATTCCCCGAGCTCCGAGGTGAGAGATGGTCAAGGAAGTGTGCGTCGTGCCGGCATTCGAGTGCGCCAGTGAGGATTTGGGCGACCTCAACCTGTTCTGCTACCGTGGCTCCGTCGCAGACGAGATCGGCCGCCGGCTTACCAAGGAGGATGCGGTCGGACTGCTGGAGTGGATGCTCACCGTCCGCTCCTTCGAGCAGATGATCGTTGCGCTCAAGGAGGGCACGGTGAAGCCCTATGAGGGCTTCGCGTTCACCGGCGCGACTCATCTCTCGATCGGGCAAGAGGCAGTTGCCGTCGGCACGATGGCGGCGCTCCGGGGCGACGATTACATTACCTCGACGCACCGAGGACATGGGCACGCGATCGCGAAGGGCGGTTACGCGCTGATGCGCATGAGCGCGCAGCAGCTTAGCGAGTGGATGGGGGAGGGGCAGCCCAACGAGAGCCGCGAGGAGCTGCTGTCGCGCGCGCTCAAGCGCCACCTCGCCAAGACGATGGCGGAGCTACTCGGCCGCGAGGACGGCTACTGCCGCGGGCGAGGCGGCGGCATGCATATCGCCGACTTCCACGTGAACCACCTGGGAGCGAATGCGATCGTCGGAGGCTCGCTGGGGATCGCGACCGGCGCTGGGCTGGCAGTGCAGAAGCTCGGCAATGATCGAGTAGTTACTTGCTTGTTTGGCGACGGCGCCGCGAACAACGGCATCTTCCACGAATCGCTGAATTTCGCGTGCATGGACCAGCTTCCCTATGGGCTGCCGGTAATCTACCTGATCGAGAACAATCAGTATGGGATGACCGGACAGCAACGGGGCGAGGTGTCGGGGATCGCCTATCTGGCGCGGCGAGGCGCGGCCTACAATCACGAGAACATGCATGCCGAGGTCGTGAACGGCATGGATGTGCTCGCAGTCTGGGACGCGGTCACCAGGGCGGCCGAGCTTTGCCGCAGCAAGCAGGGCCCCGTGCTGCTCGAGTGTCTGACCTACCGCTATCTCGGCCATTCGCTCAGCGATCAGCGGGTGAAGTACCGGACTGCCGAGGAGGAAAGCGCGTGGCGGGCATGTGACGCAATAGAGGTCTACGAGCGGCAGTTGGTTGAGGCCGGCGCGCTAAGCGAGCGGGAGGCGCAGGCGCTTCGCGAAGGGGCCGAGACGCGCATTCGCCAGGCCCTCGACGCTGCTCTCCGCAGTCCCGAGCCCTCGCCGGCGACGATCATGGAGGGGCTGTTCGCCGACACCACCTCTGAGCAGATCTCCCCCGACCTGCACACACCCGCGCTGCTGAAACCGATGCGCCAGTACCGCCGCGACAGCGATGGACGCATCATGTACCGGCACGCTGTCTGCGAGGCACTCTACGAGGAGATGCTGCGCGACCGGCGCGTGATCGTCTACGGCGAGGACGTGGCCGATTACGGCGGCGCCTTCCAGGTGACGGTGGGACTGCTCGAATCGTTCGGGCGCGAGCGTGTCTTCAATGCTCCGATCTCGGAGGCTGCGATTGTGGGAGTGGCAGCGGGCGCGGCGATGTGCGGGCTGCGGCCGGTGGCTGAGATCATGTACATTGACTTCATGCCTCTGACGATGGATCAGACGGCAAACCAGGCCGCTAAGACACGCTACATGTTCGGCGGGAAGGCGACGCTGCCGATGGTTGTGCGAACCACCATCGGGGGCGGGCGCGGCTACGCGGGCCAGCACTCGCAGAGCCTCGAGGCGATGCTCACCCAGGTGCCCGGCCTGAAGGTCATCGCTCCTTCGACTCCCTATGATGCCAAGGGATTGCTGAAGTCTGCCATCCGTGATGACAACCCGGTCATCTTCATCGAGCACCAGCTTCTGTACACCGAGAAGGGCGTCGTCCCGGAATGGGAGTACACGGTGCCGATCGGCAGGGCCGCGGTGACCCGGGATGGCAGGGACATCACTATCGTCGCCTACTCGATGATGGCACAGGTCGCGCTGCAGGCCGCGGAGCTGCTGGCGGCCGACGGCATCGAGGCCGAGGTCGTGGATCCGCGGACTCTCATCCCCTTCGACGCGGAAACTGTCGCCGCGTCGGTGAGGAAGACCGGTCGCTTGCTGATCGTCTGCCAGGCGCCGAAGACCGGCTGCTTCGGCGAGCACATCGCCTACCGCGCCCAGGAGCTGGCCTTCGCCAACCTGAAGGCGCCGGCGCAGATCGTCGCCGCCTACGACATCCCGCCGCCCATGGCGCAGACGCTGGAGTCGGAGAACCTGCCGAGCGCGGAGAAGGTAGCGCGAGCGGCGGAGGGGATGGTTCGATAGCCGCTGAGGCGCGGAGACGCGGAGAGGCCGCGGTGAAGACCATAGTCGCCATCGGCAGCGGTGAGTTGCGCCAGCTGGAGACGCTGGCGATTGACGAGGAGATCGTCCGTCTCAGCGCGAAGCTGCGCCCGCGGGCGCTGTTTCTGCCCACCGCTAGCGGTGACTCGAAGGGTTACTGGGAAGCGTTCCGCGCGATCTATGGCGACCGGCTGGGCTGCCGCCCGGAGGTGCTGTGGACCTTCAAGAATAGACCGGACAAAGCGGAGATCGCGGAGAAGATACTGGGCAGCGACCTCATCTACGTCGGAGGCGGAAACACCCTACGGATGATGCGAATCTGGAGGAAGCTGGGGACAGACAGACTCCTGCTCCAGGCCTACCACCGCGGGGTCGTGCTCTCCGGCCTCAGCGCCGGCTCCATTTGCTGGTTCCGTTGGGGACAGAGCGACTCGAGGAAGTTCGCCGCGGGAGATCGCTCCTGGGAGTACATCCGGGTGCGGGGACTGGGAATCATCCCGGCGGCACACTCCCCCCATTTCGACAGTCAGGAAAGACGCCTGGGCTTCCCAAGGATGATCGCCAAGCACGGAGGCGTGGGCATCGCCCTCGACCGTTGCTGTGCTCTGGTGTGCAAGGACGACCGCTATAGCGTCCTATCCGCCCGAGCTGGCGCGGGCGCATACCGACTGCGCAGATTCCGTGGCGGGATTGTCACCGAGGCGATCCCTGAGTCCGGCGACCTTCAGGACCTGTGTTCGGAGTGATGTAGGGCAGGAGCTTCAGCTCCTGCCCCTTCTCCCTCCTGCGCGACTCGCGCCTGCCCGCGTGGTATAATGCAGCAAGAGAGGCCGCAGGAAATGGCGCCAACCCAGGAGCAACTGAACCTGATCCTCCAGCGGGTGATCCGGGCGGTGCATCCGCTTCGGGTCGTGCTGTTTGGGTCGGCCGCCCGCGGCGAGATGACGCCCGACAGCGACGTGGACCTCCTGGTTGTGATGCGTAACGGGACCCATCGCCGACACACCATGGAGTACCTGCACACCCAGCTCTCGGGGATGCCGTTCCCAGTGGAAATCGTGGTCGCTACCCCAGAGGACCTAGCGCGATACGGTCAGAGCGTCGGCTTGGTCTACCGGTCCGCGCTGGAGGAAGGCAGGGAGCTGTATGCTGCCTGATGCGGGTCTGCCACAGACCTGGCTCCGCTACGCAGAAAGCGACCTTGCGCTCGCTGAGGCGAAGACCGACTATCGGGTGCTGCTGGAGAACCTCTGCTTCCACGCTCAGCAAGTGGTTGAGAAGAGCATCAAAGCGGTGCTCGTGTTGAGAGGCATAGCTTTCCCCAAGACGCACAACCTGGAACGCCTCCTCGACCTGCTGCCTGCTGACGTGACGCCTACGCAGGAGCTGCTCGAAGCCCGCGCCTTATCCGGCTACGCCACCGTGATGCGATACCCGGGCGCGGCAGAGCATCCGAGCGAGGCAGAGTATCGTAACGCTCTGCGCCTGGCAACAGCGGCCCTCGACTGGGCGAAATGGGTCGTGGACGATGACCGGGACTCTCTGTTTGAGGGACGCGGGCAGTCCGCTACCTAAGGATCCTTGACCCAGGTCCGCGCACCTCGCACGCCACTTGCCGACGCCCGAAGGAGACTTACCCCTCACCTGCGAACCGAGATACCATGCTTCACATCCTGCGCGAAGACATCTACATCCTCTCGGCGGCCCGCACTCCCATCGGCCGCTTCGCCGGAAGTCTGTCGGCGTTCGATGCCATTGATCTGGGAGCGCTCGCCATTGGCGCGGCGGTGTCGCGGTCGGGCATTGACCCAAAACGGGTAGACACCGTCAACATGGGGATGGTGGTGTCGGCGGGCCTGGGGCTGGCGCCAGCTAAGGCCGCCGCGGTCAAAGCGGGATTGGCCCCCGAGGTGCATGCCCGCGCGATCGAGTCAGTATGCGGATCGGCGATGGACGCCATCGCCCTAGCGGTCCAGTCTCTCGTCCTCGGGGTATCGAGCATCGTTGTCGCGGGAGGGATGGAATCCCGCACCACCGCGCCCTACCTCATCGGGCCGACGTTCCAGCGGAACACCGATAGCTACCGTCGCGGCCAGCGTCTAGCAGTGAAGCGCGCCGGTGCCTACCGCTTTCAGTTGAGCGAGAAGGCCGAGGAGCAGCTCGGCGCGACCGGCCTGGTTGATCCGACTACATATGACGGGCTTTTCTGGCCGGCCGAGAAGAAGTTCATGCGGCAGTATGCGCTCGACTTCGCCGCAGCCCACGGTATCACGGTGGAAGAGGTGAACCAGTACGCGGCCGAAAGCCATCGGAAAGCGCGGCAGGCCATCAAAGGGGGGCTGTTCAAGGACGAGATCGTGCCTGCGGGCGGTGTGGACACCGATGAGCTAGTGCCCGAGGAGCGGCTTAAGCGGGAGCTTGAGGAGAACCGGGATGACGCGGCCTCCCTCTACAACTCCTCGACGCCGGCCGATGCCGCAGCGGCACTAGTGCTCACCACGGGGGAGACGGCGCGGTCGCTCGGGGTGGAGCCGATGGCGCGGGTCACGGGGTTCGCGCGCATAGATGGCCCGCCCTCCGAGTTCCTGGTCGCGCCGGTCAAAGCGGTCGAACTGCTTTCGTCCGAACTGACGGCGGCCAGCTGTGCGACCGACTTCACGATTGCGGAGGCCAACGAGGCCTTCGGTGTCCAGCTTCCACTGTTCCACCGCGCGTTCAAGGGAGTCGAGATCAACGTGCACGGTGGCGCCATCGCGCTCGGCCATCCGCTCGGCGCCGCGGGGGCGAGGATCACGACGACGCTTCTCTACGCGATGCGACGGTACGAGCATCGGCGCGGATTCGCTACCATCTGCTACGGCGGGGGGGGCGGGTACGCGCTGGCGGTGGAGCGAGTGGTGTGACGGGGTCGCGGCGAGAGCATCACGGCTGCGGAAGGGCAGAGCTGGTTTGATGGACATTCCCACAACGATGTGGGCGCTCCGCCTCCACGGCCCGGGCATGGACAGTCTGCTCCTCGAGGAAGTGCCGACGCCTCGACCGATGAGCGGGCAACTGCTCGCCCGCGTTGAAGCCTGCAATGCCTGCGCCTCCGACAACAAGATAATAGACCAGGGCGGCGAGCACACACTCATGTATGGGTGGGACCTGGGCCGCCATCCCGTCCCCATCGGACACGAGGGGTGCGTAACTGTCGTCCAGGTAGGGGAGGGGGTCCCCGAGAAGTACCAGCCGGGCCCCCGGTTCGCGGTCCAGCCGGCGGTGCCGTCGGGGCCGCGCCATCACCGCGAACGGTATCGCGACAACGCCGCGGGAGTGGAGAAGATTGCCATCGGCTACACCCTCGAAGGCCTCTTCGCCGAGTACGTTCTGATCACGGAAGAGGTGATAGAGACCGGTTGCTTGCTGCCGCTGCCAGACCCAGCCATGCCTCTTTTCGCGGCCGCGCTGGCGGAGCCGCTCTCCTGCATCGTTTCCGCGCAACAGCACTCGATGCACATCCTCAAGGATGGTCCGGAGGCGCCCCGCCGCGCGCATCTCGGGCTCAAGCCCGGCGGGGTCGTCGCTGTGCTCGGCGCCGGCCCGATGGGGCGGATGCATGTCGAGCTGGCGCTGCGTTACCGTCCTCGCGTGATCATTGTCTCCGATCCGCTCGCCGCTCGCATCGCCAAGATCAGAGAGGACATCGCGGAGAAGGCGAAGCGTCTCGGCATAGAGCTCGTGCTGACCGGCCCAGACGACTTCGAGGGGGTGCTGGAGCGCGAAAGCGGCGGCCGCGGGGCTGACGATATCATCGTCGCGCTCGGCCTGCGGCAGGTGCAGGAGCGCGCCCTCGAGCTCCTTGCCAGAGGTGGCGTCGCCAACCTCTTCGGAGGATTGAAGCTTGGGGATCACGTTCTCTCTCTCGACTCCCGCCGTATCCACTACGACTCGGTGATGGCCGTCGGCTCGAGCGGGGGCGATCCGTCGGACGTCGCGGAATCGCTCTCTCTTCTTGCCGATGGCACGGTTGACGCGGGCAACTACGTCGCCGCCGTCGGCGGCCTCGATTCGGCGAAGGAGCTTATCGGGATGGTGCGCGCCCAGCAGCTTGAGGGGAAGGGCGTCATCTACCCGCACGCGCGCGGCCCACTCGAGACCGTTGACCGCTGGGATGCCGCGGGCGAGCTGCGTTATCTTGCAGAGCATGCTACCGGTGGCTAGGGCTGGGAGGATGAGGATCGTCGTATTCGGCGCGGGGAGCATTGGGCGCTCCTTCGTCGGGCAGCTTTTCTCCCGCGCCGGCTACTCGGTCGTCTTCGTTGATGTTGACCGGGAACTCGTTGCCGCCCTCAACCGTGAAGGCCGCTATCGGATCGAGATCAGAGACCGAAAGCCGGAGACCATCTGGGTCGAGGGGGTCTCTGCTGTAGATGGGCGGGACACCAGGGCGGTCGCGGAGGAGGTGGCGACGGCCGACATCGCCGCCACCGCTGTCGGCCCCCACGCGCTGCCCCTTATCTACCCCGCCATCGCGGCTGGCCTTCTTCTGAGGCGGAAGGCAGGCGCGCCATCCCTCGACCCTTCGAGTGCCTCAGGGTCGTCCCGAGTGCAGTCGAGGGACGACTCCGCTCGGGACAAGCCCCTCGACATCATCATCTGCGAGAACTTGAGGAGCGCCGACGACTCGTTCCGGGATGGGCTGCGTCAGTTACTGCCCGCCGGCTTCCCGCTGGAGGAGAGCGTCGGTTTGATCGAGACCAGCATCGGCAAGATGGTGCCGATCATGCCGGAGGAAGCGCGACGGCAGGACCCGCTGCTGCTCTACGCGGAGGCCTACAATACCCTCATCCTCGACGCGAGGGCGTTCAGGAACCCGATCCCTGACGTGCCCGGCCTCGACCCGAAGCAGAACATGGCCGCCTACGTTGACCGCAAGGCCTTCATCCATAACTGCGGCCACGCCGCCTGCGCTTATCTGGGTCATCTGGAGCATCCCACGGCGACCTACCTGTGGGAGGTGATGGCGGACGAGTGCGTTCATGAGGCGACCCGCCGAGCGATGTGGGAGTCCGCACGAGCGCTGATCTGCCGCTATCCCGATGAGTTCACGGAGGCGAACCAGCGCGAGCATATCGAGGACCTGCTCTCCCGCTTTGCCAACCGAGCGCTTGGCGACACCATCTACCGTGTCGGCCGCGATCTTTCCCGGAAGCTCTCACGCGAAGACCGTATGATCGGCGCATTGCTGATGGACGCGGCCGAAGGCGTGCCCGCGCCTTTCACCGCGCTCGCGGCGGCCGCGGGATTGCTCTTTCGGGCAACAGACGAGCGCGGGGGGATGCTGCCGGCCGACGCGCGCTTTGCCGCGGATCTGGCCAGCAATGGGATCGAATGGGCGCTTGCCGAGGTTTGCGGCCTCGACGCAAGTCTGCCCTTGGAGAACGGTGTCGCCGCCGCCATCAGATCGGCCCACCGCAAGCTAGAGGCTGGGGCCTGGTCCTGGCTGGCGTGCGACTAGAGGAGTCAGGGAGTGAAGGGAAGACCGGCAACTACATTACTAGTCTGCGCGATCCTTGCTGGGGTCGCGACCAGTTCGGTTCGCTGCCACGCAGAGGCGCCGCGCCTGCCGATCGTCGCTGAGGGTGGCGCCTGGGACAACAATTGGGGGCTGACCCGCGAGGTCGTTCTGCCCACACCCGGAGTCTGGTATGTCTGGCTGAAAGTCACGAATGACGGGTGGCGTCCCGCCACTCTCACCTGGGCGCTGGACGGACAGCAGCCGCTTCACAGCTCGCGTTCGCGCGTGCTCATCCCGCCCTACCTCAAGTCGCAGTGGGTATCGCATACTGCCTACGCGCGCTCGCCGGGGTTCAGAACCCAAGTGCATGTCGAGCGGCCGGGGAAGCATGTGCTAACCCTGAAGCTAGTCGCCGGTGACGCCACGGTCCATGCCATCGTCCTCACCCTGCACTTCTCGGCAACACCCCAGGGCGACACGCTGGACCACTCTACCGACCCTGGTGGTGGCCGCGCCGAGTTTCCTGCAACCGCACAGCAGGCAGAGGGCTTCATCGCCGACTGGCAGTCTCCCGCGGTGGCCAGTGCCGGCGTCGCCTACTACCTCGACGCCGGTAAGGGAGACGACGCGAACGACGGCCGCTCGCCCGAGCGGGCATGGCGTACCACCGCGCGGGCGAACGCGCAGACCTTCGAGCCGGGTGACGCCATCCTGCTCAAGCGCGAGGGCCGTTGGGAGGGCGAGCTAGCGCCAAGAGGCAATGGCAGTCCGGAGAAGTGGATCACCATCGGCGCCTATGGCGAGGGGGCGCGTCCACGCATCAACGGGCTGGATCGCAATGGGGTGAGCCTCACCGGCCAGAGCTACTGGGTGATCCAGGACCTGGCGGTGACGAACGAGCCCGACATCACCTCCGCGGGCGGCATAAGCGTCCTCGCCTCCGAGGGGAAGCCGCGACCGAAGGGGATTCGAATCCTTAACTGCGTCGTGTCGGACACCGGCGGACACGGCATTCACGTCGGCAGCTTCTGGGGTGGGGAGACAAACGGCTACGACGGTGTCCTCATCGAGAACTGCCTAGTCTTCGCCAACGCGGAGAGCGGCATCCAGGTCAACGGCAACGATCAGGACGGCTGCCGGAACACGGTGATACGCCACTGCACCTCGTACAGCCACACGGGTATGGCTGGAATCTGGATCCACAGCGGGCAGAACGGGCTGATCGAGCACTGCGTCGCCTACAACAACAACTGCTTCAACATCTGGATCTGGAACGCGATCAACATCACCATCCGCTACTGCGAGGCATTCCGGGGCACTCCGCCCGCGGGCGACAAGGGCGGGTTCGATATTGATTGGGGCTGCCAAGCCTGCACGCTCGAATACTGCTATGCCCATCAGAACGAAACCGCGGGCATCCTGCTGATGGGCAATGGCGAGGACAAATACCGCGGCTTTCCCAAGCAGAGCCGCTACAACATCTGCCGCTACAACATCAGCGAGAACTTCGTCACCGTCACCGCCACCTTTGAACAGAGCAAGGTCTACAACAACATCATCGTTTGCGACACCGACGCGACGGCGTTGGACATCGGCGGCTGGCCCCTGGGGATCGGGCCGGAAGGAGACACCTCAGGAGGATGGGTGTCCAAGAGCGAGTTTCTCAACAACATCGTGGTCAGCCGCGGCAAGGGTGTGCCGCTGGCGGTAGGTGAGGACTCAACCCAACTCGGGAATGTGTTCGACCACAACCTCTACTGGCGAGTGGGCGTGGCCGAACCCCTGGCGAAGTGGGGCGGCCACACGGATGCAGCCAAGTTCTGGGAGGGCAAGGGGTCGGAAGGTCGCATCCTGCCGCAGGAATTCGCGACCTTGGCGGATCTCCAACGGGCTACCGGCAAGGAGGCGCACAGCATCTACGCGGACCCGGGAGTTCGAGACCTGGGCAATGGCGGGATCGGGCGGCTCCCGCTGGATGCGTACCGACTGCTGGCAGGCTCTCCCGCGTTTGGTGCGGGACGCAGTGTCGAGCTGAGCGAAGAGTGGCTGGCAGAGCGCCGGAAGTACCTCGCGGATACCGGCGCTGAGGCCTATGGTATTCCTATGGAGCCGCAGGCGGTGGTCAGCGACTACTGGGGCGGAAAGCTCGGTTCAGCCGCCAAAGTCACCATCGGCGCGCAGGGAGAGTGACAGCCTGCCAGTGCCGTCCTCTCACTTCATCAGCAACAGCACGAATAGCTGCGTCGCGAGCACGCGCAGCACCATCGTCAACGGGTAGACCGTGGCATAGGCCAACGTCGTCGCCTCCGACCGGGTGCTGGTGGCGGCAAACGCCAGCGCCGCGGGATTGGTGGTGCAGCCGGCCATCAGCCCGCACGTCGCCGCGTAGTGCCCTCTGAGCAGCGTTCTCCCTGCGAGCGCGACCAGCACGGTCGGCACGATCGTCACTACGGTTCCCCAGAGCATCCACCTCAGCCCATCGCCGCCTGCCAGCGTCTCCACGAACCGCCGCCCGGCGATGAGCCCCACACAGGCGAGGAACATCGCTATCCCTAGATCGCGCAGCATCACGTTCGCCGCGGCTGGCATCCGCCAGGTGAGACGACCTATTCGCTCCCGCCCGCTGAGCGCGATGGCTGCGATCAAGGGCCCGCCGGCCAGCCCGAGGCGGAGCGGCGCGGGCAAACCGCGGACCGGGAAGGGGATGCTCCCAATGAGCACTCCTAGCGCGATCCCGATGAAGATCGGCAGCACCTGAAGCGACACGGCGTCGTGAGCAACGCCTGTCTCCGCAGCGCTCGGGGCCGGCTCCGCCTCCGCTTCCACGCCGGCGCTGCGGTCGAGCACTCCGGCGCCGGCCGGCTGCGAGGGGAACAGCGGGCGTATCGCGATCATCGCAAGGATGATGCCGACCACGCCAAAGGGATACGAAACCGCGTAGCCGAGGGCGGGAAGCTGGCCGAGCTGCCCGGTGTATCCGGGCAGGTCTCGCAGCGCCGTCTGGGCCGCGCCCAGGCTGGGAGTATTCGTGCTCGCTCCCGCCAGTATACCGACCGCGACCGGCGTCTCGATGCCCGCTATCCGGCCGATAAGCGCGGCCAGCACTGACCCAAGAAGCACGTTCCCGATGGAGACGAGGTTGAGCGCAATCCCATGCCGCCGGAGCGGCTCAAGGAAACCGGGCCCGGCCGCGACACCGATGGCGTAGACGAACAGGACCAGCCCGAAGTCGCGGGCGAACTCGACCACCTTCGGCTCGACGACTACCCCCAGGTGCCCGAAGAGCAGCCCCGCGAAGAGCACCCCGGCCACCCCCAGCCCCGCGCCGCGCACTCGAACCGCGCCAAGCGCCAGCCCGAGCGCCGCCACCAATGCGATGATCAGCACCGAGCCGGTGATGGAGCCTGTTGTGAAGAGATCGAGGAGCCAGGTCATTGCCGCTGAGTATAGCTGGAGGGGGAGGGGAGGTCAAAGGAAGTTGCTGTGCCCATTGGGCAGGAGCACTTGCCCCGAGCGAAGTCGGAGGTTGCCCCTGCCACCTTCGGCCGACCGTTGCGGCGGTTTGGGGAGTTGTGCTACTATCAAGAGCCCGAATGCTCCGCGATAGCTCAATCGGCAGAGCGGGTGGCTGTTAACCACTAGGTTCCAGGTTCGAGTCCTGGTCGCGGAGCCAGAGCAAAGCTGGCCGGTGGCTGTTAGTCCGCCAGCTGGCGGATTCCAGGTCGCAGATGCGCCGCAGGCCTATTCGAGTCCTGGTCGCGGAGCCAGATAGCCGTGACCCGTTGCCACTGGCGGGCTTGCGGGCCCAGCGAGCCGGAGGTGACGGGACTCGGGTTCTACGTGTGGGCTTTGGCGTTGTGGGGTTTGCTCGTGACTGTTGGGGGCCGGCCATCAACTGCCGCTCGATGCGAGATGTCGGGCGGTTGACCGATAGAGAGCGCAGGAGAGCGAGAATTGCCGCAGAGCCCTGCGGTTTTCCGCGCTGACTGTCTCGGTACCTTCACGGAGATGGAGAGTGGCAATGACCGAGGATGACGCTGCAGCACTACAGGAGATTTCCGCGAAACTGGATACTGTCATCCGCCTTTTGGCGCACCAGGTAGCGGCGCAGCATGGGACCTTGGCGCGGAAGGCACAGGCGTTGTCGTCGGCCGGCCTAGGCCGCTCTGATATTGCAGCGGTGTGTGGAACGACGGCAAACACAGTTAGCGTGCGGCTTGCCGAGGCGAAGCGGAAGCCGAGGACTGCGAAGAACAGGAAGTAGGAGACACCTCTAGTGGCATCACCGGATTCCGAGACTGCGCAACTGCTTGGGGGGCTCCAGCAGATAGGAACACTCCTCGTCTTTGCCTTGCCTCAGTTTGGGGCTTCGAAGAGCGACATAGCGTCGGCCACAGGGATGAACCAGAACTCGGTAGGCAGGATGTTCTCAGAAGCAACCGCTGGGAATCGTAGGAAGGCAGAGAACACGAAGCTGCGGCCAGGTACGCGCCGCGGGAGGCGTCCATGTGCGATGACAAAGCACCCGATGCAACTGCACGGCTGGAGTGGCTGCTGGCCGCATTGGTTAAGTTGCAGATGGCCCCGATCCTGGAGAGGGAGCTCACAGACGATTTCCATCGCCGCCTATACGCACTGACCGGCAAGGCAACCAGGCGTCAGATTCAGCAGAAGCTGAAGTGCGGGCCCAATCGGATCTCAAGCACTTGGGTCCGGTGGGAGCAGATGGGCATCATCGCCAAGGATGGTGCAGCGTATAGGAGGGTTACGTAGCATGGGCGAAACCGAGAGGGAACTGCTTCCGGCGATAAACGGGAAGCTAGATCGGCTGATCGCGGTCGTGGCGATGCAAGGTCGCAGTCAGGATGAGCAGATTCGCGTGCTGCGGAATCTGGGGTTCGACTGGGATTCCGTAGGTGGTTTTGTGGGCCTGAAGCCGGCCGCGGCCAGAATGCGTCACAGGCGATCGACGTCGTAGGGAGCTGTAGCCAGTGCCCGAGACAGAGCATACACAAGAGAACATAGCGTACATCCGCACGCACGTTGACCGTATCGAGCAGTTGACGCGTTTTTCCATTGCCTCCAACCCGAAGTCCGTGGAGTTCATTGCTGACTACCTGAAACAGAGAAAAGGCGCTGCGGAAGTCTACGTTCTCCTCGGCGAGAAGCCTATGAGTCTTGAGGAGATCATGAAGAGGACGAGGCAGAGCAAGGCCACCGTGTCGAGGATATGCACCCACTTGGCGAACCAGGGGATAATCGGCCGGGTTCCAGATCCGCAGAATCGGAGATCGTTCAAGTACTGCTGGACCGACCTGGAGAAGATTGCCGGGGTCTCGAAGATTGCGAGACGCATCAAGTAGAAGCCGATTGCGCCTTCATCGCTTCACAGGCGTCTTACGCGACCTCGGACTGGTCGACCGCTATGACGTTGGTCAGAGACTGGCCGGGGTAGAGGACCTGCGCCTGTCCACGCTCAGGTCCATGCTCGCGCCATTCCGCGCGGACCTCCCGCAGGGCATAACGTTGGACTTCCTAGCGGAGTCGGTGCTTTCCGCTCTCGCAGAGATCGCACCCGACACAGAGGCGTGGCGAGAACGGTTTGGGCAAGCAAAACCGACCCTGGTCGGGATACGCCCAGGCAGAGCGCAGGCAGGTAGGTACCACAAGCACGTTTTCGAGATCCTGAAGGCCGTTTTCGACAGGTTCCTCTCGAATGGGCACATTGAGCAAGAGATCAACGCAGGCATCCAGCGCGTCGACATCATGTTCGACAACACTGCGGGTGTTTTCGCGACGATTGCCGCAAGGATAGGCCAGGCCAGCCCGTACCTGCCTTTTGAGTGCAAGAACTACACCGGTGATCTCGAAAACCCCGAGTATGACCAGGTGTCGGGTCGCCTGACCCCGATGATCGGCGCGATCGGCGTTCTGATCTTCCGCCACGTCAGGAACTGGGCGCGTGCCAACCAGCACTGCCAAAGCAGGCGCAAGGATGGGAAGGTCATCCTGCTGTTTGATGACGATGACCTCACCACGATGTACGAAAGGCGCTTTGTTGGTGACACGCAGGGCATGGAGGAGGTCGTTCTTGGTCGGTTTCGATCACTGGAACTTGACGTTCCCGCAAAGTGATGCCGGAGATCGCGCAGAGCGATAGTGAAGTCGTTCCGTTTTCCTGCCTATCCTGATTCGAGGTTCGAGCCCTGGCCGCGCAGCGGGATCGTGGTCGCGGCGAGAGGCCGCCCGCAATGTGAGCACTGCTCCTACGAAGCCAGCCGCTTCCTCCACCTCCCCTCGATCTCTCTCAACCGCGCCGACTGCTCCGGCGTCACGGTTGGCTCCTTCGGGCGGGACAGGATGTCAGCGACCGTCTTGGCGGCGCGTTGGCCGAGGGTCGGGCGGCCGGCGGCCTCCCATGCTTCTCGCCGCTGAAGGGAGAGCAAGTCGCCCTCGATTTGCTCCTCACGGAAGTGCGAGAGGGTGTGCTCATGAGTCAGGAAGTCACCGCTCTCGACGCAGGCGCGGATCACCTCTTCGGCGATGGTCTCGGGTGTCACCTCGATGCCGCGCTGGGCGCGGAGGAAGATGCCTGCCAGCTCGTTGTCAATGACTGCCTGCTCCAGCGAGAGCGTGAACTCGGTCTCGAGCTGGCCGATGCCCCAGATGATGTTCACACCGCCGAGCGCGTGGAGCATCCCGGTGGTCGCCTTCTCCAGTACCGATTGCTCGTCACAGATGAAGTTGTCGCTGCTGATCCACGAAGCCGAGGGCATCCCATGATAGCGCGCGATCTCTGCTCCCGCCGCCGCGATGAGGGCGTCCTGCACGCGGCCGCTCGTCGCCAGCGCGGACCGCATATCCAACATGTGCGCGAAGCCGAGGTTGAACACACACGGCCGGCCGGGCTCGAGCACTTGCAGGATGACGATCCCCGATAGCGCCTCCGCGTTCGCCTGGGCGAGAGCGCCAGCGAGCGTCACCGGGGAGGTGCCCCCGGCGAGCGGCTCCGCGTTCACCATCATCGGCAGCCCTCGGCCGGAGGTGTTGAGGAACAGCTCCATCGCTGCGCGACCCCAGTGGAATGGGCTGACGATGGAGTAGCCAAAGCTGACGATCGGGCGCTCAGACAGGGGAACACCCTCTGCCAACACCTCGGCCATCTCGATGATCGCGAGCGGGCCATTGCCGGTGAAGATCACGGGCCGCAGGTGCTTGGTCGAGTTCTCGGCGAGGATGCGGAAGCCCACGAAGTCGCGGACCTGGGGCGGGTGGTCGTGGATGCTCGTGCCGACGACACCGTGCACGTGCTCCAGCGCGTCGAGCAGCCGAGTGAACTCCGCGAGGTCGGCTGAGGCGATCTCCTTCCGCTCCCGCCCGCGGGCAATGCAGAGCGCGTTTCCTCCCCAGAAGACCGTTCCGCCGTCCGCGCCCACCTGAGCAGAGCCGCCGCGACGGTCGGCGAGCCCGATGTTCCGCGGCGCCCTTGCCACACACTCGGCGACAAGCTCGCGTGGAATGCGAATCCTCACCCCGTCGGCGTCGGTCTTGGCCCCGGCAGCCGCCAGCTTCCGCACAACGTCAGGGTGGTCAACCTTGATGCCAACCGACTCAAGCAGGCTGAGGCTCGACCGGTTGAGTTGTTCGATCTGGGGAACG
>Ga0315275_10002866_pt1 | contig 15760 bp, 9 predicted proteins | sample YL17G03_0_MG_FD_205557 | JGI IMG/M metagenome (GOLD analysis project Ga0315275, IMG submission 205557) | Sediment microbial communities from Yellowstone Lake, YNP, Wyoming, USA - YL17G03_0 | ecosystem: Environmental > Aquatic > Freshwater > Lake > Sediment | place: USA: Wyoming | collected... | reverse complement strand
CGGATCCAGGACGGTTTGCCGCGTTCACGCCTTGACTCGAACCAGCAGACGACCGCCGGGTCATTTATCCCATCATCGCCTTCCCGATGAGCCCAGAATCGCTTTCCGGTCACGAGGTCGGGCAATCCATCGCGGTTGATGTCGGCCAGGTGCAGGGCGTGGAGCTGGGAGATGCTGTCGTCGACCTCGTGTGGCTTCCAGCCTTCCGGGGTCTGCTCATACCACCAGAGCCCGTAGCGATGGGCGCCGCTGCTCACCGCATCCTCATCTCCGTCGCCATCGATATCTAGGACCAGCATCTGCGCCGGGGCCTCGAACCCGAGCTTGGCCTTATGGAAAACCCACGGCGCACTCGCCGCGTCGGCAGGCCCCTCCCACCAGCCCTCTGGGCAGACCACGTCATCGCGGCCGTCGCCATTAATGTCCCCCGTGCCCAGGCCGTGACCGGGCCTCGGGTCCTTGGTTCCGGCGATGACCAGGATAGGCCAAAGCTTCGTCGGATCGGAACCCGGCCGGGCCAAGGCCATCCCCTCTTCGGATACGAAAAGCAGTTCTTTGTGCCCGTCCTTGTCTACGTCTATCCAGTTGGGGCTTTCGTTGCCGGTCTTTTCAATGGCCGCGTATTCCCTCCAAGGGCCGGCCGACCGGCCCGGATTGCGCAGCCAGCGCGTTTTTGCTCCCGGGAAGCCGACCACGATCAGGTCCGTCCAACCGTCGCCGTCGAGATCCTCGGCGAAGCATAAAAACTCCTCGCTGTAGCCTTCGGGATTGTACTCCTTGGGCGAGCCGAGCATCGGCTGGGGCCTCCAGTCCGGTCCGAAGTAAAGGATGTTCCCCGTGGCGATATCCAGCCGGCCGTCGCGGTTGAAATCCGCTACAGCGACGCCCTCGCTCCGGAACGCGCCATCCAGCTTAAGGCGGCTGAAGGCGGGAGCCGGAGGTAGTCCAGCCAGCGTGCGGATCTCGTCGAGGACCTTTTCCGCCGCTTGGCGTTGATCAGACTCCACTGGCTCGGCCAGGACTCTTTCTAGGGCGTCACGGGCGGCTTCGGCCTGCGTTTCTTTGAGTCCGGCGGCGATCTCGATCACGGCCTGAGCGGCCTCGGCCCGGGTGGAGGCATCCTCCAGCATCGCCAAGGCCATCTCGAGCGCTTGCTGATCGGGCATCTTGGCCAGGCCGGCCAACAACAGCCATTTCTCCTCGGACCTCGTGGTAGTGGGTAAAATCTGCCTGAGCGCGTCCGCGCGCTCCGCATCGGTAAGCTCTACACTCTCCCTGTCCGTCGCCAGGCGAATGTACCCGCGAACCGCCTGGATACGGAGGCCCAGTTCGGCAGCGCCGTTCGCCAAGTTCAGCAGATCTGGCAGGAGCTCCGGATCATGCGTTTCACAAAGGGCGAAGGTGGCCGCTACGCGCAGGCTCTTATCTATATCGCTCAAGGCTCTGCGCAGAGCGGCCCGGATTTGGGCATCCGCCAGCGCACCTGCGGCCTGGAGCAGCGCCGCTCGCGCCGAGGAGTCGTCGCCGGCGAGTCCGGCAACGATAGGTTCGGCATCCACACGGACGCCCCATCCATGGAGCCGCTGGCAGGTTGTGCGCAAAGCATCGCGCGCCTGGGTACGAGCGGTTTCGTCCCCGGCTTCGACGACCAAACGCACCAAAGACGCTATATGCGCCGCATCCGCGAGTTGTCCAAGCGTCAGGAAGGCCGCCTTCCGGGCCGGGTCGGAACCCTTATCGACCACGGCCATAAGATCGACCACGGCTTCCCTATCGCCCCGGCCGGCCAGGGCGCGCCCCGCTTCCGCTTGTGCGGCCGGCTGGCCGGCCTTCAAATGGGAAATCAGGGCACTTGTCACGTCGCCGTGTCGCAGCAAAAGAAGAGCCTGGCGGGCCGCTCTTTTTTCGGCTTCATCAGCCGAACCGGCTGATTGCAGGAGGATGGCCACAGCCTTGTCGTCACCCAGGTCACCCAGCGCACCGAGGGCGGCGACGCGCACCCCCGGGTCAGGACTCTTGGCCATGGCGGTGAGTGCCGGGGCGGCGGCCGAGTCGCCGCGCTGCCGCAGCGCCTCTATCAGCGCAACCTGGATCGGGGGCTCCACTTTTTCGAGTGCTCCGCACAATACCCGAGTCACCTCGGGACCCGCAACTTCCCGGGACATCTCGAGGCCGACGGCCCGAATCGAGACGTCATCGCCCAGTATGGCTGTCTTTATGAGTTCAAGCGCCCGGCTCCGGTCGGCCGCGGCGATCAGGCCGAGGTACGCCGCCGCACGGATGTGCTCCGGAGCAGGAATCCTATACAGTTTCTCAAAAACGGCGGAGCCTTGGTCCCGATCACCTTCAGCGAGCGCCTGGCTCGCGACCTCGAGCAAAGCGTCGAGGATCGCATTTCTCGGTTGTGACGTACGGATATCCGACAGGGCGGCGAACAATGCGCCGACCGCCCGGGCACCGCCGATTCGCCCCAGCGCCGCCGCCGCGGCGCAGGCCACGTTGGGATCGGAGGCGGCGAGAAACCCGGAGATTTTCGGGACCGCCGACACTTTCCGGCGTCGGCCGAGCGAATGGATTATTCCGGCCAGCGTTAGGCCAGTGGTCTTGTCCAACGCCTCGATCAGGGCCAGTCCGGCCTCCGGCGCCGGCATCGATTCCAGCGCATAGCGCGCCGAGTGAGAAAGGTCCGTATCGGCAAGGAGTTCAGCCAGCGCGGGCACCGACCGGGCCGTGCCGATGCGCTTGAGCTCGGCGCAGGCGGCGTCCTTCTCCTGCGGCGAGGCAGTAGATTTTAAAACATTCAGCAGTTGTTGCTCGTCTTTGGATTGCGCCAGCGCGAGCGTCGGGGTGCAGCAGAAGGTAACGACTGCTGCCAAGCAGAAAAACAAGGCCAGCGCCAAGGCTGGGATTTTCAGGATGGCCGTCTTCGCGATGATCCTATTCATGTCGGCTCTCCCCTCAGGCGCCCCACGGCGCGCGCTGGGCGATCGACAGCATCCGGTTGGCTTCGTCGTCGCCGCTGAATTCCTCCCGCGCCGGGTCCCACCTGAGCGGACGCTGGAGTTGTTTGACGACGCCGCCCAGGAGCAGCGCGCTAGCCGAGCGGTGGGCGATATCGGCATCCGAGATCGGCCGTTTTCGAGTCCGCACGCATTCCAGGAAATTCCCCGAGTGGCTGTCGCTCCGATAAAGATGGACTTCGCTCGGGTGGAGGGGCTCGCGGGCGACCCGGGACGGATAAGAAACTAGGACATTGCGATCCACGGCGATCCGGCCCTCGCTCCCGACGAAGACGGCGCCGCCCTCGCCGCCGATCGACTCACCGGGATAAGGCCTCCCATAGACGACGATACCCTTGGCATACCGATAATTCGTGCGGCCTTCCTCCATAAAGAGCTCCACCGGTCCGGTCTCGTCGGAGTCCGTGGCCCATTGAACGATATCATAATGGTGCTGGCCCCAGTTGAGCTCGCCGATATCGAACGGGTGCGGCCCGGTGTCTCCGTTATAGGGTATTTCGGGCGCTGGCCCAAGATAGAGATCCCAGTCCAGGTCCTCGGGAACCGGCAGGCCGGGTCCGAAGCGCTTGGGCCAGGCAATGGCCCCTCCGTCGCGGTAGGCGTAGATTTCTTTGAGCTTGCCGATGCGCCCGCTCCGGACGAACTCGCAGGCCCGCCGGAAGACGCCGTCGTATTCGCTGCGCTGCTGGGTTCCGGCTTGGTAGATACGCCCGTATCGACGCACAGCCTTCAGCACAGCTCTACTCTCTCTCACCGTGACCGCGGTCGGTTTTTCACAATAGATGTCCTTTCCCGCCTGGGCCGCCATGATCGCCATGGTGGCGTGCCAGTGCGCGGGCGTGGCGATGAGCAAGGCGTCGATATCGGGGCGGTCGAGCACGTTCCGGAAGTCGACGTAGGCCTCGCACGACCGGTAATTCCCCTTGCCATAGGTCTCGGCATAGTGCCGGTTGACCCGCTGTTGGGCGCTCTCGCGGCGGTCGCGCCAGACATCGCATACGGCCAGCACCTGGACGTCCTTGCGGGCTGCGTAGCCGCCGGTGAGATAGGTCCAGGCCCCACCGAGCAGATGGCCGCCGCCCTGGGTCCCGACGCCAATGAAACCCATCGTGATGCGTTCGCTGGGAGCTATGGCACTGTCAAGGCCAAGAGCTGAGCCTGGGATGATCGTGGGGCCGGCCATTGCGGCCCCGAGGATGCCGACGCTCCGGCGCAAGAACTGCCTTCTTGTCAATATCGTTTTTTGCCGCATGATTTCTCCCTCGCTGAGTCCTAGCCTCTCTATCGTTCTGATACAAGCCTAAACCAGTAAATAAATAGTTCTTTCTCGAGCTTCTCATGATTAGGGGATCTTTTTGCAATGATTTCCCAAAAATGATCATTATGCCGCTTTTGTTTGAGATGTGTGAGCTCATGGAAGACTATGTATTCGAGCAAATATTCAGGCAGTTGCCGCCCAAGTTTATTAATGATGAGATTCTTGCTGGAGCTAAAGCTTGCCCACTTTGTTTTCATTAATCTGAGAATGACGTTATTTAGCCTCACATTCAATTCATCCGCTGCCTTTATGATCAGCGACAACATGAGCCCTTTAAACTCATCGTCGCTCCTCTGAATTAGCTCCCTTTTCTCTGATTCTTTCAGGCACTCTTCAATGAGACCCTGTTTCTTTAGAATCCACTGTTCGTGTTTATTAAACAATCCCTCATGTCGAGAATTCAGAGGGAGCACAAAATGGAGTTCCCCTGTGGTGAATTCGAGACGAGGATACTTAATCTTTCTATGAGAGATCTTATGGGGAATTCTTTCAAGATCCATAATTCTTGACGTTATCCGCCAGCTTTTTATGAAGCGCATTCATATCATCAAAAGACATCCTGAACTTGCCTTTAAGCTTCCTTACGAAGCTCCTGATATCCCTTTCGACTTCTTTCTGGGCGGTCGCCTGCTGCATCCAACCCGCAAAAAGGTGGCCCTGTAGGGATTGTGAAAGTTCTCTGACGATTGCCACAAAATCGTTCGCCCTCTTGATGCACCTTTCGAGCTCGAGCAAAATCGAATATTCAAGATTTGAGAAGCCTAGGGCTCTCTGTCTTTCCGACAGATCTTCCTTTTCTTTGATTATCTTCAGGCTTTCTTCGTATATCCTCCTATAATCCCTCGTTTTGTCTCTCCACATCTCGAGGAGTCGCTCCACCTTTTCAGCTAAAGATTCATAAATTGGATTTCGGTGCCGGTCTACCAGGATAAACCTATTCAGTGTGAATAAGATATTCGCTGCTTTTTCCTTCCGACTTTTGACCTTCTCTTCGAGTCTCTCGAGATAATTTTCGTCAAAGGCAATCGTCGGCAAATCCTTTTCCAGCTTTTCGATTTCTGTGGCCTTATGGATGAAACGGACGGTTTTCTCATAGAACCTCTGGACAATGGCTTCATCAACCGGCCTCTGCACTACTACTTTCAGGTAATACGCATAGATCGCTGAAAGCCACTTATAATCTTCAAGATACTTAAGCCTGACCTCAGTCGGTCCGAGGAGCTCGAATAATTTCTGCAATTTCTTGTATTTATCAACGAATTCCTTTTCTTTGCCTTGTTCAGCGGTCAGGATTTCAATAGCCCGAAGCAGTGTCTCTCTCTCATAATCTCTTTGGACGTCCCGGAATATCTCGATCGTATCCCTGATTATTTTTCCGAACTCTTCTCTTAAGCTCTCATAGTCGAGAAGGACTCGCTCAATATCTCCTGAGCTATAAACCTCAAAAGCTCTCTTGAACTCTTTGAGAATTCCGACATAGTCAATGACGAGTCCCGCCTCCTTTATGTCTTTGTAAGGCCTATTTGTCCGGGCGATCGCTTGAAGCAGCCTGTGCTCCTTAAGGAGCTTATCCAGATACATGACCTGCAGGATCGGTGCGTCAAACCCGGTAAGAAGCATTTCGGTAACTATGAGAATCTTCGGATACTCTTCCTCTTTGAAGTTCTCGACGACTTTCTTTCGAATGCTCTCTGAATCGAGATGCCCGTATCTTTCTCTTGATTCGGCGACAAGCTGTTTGATCGCCCCTCTCCGATCTCCTTCGGTCGTGATGACAACCTCGGAATATTCCCTGGGCAAATGGGTATCCAGCGCTCTCTTGTATCGTTCACAAGCGAGCTTGCTTGCCGCCACCACCATGGCTTTGAATTTGCCGTCGATATTCTCCTTAAAATGCTGCGCAATATCCTGCGCAATCACTTTTATCCTTCCTGGATTCTCTAAGATAACTCTAATGGCATCGAGGCGTTCTTTAATTTCCTTCTCGACTACGCCTCGCATCTCTTCCGGCAATTCTTCATATTCCGATCTCAAGAAAGCTTCGAGGTCCGCTTTTCTTAGGTGAACTTCCTTTTCCAGTCTCGGCTGATAAACAATCTGAACCGTAAAGCCATCAACAATCGAGTCGACGATCGAATATGAATCCAGATAGGATTCCTTGGGAGGATAACTGAACTCCAGATAAGTATCCCGTCCTCTCTTCGATATGGGCGTCCCCGTGAAAGCAAAAAAGAAGGTGTTCTTGAGGATGGCTTTCATCTGGGCGGCAAGGGTCCCGTACTGACTCCTATGCCCTTCATCCACCAGCGCGATAATATTTTTCCTGGTCATCACTGTCTCCTTGTGCTTGGAGACAGTCTCGATCGCCGTCTGAAGGCTTTTTAGTTCTTGAGGTCTGAACTTATGGATGAGGACGACAAATACTCCTCTTTTGCTTCGATAATCGTCATGCTTTAAAATCCTCTTCAGGGCGCTGATCGAATCTATGATTTCAGGGCTGAAGATATCCAGGGCTGTGAATTCATCATAGAGCTGCGATTCGAGCTCGGTCCGATCGACAATAAAATAGATAGATGGGTTTCCGAGCTGCTGATGGTAATAAAGCTTATGAGCGGCAAAAATCATCGTCAGTGTCTTTCCGCTTCCCTGCCAGTGCCAGGTGAGCCCCTTGTCTTTTTCGTCTTCTTTATTCAGATTTTTAAGAACACGATCGACCATTTTATTAGCAGCCCTGAACTGCATGTAGCGGGCAACGACCTTGGTCGCTTTTCCGTGCTCGACTCTGAAGAAAACGTAATTATGGATAAGATCAAGAAGAGACCCGGGAGCAAGCATCTCCATTGCTGAATCTATAGAGTCTTTGCCTTCCTCTCTCCATTCGTATGTATTCACATCCTCTTGCCACGGCACAATAGGAAAATATCTGGCTATGCTTTCAGCAGCTATTCCGATTTGGGCATATTTATAAAGCTCGGGGACTATCCGTTCATAATCTTTGATTTGATTAAAAGCATTCAGCCAGCTTTCCGAAATTTTGGTGGGGTCCTTGCATTCGATGTTGGCCAAAGGTATCCCGTTAACATAAAGGACGATATCCGTCCTGATTGTGTCTCTTCCTTTAAAATAGGCCTGCCAAGTGATGATGAATTCATTGTTCTCCGGATTCTCGAAATCAAACAGCCAAACATATTTGACGACTTTTTCCCTTTCGAATTTAATGGGGACGCCAAATCTATAGAAGTTAAGTATTTTTTTTGACCCTTCGCTTCCCGTCGGAGCCAGCTTTAGTTCGTTCAGGACCTTATGGATTTCCTCATCCCCGATGCCTGCGGATGCGTTAATCTTTTCGATCGCTCGGCTAAGATTCCGGATTAAGAGCGGCTCTTCGAGGCTTTCTCTTTCCAGGTCATCCGAGAGAACAGACTGCCACCCCTTTTCTGTGAGTTTTTCAAGGATATAATCCTCCACGATCTTTTTCTCCGTAAATGGCATATTATGCTTCCACGACCATTCTTTTCGTACCAGTCAGCAGATCATCCATTAGACCCTTTTTGACCTTTTCGAGTTTTTCCTTTCTATTTCTTAATGCTATAAGACGCTTTTCCACTGAACCAAGAATACTAGCGATTCTATGTTGTTCTGCTAAAGTAAGTTCGGGAATTCTAAAATTTGCCAAGCGCTCCTTTGATAGTTCTTTGAATGTGCTTCCGGAGCTTAAATTTTCTAATTTGCTTTTACATTCCTGAAAATAATAGCAATAAAAGGTACAAAGGATCTCGCGAGATTTGGGAACAAGGCCTTTGCATCCCTGATTAAAAGCACTTTCTCTAAATGTGGTAGCTACATATCCGACAGGAGCCCTTGTGGAAATAATAATGGATTCCTTAGGCAGAAGACTCAAGTTAATTTCTTTTAATGCCTTTTGCGTTATTTTCCTTTCGCTTTCTTCTATGGATATCGAATCTGTCAGCTTGCTCAGGTCTGACGGTGTAATCCAGCTAATTGTGCCATCTTGCCAGTATGCTTTTTGCTTTGTAGAAGGAGTCGTGCCGGTTTTTATATCGAATAATTCTATAACTTTTTTTATTTGCCATTCTTTTGGGATTGTTCCTATTTCAGTCTTCGTCAACTCCTTATGCCCAATGCCCTTGGTTAACAGCTCCTGCATTATGCCTTTCTTCAGCCTCTGCGCCTTTTCTATTGCCTCTCCGACCTTCTCAATCGCCTGATTCACAGTCGTCAATATCTCCGCAATTTTTTTTTGCTCTGGAAAAGGAGGAAAAAAAATTTTAAAGCTTTCCAGCCGATCTTTTGATAGCTCTTTAAATGTGCTTCCACCACTGAGGTTTTGTAATTCTTGTTTTTTGCTAAGAAGGTAATAACAATAGAACATCGTATCGGCTTCTTTTCCAGGTCTTAGAATCAAGCCTTTGCAGCCTTGATTAAATGTCGAATTTTCCTGGAGTGCCGCGACGTAACCTACTGGGGCTCTTGTCGATATTATAATTGAGCCTGTAGGCAGGAGTGCTAAGCTGCAAACTTTCAATGCTTTTTCTGAGATTTTCCTTTCACTGTTCCCAATCTTGATTTTATCATCCAACCTGCTTAAGTCTGAAGGAGTAATCCAGTTTATTACTCCATTTTCCCAATAGTCCTTTTGTTTTGTCGATGGGGTTGTACCCGTTTCTACAACGAAAAGGTCAACAACTTTATGCGTCTTCCAGCCTTTTGGGATGAAGGATATTTTATTCATATTTCTTCAAGCAGCATTTTTTATATTTCAGACCGCTACCGCACGGACAATAATCATTGGGCCCCACCTTGCGCCCCGCCTTTTGTTTGTCCTTTATCATTGTGTTGGAAGCAAGGAGCCGCTCAACATCGGAGATGTCTTCTAGTTTATCCGGCTCTATTCCCGCAATTACCTTCCAGCCCCGGTCATTGCAGAGTGCTATTATCTCTTCAGCCCTCTTCGTGGTCTGTACCCGGATTATTGCCGGTCTCTTGTCAGTTCCCAGTTTTGTCATAGCATTTTTTCCATCCTTGTCTATCTATGGTCTTTCATAAAAAATATCGTTATAATAAAGGAGCTTGGGTCTGAACCGAAGGTATCGGACGCCGATTATCGTTGAAAGTTTGGCACCTGAGCATTTTTTATCTATGTCTACCGAATCCATTGATGCATCCTTAATATAATCGCCAACTAATCGCCAGCTTAATCGCCAACCTCCTAAGTTAGAATATAATGAAGCGATCTACCCTTTCCTTTTGGTGCAATTACTTTCAAGCTGATGAGCTTATTAATTTCATTTCGTACACCTTCATCCGATAATCCGGTAATCCCCCGAACTTCTCTGTTCGTAATCGAACCTTTTGCCACGATTCTTTCCACAATCTTCATCTGGCGTTCTGTTAGGGCGATCTGGCCTTTTTCTTTTAGCACTTTGATGTCTTTGCTCAAGCCGACGACCTTGTCTTTTACGGCCTTTATGCTGACCGCGACGCCCTCCGTGAAGTATTCGAGCCAGGTTGTCAAATCTAATGTGCTCTGATCCACGGTTTTTAGCGCGGCATAATAACCGCGGCGGTCCTGGTCATAGTAGTCATCAAGCGTAAAAAATCTTTTAATATCGAAACCTCTCCTATAAAGAATGAGGGAGGCCATAACTCGGGCTGTTCTGCCGTTCCCGTCGACAAATGGATGAATCCTGACGAGTTCATAATGAATAACTCCCGCCGTAAGCACAGGATCGATTTCTTCGGCTTCCTGAGAGTTGAACCACTCTAAATATTCATCAATCAGAGACGCAACCCGATCTGTTTGCGGAGGCATGAAAATGATTTCGCCTGTGGCGCGGTTCACCACTGCAACCTGATGATTGCGGAAGGTCCCCTCATCAGCAGGATTATCTAGAGTCTCTTTTGTGACAATCTTATGGAGCTCGAGCAAGTCTGCCTTTGCAAATGGGGCCCTCTCGGCAAACCCAGGGATTTTGTCTAAAGCTGCGATGTAATTCAAAACCTCTTGCTTATCTTTTCTTCTCACCATGATATCCCTGCCGGCTGCTAGGTCAGTGACCTGTTCGAGGGTGAGAGGGTTGCCTTCAATAGCCGTGGATGCATGAGCGCTCTTGAGAAGTGCTTCTCTTCGAAGCGAGACTTCCCATTTTGGAATGAGTGGAGCATTGAGAATGATTGTGCGTGCACCGACAATGGTGGTAAGGCTCTTTACAATTTTATGGGTATAGCGAAAATTTGGCTTAAACATTATTTCTCTCTATAAATTTCTTTGAGATAGCCCTCGATTTTTGTCTCGATCTCAGCGCTTTCTTTCTCGAGGCGGCGCAGGTCTTCCCATTCCTTTTCGACATCGATTTTTTCCGTTTCTTCTTCCGGGAAGACATAGAGCGTGACATTGAGGTTAAAATCGTTTTCTTTCATTTCATCAAAGGCGATGATTCTTGAAAACCCCTCAATCTCTTTGAATTCTCGGTAAGCTTTGGCGATTTTATCAATATGCGAATCGGCCAGTTGCTTAAGCTTTCGGACTTCCGAGTGCTGCTGGTATTCCCGGCCGGCGTTTATGAATAGAATCTTGCCCCTTCTTTCGGTCGGTTTGTTTTTATTGAGTATTAGGACTGCGCCCGGAGCACCGGTGTTATAAAAAAGCTTCTCAGGGAGAAGGATGACGGCTTCGATTTTGTCAGAATTGAGAGCAGCGGTTCGAATGGCCCTTTCTTTTCCGCCGCGAAACAGGCAGCCGTTATCGATTACGACGCCCACTCGTCCGTCTTTCTCATTTGCTGAGGCCAGCATATGCTGGATCCAAGCCCAGTCCGCAGACTGGCGAGGAGTGAACCCGTATTCAAAGCGCTCTTTCCAGAATTCACCTTTCTTCAGCGTTTCTTCGTCATAGCCGTCCTGGTTCCAGGGGGGATTGGCGATGACCATGTTGAATTTCTTGATGCCTTCCTTTTCTTTGAACTTGGGATAGAGCAGGGAATCACCTTGGGCGACCTGAGCATTTCTAATATCGTGGATATAAAGATTCATCTTGGAGAGCGCGAGGGTTTTATAATTGACCTCTTGTCCGAAAAGAAAGAGCTTGTCGAGGGCTTCTTTTCCAAATTCATTCTCCACATGTTGATAGGCGGAGATCAGCATTCCTCCTGAGCCATAGGCCGGATCGTAAACATTATCTCCGGGCTTTGGCTCTAGTATCTCGACAAGAAGCTTGATGACTTCCCGAGGCGTATATATTTCGCCTTCTTTCGCCTTCTGAGGAGCGAAGTACTTGAGAATCCATTCATAGGCATCGCCGAGAATATCAGGCGCGACGTCGCGAAGAGACTTAGCGCTGAACAATTCAACAAGCTGCCTTAGGATTTCGGCGTTCTCGCGGTTTGAGGTGAACTGAACAAAGTCCACATTATCAAAGACGTCTTTAAGCTCCGGGTTTAGCTCAGATAGGGCCTTCATAGCGCGAGAGAAATTTTCAGGCAAACGAGCCGGGTCCCTGCGGATATTTTCCCAGAGAAGATCTTCGGATATGTCGAAATCGTGATAGATGGAGTTCTTCGCTTCCCGGCGAGCTTCTTCTTCTGTTAGGCCGTCAGCCAGGGCGTCCTTGTGGGCTTTTTCAAATTCTGCCTCCCATTTATCACTAATCCTTTTATAGAAGAGAAGAACAAGAATGAACGTATAATCAACCCGTGTCCGGATGAGATCTGCTGCTGCTTTAAGAAGGCCATCAAGGTCCGGGCGTGTGAGCTGATTTTTGCATATGGCCAGGGTTTCTGAAATAATTTCTTCCCTGCTTATCAATTTATAGATCTTTTTTCGAGCGTCTTCTTTATCGGCCGTGACCTCCAACCAGCCCCTTTTTCGGAGTTCCGATAAGAAGACATTGATCTGGCTCTCGCTATCGTGCATTTTTTCTCTTAGGATTCTAGCTGCATCATCGAAGCGAAAAGGAGACGCGTCGAAGGATTCCCATAAGGTTTTGTGTCTCTTTTCGAGCCAAGTTGGTATCATTTACGACCCCGATATAAATAAGTCAATATCATAATCACTTATATTATAAGTTCTAAGCATCAACTTGTCAAGACATTTCTATTTTATCGCAGGGAAAAATCATTTTTTGTTCCGGAGTGTCATGCGCAAACTTGCTTTTTTTTTGACTTCCCTGGTCGGCCCGCGATATCATTTTTTCCTGATGGCCGCCTTGCCTCTCAACCAAACAGAAATGTTGGCGAGGCTCGGCGATAAATGAAATGTCTATCAGCACGGATGAAGAGAACAGGCAAGAAAGTCACTTCTAGGAGGGAAAAATCATGGCCAAGATTGCGATGATCGGAGCGGGAAGTTTGGTTTTTGGAAAAACACTGATGGCGGATTTCCTGGCCACACCAGCCCTGGCGGGGAGCGAATACCGGCTGATGGCCCTGACCCGGACTCGGCTCGACAAGATGCACGCCTTTGTCCAGCGTATGATCAAGGACAATAGAGTGAACGCCAAAGTCATCGCCACCACGGACCGGCGCGAGGCGCTCAAAGACGCGGACTATGTGGTCGTGATGATCCAGGCGGGCGGTGTTGAGGAGTTCCGCCAGGACTATGAAATCCCGCTCAAGTACGGCGTCGACCAGTGCATCGGCGACACGATGGGACCGGGAGGTGTATTCCGGGCGCTGCGGCACATCCCGGCGATCCTCGAAGTCGCGCGCGACATGCAGGACCTCTGTCCGAACGCAATCCTGTTCAATTACGCCAACCCGATGGCCATGTGCTGCTGGGCGCTGGGCCGGACGCCGGGCCTCCAGTTCGTCGGCCTCTGCCACGGCGTCCAGACGACGATGGACTTGATCGCGAGCTACGTCGGCGTGCCCAAAGACGAGATCGACTACCTCGCGGCCGGGATCAACCACATGGCCTGGTTCCTGAAGCTCGAACACAAGGCAAAGGACCTCTACCCGACGCTCAAGAAAAACTTCGAGAAGCCCGGCTATTATGCGAACGAGAAGGTCCGCGGCGAAGTGATGCGGCATTTCGGCTACTTCATGACCGAGAGCACCGGCCACCTGTCCGAGTACCTCCCCTACTTCCGCAAAAACCGGAAGGCGCTCGACCTCTACTGCGACGAGCCGGCCTTCGGCGGCGAGAGCGGAGCCTACTACAAATATTGCGCCATGCTCGCCGAGAAATTTGCCAAGACTGATCCTCTGTCCATCGAGTCCCCAAAGCTAGGGCCGCGAAGCGCCGAGTACTGCTCGCACATCATCGAGGCCAAGGAAACAGGGGCCGTGTTTCGGCTGAGCGGGAATATCCGCAACGACGGCTACATCACCAACCTGCTGGCCGGCTGCTGCGTCGAAGTGCCGATCTATGTGAACCGGACCGGTCTGCACCCGACCTTTGTCGGTAATCTTCCGCCCCAATGCGCCGCACTCAACATGACCAACGTCCTCGTCCAGGGTCTTACAGTCGAAGCAAGTTTCAAGGGCGAACCGGAGCTCGTCATGCAGGCCGTTGCCCTCGATCCTTTGACCGCCGCTGTCCTCACCTTGAAGGAAACCCGGGACATGGTGGCCGAGATGCTCGAAGCTGAAAAGAAATGGCTTCCCCAGTTCGCCGGCAAGAAGCTTCGCCTGGTACCGACAATCCGCATTCCAAAAAATGTCCGGCGGCAGGAAGTCCCGCTCGATCCCACGCTAGCCATCGCCAACCGCTTCATGAAGCTGGCCAAAGCATAATGGGGTCTGCAACAATCAGCCTGGAACGGGCGAGTTCTCTTCCTCTCATTGCTGAGGCTTGCTGACTCGTACAGATAGCACCTGGCCTCAAGCAGGGACACGCGTGGCCGTTCTTCAGCGTGGTTCTTATCGTGTCTAAGCTTTGTCAAGATGTCCCCTCAACTGCCAAGCTAAAATGTCCCCCGGCATTGGGGGCGGGTGTTGTTTCGTAATACACCTGGAGGATGTGTCGGGTGCTGCGGGTGTCGCCGGGTTGATGGGGCCGTCGACTCCGGAACGGCTCTCGCAGAGGCGTCGGGCCGTGGCGTCCGATGCATTGTCCCTCGAGCCAAACCGTCCAAGCTCCGTCGAGGTGCTGGCGGACCAAGACGCGGCGGCGGGCGTAGCTGCGGCAGCGAGGTCCCGGCGGGAGATCGATGACCAGGCCACCGAGGCGGACGGTGTTGTCGTTGGCCACGGTGGCTTCGTAGGCGAAGGAGACGAGTTGATAGCGCTGGGCAGCATTGATTTTGCGGAAGGCCGTACCGGGGAGCTCTGGCCTCTTGGCGAAGCGGGCGTTGAAACGATCGAGGTAGACGGCCTCCAGCCAGGCGTTGGCCTGATCGATCCCGGTGATGTTCGCCAGGGCCATCTCGGCGATGAGGCGATCCTGGAAGGTTCCGCCTTGGCGCTCGATGCGGCCCTTCCCCTGGGGAGAGAAGGAGGGGATGGGTTCCGTGCCCAGTTCTTGAAGGACCCGTCCGACGTGAGTCGGGAAGCGTACGCCGGCCAGCTCTTCCTCATGGCTCCAGTGGTTATCGTTACGGAAGAGAGCGCTGTGGCGGTCCTGATAGACGGCCGCGGGGACTCCGTGCCGCCTCAGGACCATATCCAAGAGTTTCAGATAGCCGATGGCATCCTCTTGGGGCCGGAACAGAGCGCCCAGGACGGTCCCGGTCGCGTCGTCTGCGGCATGGAGAAGGCTCGCGGCGGGCCGCTGGGGACCGAACCAGAGATGAGGACTGCCGTCCCACTGCATGAGGAGTCCGATCTGAGGTCGCCGCGGACGCCGGCTGCGGTGCTGGGGTGGTCGGCGACGCCGTTTCGGCCGGATGCCAGCCTCGCGCAGCCAGCGGCGGACCGTCTCTCTCCCGATCCGAAGACCCTCCCGCTCCTCCAGCATCTCGACGAAGTGGGTATCATTGAACTGCGAATAGACCTCCCGGTGGAGCGCCAGAACCCGTTCGCGGATTTCCGGACCCAGGGCGTTTGGGGCAGCCTGGCCCCGGCGCCGATGGGCCAGTCCCTTTGGACCTTCTCGCCGATATCGGGCCACCAGACGCTTCGCTTGACGATAGCAGACCTTCATGAGCATAGCCCCCGCCTTCAAAGAGAGCCTCTTCCGGACGACCTGCTCGAGAACCTGCATCCGCTGTGCCTCACGCCTGCTCAAGGTTATAAGCTCCTTCATGTCCGCCTCCTCGGAGGGGACATTCTAGCTTGGCAGTAAAGGGGGACACTATTGCTAGGCTATCACAAGCGTGGTTCTTATCGTTTATAGCTTGGCATAAAATATGCTATAATTAACTTAGCCTAACGCAGGGGTGGAGAGATGGCCTGTCTTTGGGGGCGGCCGAAAACTAAGAGGGGAAGAATTTCCTTCGTTTTTTTACTGATCTGTGGATTTTTTT
>Ga0315275_10002865_pt1 | contig 15761 bp, 14 predicted proteins | sample YL17G03_0_MG_FD_205557 | JGI IMG/M metagenome (GOLD analysis project Ga0315275, IMG submission 205557) | Sediment microbial communities from Yellowstone Lake, YNP, Wyoming, USA - YL17G03_0 | ecosystem: Environmental > Aquatic > Freshwater > Lake > Sediment | place: USA: Wyoming | collected... | reverse complement strand
GCTACGGTGGCGACGATGATGTTGACTTCTTCGCGGATGAAGCGTTCCTGGTTCTGGTGGCGCTCTTCGTCGGTCAGGCCGGCGTGGTAGGGCAGGTTTTTGTAGCCGGATTTATTCAGTTTTTTGGAGATGTTGTCGACGTCTTTGCGGCGGAGGCAGTAGATGATGCCGGCTTCTTTGTTGTGTTTTTCTAATACTTCGGTGAGCTGGTCGATAATGTTGTCCCTGGGCATGACCCGGTAGCACAGGTTGGGGCGGTCAACTGAGGCGATGTTGACCTTGGGATGGACGAAACGCAGCTGGGCGAGGATGTCTTCCTGGACTTCTTTGGTGGCGGTGGCGGTGAAGGCGTGGATGTTTACGCCCGGGAAGTTGTCTTTGATCTCGCCGAGGCGGCGGTATTCGTCGCGGAAATCGTGGCCCCAATGGCTGATGCAATGGGCTTCGTCGATGACGAAGAAGGATAAGTTGACTGAGCTTAATAACTCCAGGGTGTCCTGGGTTTGCAGGCGTTCGGGGGAGATGTACAGGAGTTTGACCTGCTTGTCGCTGATGCGCTCGATGACTTCGTTCTGCTGGCGGCTGGTCTGGCTGGAGTTGAGGCAGTCAGCTGGGATGCCCATGTCTTTGAGGCCGTCGACCTGGTCTTTCATCAGGGAGATCAGCGGCGAGATGACTACGGCCATGCCGTCTTTGAGCAGGGCCGGGAGTTGGAAGCACAGCGATTTGCCGCCGCCGGTGGGCAGGATGGTCAGGGTTTCCCGCTCGTCAAGGATAGCCAGGATGGTTTCGGCTTGCCAGGGGCGGAACTGGGTGTAGCCCCAAAAGCGTTTGAGGCAGGCGAGCATTTCTTTGGAGATGTAAGCGGTGGGGGTGGTGGGTGTTGTGGTTGTGCGTGTGGTTGGAGGCATAAAATTAGGTAATTTAGGTGTGTAAGGCTTTCATGACGGTTTGGGGAGCGGCTTCGGCTACTTTAAGCAAGGCCAAAGCCGGGCCTTCGGGGCGTCTTCTGCCCTGCTCCCAGTTCTGTAGAGTATCAACACTTACACCGATCATGAGGGCGAATTTGACTTGGGAGGCGCGCAGTTTCTTACGCGTGTTTTTAACCATGATCGGATCGAATTTGAAGACCCGGGAAGGCTTGCGCTGGCCGGCATGGATCTCCCTTGTTTGGTCGATACTCTTTAATAAGTCGTTAAAGTCTTTATTTCTCATAATAAACCGCCTTTTACGTGTTCTTTCAATATTGCCAGTTGTTTATTGGTTAGATCCTCTTGTTCTGACTTCTTATAAACGAACAGCATATATATTCTATCATTACTGGTATACCAATAGTATATAATTCGTAAACCGCCGCTTTTTCCTTTTCCGGGAACAGCCCAGCGTAATTTCCTTAGTCCACCGCCTCCCGGGATGACTGCTCCCGCTTCGGGATTAATGACCAGCGCCCGTTGGAGTTCGCGGTATTCGTCATCAGAAAGAGCCGCTTTTATTCTTCTGGTGAAAACGGGGGTTTCGATTATTTCCATATTTCCCTTACAGTTAAAGTATACGCCATTGGCGTATATAAGTCAAGTTATAATTTTCTTTGCGCTTCTACTACAATAGACGCAAAAAGAGGTAAAATCTAACTAAAATAATTTAAGTTTTTTGGGGGTTTGTTGCGGAAAGATATGACGAAAGTAAAGCTTTCGAATAATGAGAAGCGTCCCCATTGTTTAAGCCAGTTGCAGAACGTGGGTTCTGGCTTGTTTTTCGGCTTTGGTTTTAGGCTTGACGGTGATCTTAACGTCGTTGCCTAAAGCGTTCATTAGTTGAAAAAGGTGATCCAGGGAGAACATGCTCAGCTTGCCATTGACTAAGCAGGAAACTTTGGACTGAGGGATACCCAGGAGCTTGGCTGCTTGTTTCTGGGTCAGGCCGCGTTTTTTGATGATTTCGGCGATGAGGAACATGATCTCGGCCCGGGCTTGGACTTTCTCGGGAAAAGCGAGGCCGATGTCCGCAAAAATGTTACCGCTTCCTTTTTGGATCTTCTCATTCGTACTCATAGTCAGTGCCCTTCATTTGTAATAAGCATTATACTCCTCTTCCGCTGTCCGTAAACGCTGTTTTATTAAATTAATATCCTGCTGGGGCGTTTTAATGCCATGTTTCGACTTCTTTTGAAAACAGTGCAGGACGTACAGCGCGTTGGGGAATTTTACGGTATAAACTGCCCGATAGGTGTTGCCATCAAAGGTCTCGATAATTTCCAGAACTCCGGCCCCGTTAAATCCCCGCAATGGCTTGGCCGCTGCCGGCTTCTCTCCTCTCTGGGCTACAAAGAGGGCATATCCGATGTCTGAGCGCACTTCTTCCGGGAAAGCCTTAATATCTTCCTGGGATGAGCCTACAAAATTTACTTTCTTGAGCATGCTTCTCTCACTTAAAATATACCATATTTGGTATAATTAGTCAACTATTGTTTTTGGGCCTCTACTATAATAGACGCGAAAAAGTGAGAAATCTAACGAAAATAGTTTAAATAAATAGGGGCGGCCTCATTATTTGAAGAAATGAGAAACGCCCCTATTTTTATTGCGGAAAAAGATTATATTTGTAACTAATTCTAAAAGCTAATGTTAGCTACAGCGTCTACGAGTCTACGGGATATCAGCACGCATCGTTTTCGGGCTTGAGATGGGGCGTCCGCCGGCTGAGTTGGAAAGGGCTAAGCTGGAGTTAGGATTCGCTATATTCACGGGGGTGGTATTGGCGCTGAGTCTTATTACTTCACCTATGTTCAGACGATCGGCCCCTTCATGAGAAATGGTCCCATTTTGCGTAGAGTAAACATGGACAAATGAGCTGTTATCGATCTTTTCGGAGAAAACGTTCTGCATCAAAGCGACTCTGCCCAACATCGATGGATCATTATTGATATTGTTGACATACGCGCCCTTGAATAAAAGATCATTTGAACCCACCATCCAGCCTTCATACATAGTGGCGAAATCCTCATCAACATCGGTTCCGCCATAGTCCCTGGCAAAACTTTCATTACTTTTAGATATACCGCGCAGCAGCATCATTTGAGACAAAGCTATTTTCCCTATCGGATTATTGTCGGCGTAAAAGTGCCCGAATTCATGAGCGACGACACGCTCATTGGCAACAAATACTCTTTTCTCTTCATCGGAGTTGTTTTCCTCATCCCGATTAAGCATTATAAGGGTACTGCGGGAAAGAGGAATTAAAGGACTCCCGCTTTGATAGGCGCCGGGAACTTTTATTCCTTTCATATCCTGGATGCCCACCACAACCATGTCGTTAGCCGGTTTATGATCGCCGGGAATTTTATTAAAGATCGTAGCGACAGCCGAACGCAAAATAGGAGTATTCCCCTGTTCCATCACCAGTACGAGATTATCGTTCCAGATCTGTCTATTCTTATCATTAACCAGCCCCGGATTATTGCTGACTCTAGTAACAATGAAATCCTTTACGACCTGGTCAGAAGTATTGCGCTGAGTTTTGCCGACAAAAGCCATGCCCTCCGTCCTTTGATCGAAGCGTAAAAATTCACTTCCGTAAACATCGACGCTCGTTCCCAGCCAGATGGTCTTGACTTCGCGGGGAACAGGGTAAAAATCATCGCCGCATATTTCTATGCCGGTCTTCAAGACTCCGTGGGAAACATCCTGGGTGATGGGAAGGGCGGTGTCAACGATCTGGGACGGCACAGCGGAAACAACCCTCTGCTTCAGTTGTCCCAAACCGCTATTTAACTGCTGATGCAGGTTGATCGAGTTTTGATCGAACCCCGTCCTATCCAAAATAATCGCCGATTTTACCACTCCCAAAGACGGGCCTAACGGGGAATTACGGATAGCCCCTAGCGCCGAACTGCCGGCTGTTGTCAAAGACGCCACTGCAGAGTAATTTTGGATAACATTTAGCGCCGAACTGCCAGCTGTTGTCACCTGTGTCTTGAGCGTCCCGAGAGGGGAATTACGCGCGGCGCTTAAGGCGGCGCCTCCAAACGCTCTGACCCCATCCAAAAGTTCGTTTTCCGCGCAAGCAAAGCGCGGAAAGATTATGACCAGCGCGATAATTATCTTCAGTATCCTCATATTTATCCTCATGCCGAAAATGGCCGCACCTGAAAATAAAAAAACCGGTTCGCCTTATCTTTTCGGCAACCCGGTAATCAATAGAATTCGTGATCTCTACCGATCCGTGGCTTTAGTCCCAGTCTTTAAGGATGAGACCCTTTTCGATAGATACGTTATTTTACAATGCTAAAAGCCTAAATCTCCTATACTTATAAAAAAGTATAGCTTACCAGAGGGAGAAATTCAAGACATCCGGCAGGCAAATATGAAAACGGTTTCTTCGAGCGTCCCCTTTATTTGGGGAGGTCGATGGTCATGTCGACGTCTTTTTTGTCTTCTTCGGCGACTTTGAAGAGCTCTTTGTCGGTCAGGTTCATCATAGAGGCGACAAACATGTCCGGGATCTGGTGGACGCGGATGTTGTAGGAGTTGACCGAGTCGTTGTAGAATTCACGGCGGTCGGCGATCTGGGATTCCAGGTAGCTGACGCGCTGCTGGAGCTGGAGGAAATTTTGGTTGGCTTTGAGGTCAGGGTAGTTCTCGGCGACGGCAAAGACGTTCTTGAGCAGGCCGCTGAGCTGGCCTTCTTTCTGGGCGGAGTCGGCCGGGCCGGTAGCGTTGATGCAGGCGGTGCGGGCGGCGGTGAGTTTTTCCAGGGTTTGCCGCTCGTACTTCATGTAGGTTTCGCAGACGGAGATCAGTTTGGGGATTTCGTCGTGGCGCTGTTTGAGCAGGACGTCGATGTTGGCCCAGGATTTATCGACGTTGCGCGATACTTGCACCAGGCCGTTGTAGACCGAGACGAAGTAGAGCACGATCCCGATTACGACAAATAGAAATGCCAGACCCACGATAACTGCAATCATCCTTCTCCTCCTTTTATTTAAAAAATACCATCGGCAAACGCCAGAACAGATACGCCAAACTCGCCAGGCTTAATGCCGGGCCGCCCCAGACGCACTGTATACATTTCCAATTAAATTCATCGATCAATGACTGCTGGTCTTTGTGGGCTATGATAAAGGGCTGACCGCCCTCATTCCGGGCAACCCTGATGCCTTGGGCGTTATCCAGAGATATTTTAGCCATGGTATCGCCGAGCAGTCCGCTTTCGACGCGGGCAACAGCCGCGTCCCATTCCTCCGCGCTGATAATACCGTCTTGATTAGTGTCCGCTTCTTTGAGGAACTGCGGGTCCTTCTTTAACTCAACGAGACGGTCCGCGAGAATTTTTTGATCAACGCTGAGAGACTGGACGTCGTCCGGCTTGGCGGTGCCGAGCACATAGATAGGGCTGTATTCCCGGAAGCACCATTCGGTAAAACGCATTGTCTTGGGGAAAATCCAGTTACGAGACTTAATCCCGTTTTCTTCCATGAATTTGGTCAGGTTTTCCGGCATGGCCGTTCCGATACCGGTCTCGAACTTGTATTCGGGCTTCCAGTACATCTCGGAGCCTGAAGGATAGACTTTGATCTTGCCGGTAGCGTCCTGCAGGTAGAACGGACAATAAAAACTGTCGCCATGGGCAACGGTGACCCAGCGGCCGGATTTTCCGCTGTTACGGTACTCTTCGACCTGAAATTTATATGCCGCGCATTCGGTCTTGGTAAGAGGACTGTGCAAGATACTGGTTGGCCGGACTACGCCTGTAAGTTCCACCAGTCCCATAGCCAGTCCGCGCACGGTCGAGGTCGGGGTGTTTTCGATCAGGCGTTTGCGCCTCAGACGGTTGAAGCCGTAAAAAAAGGCCCAGATGCCGAAACCAAAACCTGCTGCCGCCCAAACGACATCATCGTCCCTACTGTTGCTCATCTAAGATCTCCTGCTATAAAACTATTTATATTGTATAAGAAAATCAGCCAAAAAGCAAAACAATTGCGCGCCCTGGGGACATCTGGCGAATCCGCGAAAAATAAGAAACGCCCCCTATTTCTATTTTCGCGTCCCCGATTTTCGTCCCCGATTTTTTATTGCCTATAAATATTATAGTTGTAACTACTTATAGTAACTAATGTTGGATACAGCGTCTACGGGGCTCGGGTTTATTTAAGCTCGATGACAAAAATAAAATCGGCTTCCGCCTGGAGGCTGGAGGGTTTGTTCTTCCAGAGTTTACAGTACAATGTCGCGGGAAGCCGGTCTACGAGAAAATGCAGATCGGGCTCTGCGGGGCTGCCGTTGTTGCAGCCGCCGGGCTGGCCGCAGCTGCCGCCGCAGTGGATGAAACTTTGTAATTTCACGCTGTCTTCGAACATCCGGGCATTGTTGACCCGCTTGATATTGAAAGAATAAACGGGATCCAGGTGTACAAACTCATATCCGAAATCGCGGGCGTTCAAGTTTTTCAGGTATAAAGTCGAACCTTCTACCGCGATAGCGGGAAATCTATCCTGCCTCCTGTAGTTAAAAAACTCGGACATCGCGTAGGTAACTATTGCTTTATGTTCGCGCGCGAACCATTGCAGAGAGACCGGCTCAGGGTAAGCGGGAGAACAATCCGCTTCCACGTTCCAGGACTGGATCTCATCAGGGGCCAGCAATAAAAACGGGTTGAGAATAAACCGGGATTCCTCGGAAACACCTTCGGTACTGCGCCGTCTGCTTCCGCCGCAGAACTGGCCATCTATCCCCCACCACGGTTTTTTGTCTAAGATCTGGCCGAAAACTGCTTCTGAAGAATGGTAATCGCCTGCCAATAGCTCCTGGTGCTGAGCGACATATAATCTACGGACAGCGTATACCTCAGCTTTGGTTTTATTGTCCAGTTCGATGGGCGGGTTGATGGAGATGTCGCTGGTCGCGGGTGCGGAGTTTCCCGTATTAAGGGTGTTGGCAGCCTGGGCTTCAGGGAGGACGGACGGAATTGTGATGAGTTGAATACATGAAAAAAACGAAAAAATCAATAAAGCTACCGACAAAAAACGAAACGTGTTCCGCATCTCCCCTCCATTTTGCGTTTTCTTCTAAGATTAAAAGGTCAGTCCTTGTTAAATTATACTATTCAGGCTATTTACAGCAAGCCATTTTCTTTAAAACTGCTGAAGCTATCCCTGGTAACGATAATGTGGTCGAGTACTTCTATGCCCAAAAGCTTGCCGGCTTCGGACAGCCTTTTGTTCACGGTCAGGTCTTCTTCTGAAGGATTGAGGTCGCCGGAGGGATGGTTGTGAGCCAGGATGACCTGGACCGCCAGGTGTTTGACCGCCGGTTCGAAGACTTCCCGGGGATGGACTAAACTCGCGTTGATTGTGCCAACAGAGATGATCTCGCGATGGATCTGCTGGTTGCGGGAATCCAGGAACATGACAACAAAATGCTCTTTTTTGCTTTCGCGGATGTCTTTGAGGCTGTCAAAAACGTCTTGAGGTTTAAGTAGCTGAGAGATGATCACTTTTTTGTTCTGAAAGAGGCGTTTGCCGAGTTCGATGCTGGCCAGGAGTTCGCAGGCTTTGGCTGGGCCGATGCCGGAGATCTGACGAAATTCGTCAGGAGTTAAGCAGGGAAGTTCTTCGAAGGGTGCGGCTTTGAGAAGTTTTTTGGCTACGAGCAGGACGCTCTCTCCTTTTTTGCCGGTGCCAAGAAGAATTGCCAAGAGTTCTGCCGGAGATAGACGGCCAGCGCCGTATTTAAGCAGTTTTTCCCGCGGGCGTTCGATTCGGGGAAGATCGTTAATAGTTAGATTTTGTCTTTTCATATTTTTGCCTCCTACTACAATAGACGTAAGAGACGGCAAAATCTAACTAAAAAAACTTAAAATCACTTTTAGGAATGAAAGATTAAATACACAAATTGATAATTTATAGCAAGTTACGTACAACGTCTACAATTCTTACGCTAGCCCCATTGACGGCGAAACGAAGATCTGCATGAACGTGACGTAAAGGCCTATTCCTATACTAAGAATGATATTTATTACTCCGGTAAACAAAAGGACTAATAATAGTATTGAAACAACCCAATAATACTTCCTTAGTTTCTTTCTCAATTCCGGAGAAAATCTCTTCTCAAGTATCCAGGAACCGTCCAGCGGCGGGATAGGAATAAGGTTAAAGATCCCCAGGACAATATTAGTCACAACCATGGTGCTTAAGAAGATATTGGCGTAAGCCCAGACTTTCGGAACCGGCACTCCGGCAAACGAAATAATGTTTTTCGGCATGAAAAAACCGTTGGTGGCGCAATGCGGATAAACTATGCCCAGGACCAGCCCCATAACCGTCAGCAGAATGATCCCGGTCATGGCCAGGAAGAAATTCATCGAACAGCCGGCAAGCGAGATCAACACATGGTCCCGGTCAGGTTGCTTGAGTTTCTCCGGATTTATGATGACCGGCTTGGCCCAGCCGAAAACTATCGGGCTTTTATTGATAATAAGCATCGCCGGCAGGATCACTGACCCGAACGGATCAAGATGGGCAAAAGGATTAAAGGACAGCCTGCCCATTTCTTTGGAAGTAGGGTCTCCGCATTTATAGGCGGTGTAACTGTGCGCGTATTCATGAAGGATAATGGAGAAAATCAGGACGATCGCTGAAAATATTGTCACCCAGATATTCCCGCCCCAGGCCACGGCATTATCTGCCAGCTCCAACCACTGGAGGGCGATCTTATCGCCGGGATTAAATCGCAGGTAGCGGGAAAAATTACGCCTGGCCAGCTCTATATCATGTTTATTGTTAAGCGAAAGCATTCCCAGGAAAAAGAACGGGTCGCCGTTAGAGGGGTCCTTAGCTGAGCTTTTTTCGAACATCTCAAAAGCTTTCTCATTCTCATTAAGGTACAAATTCGCTATTCCAAGAGTGAAATATGATTCCTGATCATCTAACTTCAGCTCCTCTATTTCTTTTATCAGCTCCGGGATCTTTACTAGATCATGGACATACCCAAGGTTGGCCAGTTTATTTCTTAAGCCTTCGGGAAGCGATTGCCGTTGGCTGAACTTTTCAAAGCTGGCCATATGATATTTCTCCTCCAGCCCTTTCTGGAGATGCTTTCCGTGAGTAAAAAAACCGATCAATGACGCGAGATAAATAAAGGTAAAGAACGCGCCCATGACCAGGCCGAAGAGGCTGCGCACTTTTCCGTATTGTTGACGGGTAAAACGTTTGTAGCCGAAATACAAAGAAAACAACTGCACCAACGGGACCCAGGAAAATACGCCCAGCCACAGGCATTTGTTCGACTTCCTCATTGCTTGCTTCTCTTCTTCTATCGCGGATTCAACCGGAGCTGCCAGGTAGCCGGATAATACATCTTGCGCCTCTTTTTGGCCTTTACGCGAGATGAAAAAACGCATGAGCAATAGCATTACCATAAGCTCAATGATATTCTCCGCCGCGATTATAAGAACTGACTGTAAACTAAAAACCTGGCCCGCCCGTTTTAAGCGTATCCTGGCCATATCCAGAAAAGTAAAAATTCCGGTGGTGAAGATAAAAAGTATAAATAACCTGCCGGCAGATCTTAATCCCTCTCCCAGGGCTTTCCACAAACGGTTTTTTTGGAACATGATGGCAACGGTAATAAAACACCAGAGAGCGTAAGAAGTATTGTAGATGATGACGGCGGGAAGGCTGTCCTGATTTTTTCCGAAAAAGAAAGAAGCCGCGATCATGAAACCCCAAAAAAACAAAAGCTGCCCTTTAAAAAACGGGAAATAAAAAGAGGTCTGCAGTCTTTTACGGGTATCCTGGGTCGAGGGGCCGATGGATTCGATGAAAAACCAGCTTAAGACCATGGAGGTAACAAGAGGCGCGGCGAAGATCGTGGTCAAAAAGCTTAAAAGGCCTAAAGAAAAACCTGATTCATTCAAAAAGGTAACCAATAATGCGAAAAGGCAGTAAAGCAGGACTCCGCGGGGAAAAGAAAAAACTTTCAGGCTTTGCTGAACCAGTTCGTTGATCCTCATCTTCTTACCTCCTTGCAATGCAAGCCGATTCGAACCGCTTTACAAGAGTTTTTTTCTCTTTGTTATTCTTTTAACGTGCTTCTTCACTTCAAAAATTTCAATGGCTTCCAGTATAAGTAAAATCGCCAGTAATAGCAATACGTCTCCGATGAAACCTATTAAACTCAATTTGTATTGGCCGATCACCAGGCATAAAGACCATAAGGTCATGGCCAACATGAACGCCATTGGGATAATTACAAACCAAACCTTCTTATCTTTTTTCTTGAGCCACACCGCCACAACCATAAGCACCAGGCCGGCCAGCAGTTGATTGGTAGCGCCAAAAACCGGCCAGATACTTTTCCAAGCCGGGATAATATTCCCGTTAGGATCTTTAATATTGATCAAAACCAGGACCGCGGGCAGGAATAAAGTGATCGCCGTAGCCAGATACCTGGTGTTCTTGCCTTCCATATTGAAGAATTCCTGGAAAATATAACGGGCTAACCTGGTTGCGGTATCGAGCGTGGTCAGAATAAAAGTAGACAAAGTCAGCAATCCAAAAGAAAATCCGAATTGTTCCGGTATTCCAAAAACAGATAAAAATTTAGCCATGCCCGCGCCGTAAATTGCCAAAGGAGCTTTAGCCGCTAAGGGGTCATTTTTACTAATGATCATTACCGTGCATAAAGCGGTTACCGCTACCAGTCCTTCGACCAGCATGGCGCCGAAGCCGACAGGCAGGGCGTCAGATTCTTTTTTAAGTTGTTTGGAAGAAGTGCCGCTGGCGACAATAGCGTGAAAACCACTGATCGCCCCGCAAGCGACGGTTATAAATAACATGGGGAACATCGGCCCTATTTCTTTAGCGTTCCAGGTGACGAACGCCGGATAATTAAGATGGAACCCGCCCAAAAGGATCCCCAAAAATCCGCCGATCAGAGAGCCGTAAAGCAGGAAACTGGATAAATAATCCCGAGGTTGTAATAATATCCAGACCGGGGTAACCGAAGCGATAAAACAATATATGATCAATAAAATATCCCAGGTTTTAGCTTTATCTCCCAGGATTTCCGGAATATTGTTTAAAGGTATTTGCTGGCCCAACCAGACAAAGAAAAATAATAATGATACAAATAGCAGAGTTGCCCATTTTAACGGCATTTTTAAACGGTATAAGGAAACCCCGAAACCTATTGCCAGCACCATGAAAAGCAATGATGAAGTCGCGACCCCGCCGTCAAGTTTGAAAGTGTTAGCGGTTAAATCCGTAAAAACAGTCAAAACATATACCAAAGTTAGCCAGATAAATGCCAGCATGAGCCGATAGGCCCGCTTGGACATATAAATATTGGCGATTTCAGCGATAGAACGGCCACGGTTGCGGATGGAAATAACTAAGCTTGAAAAATCGTGAATGCCGCCGATAAAAATAGATCCGATCACTACCCAGAGCCAGGTTGGCCCCCAGCCGAAAGCAATGCCGGCGATGATCGGGCCTAAAACAGGGCCGGCTCCGGCAATAGAAGAAAAGTGATGGCCAAATAATACCAGCGCGGGAGCAGGAACATAATCTATCCCGTCATACATGGCATGTGAAGGCGGATGGTTCTTATTATTAAGCTCGAAATGCTTTTTAAGAAAACCGCCGTATTTTACATAAGCCAGTATAAATAAGACAAAGGCCAGTAAGAATATCAGGGTGAGCATGTGTAGCTCCTGGGGAATGGTCAAAAAAAATCGGTGGGGGAGAGATTCGAACTCTCGGTGGACTTACGCCCACAACAGTTTTCAAGACTGCCGCATTCAACCGCTCTGCCACCCCACCCTTACTCTAGTGACTCAGGAATAAGAAAAACCAGATCGCAAAAACAAAAGACAAGATAATTCCCAATATCCTTAACCAGATATTTTTGCGCAACAAAAGCGACTTTAAGCCCTTAAGGACCAAAAGTATTAAGTAGCCGATTAATGAAAAAATCAAAAAAACGGAAGCGATCTTTCCCAAAACTTCATTTCTGTCAAAAAGAGATGTCTTAGCTCCTAAGAAGAGCACTATGCCCGCGAGTAACGGAAAAACCAAGAAACTGATTATTTCCTTCTTGTACGCTCTCTCTAGATCGACATAATTTTCAAGTTTGAGGTTTTTACTTATTATCATGATCAATCTCAGCAAAAAAGGTAACGCCCAGAAAGGCGTTAAAATGATCGCCGCTGAGTTAAAAATAAACGTGATATGCTGGTTATAAAGAGCAAAAAATAGGTAGAAAAATATCCAAATCAATACAAAAGTAAGGTTTGCTATTAACAATATCCTATTTATTGCCAAAACAACTTTCCACTTGCCGATTTGATTTTTCATATTTATGGGCCGGGGATGAAGATTTGTTTGAAGACTGAGTGCCAGATCCTTTGCGATTCGTTATACGCTCCCTGGTAGAAATTAAAGAATGAGAACTTGTCCAGTAGAAGCTGGAAACAGATCGCGATCAGCAGTAAGTTCAGGATAAAAACCAGGGAAAAACCGAAGATGTAATTGGCTTTGAGGAAATCTCCGGGTTTGGATTTCAGGGTCTTGGCGGTCATGACCAGGTGCAAGGCGATGCTTAGGCCGCCAAAAAAGATGAAATATTCTAGAATCAGCGGGTGTTTGTAAAAATGGTGCACCAGCGGGTAACACGAGAGAATTAAAATTGTGTAAATCGGCAGAACATAGGGCGCGAATTTAACCAAGGGCGCGAAAAATTTGAAGATAAAGGTCAATATTCTCTGCCCCTTCTGGTAAACTTTCATCGGCTCCCAGAAAAACAGATAGATCACCACAAAAGTGATCACTCCCGACCAGAAATCGTCCTGCAGGCGGCGGTCCGCGTTTTTGAGTTCCTGCAAGAATCCCACTGAGCCGGTGTAAACAAAAGCCAGGAAACATAATCCCAGGACCAGCTTGATAATGCTTAAGATCCGGTCAATTAACTGCCGGACTTTGGGTTTTAGTTTATCGAATATACCGTTGCCGTCCCCTCCCCCGCCTCCCGTGTCTATTTCACCTTCAGGGGTGAGTCCGGGTTCCAGCTTGCTGAAATCTAAATCGTTCCTACCCAATCCTCTCTTGCCCATCGAGGTAGCTCCTTAGGCATTCCGGAATGATCACCGAGCCGTCTTTTTGCTGGTAATTTTCCAGAATGGCGATTACGGTCCGGGCTAAGGCTACGCCTGAACCATTGAGTGTGTGCACAAAATCGGTTTTTTTGGTGTCCTGTTTTCTGTATTTGATGTTGGCGCGGCGGGCCTGGAAATTCTCGAAGTTCGAACAGCTGGAAACTTCCAGCCATTTGTCAATTCCGGGCGCGTAGGCTTCCAGATCATAACATTTGCTGGCCGCGAAACTGATGTCCTGGGTGGTTAAAGCTATCACCCGGTAAGTCAGGCCTAAAGCCTGTAAAACTTCTTCGGCGTTGGCCACCAGGGTTTCTAATTCGGCGTATGAATTTTCGGGTTTGACGAATTTGACCATTTCCACTTTATCGAATTGGTGCACGCGCATCATGCCTTTGGTATCTTTGCCGTAAGAGCCGGCCTCTTTGCGAAAACAGGCGGTGTAGGCAGTCAGATAGATCGGCAGATTCTTTTCTTCCAGGATCTCGTCGCTGTAAATGTTGGTTACCGGCACTTCAGCGGTGGGAATAAGGAACATATCTTCACCCTGGATTTTGTACATGTCATCTTCCATTTTGGGCAGCTGGCCGGTGCCGGTCATGGTTTTGCGGTTGACCAGGTACGGCGGAGAAATTTCCGTGTAGCCGTGGCGTTTGGTATGCAAATCGAGCATGAAATTGATCAGCGCCCTCTCAAGTTTAGCGCCCCAACCTTTAAAAAGGATGAAATTCGAGCCGCTGATCTTGCTGGCCCGGGGGAAATCGATAATGTCCAGTCGCTCGGCGATCTCAACGTGGGTCAAAACTTTAAAATCCGGTTTTTTGGATTCTCCCCAGGTGCGGATGATCTTGGCCTGGTCAGGACTACCCACGGGAACCGTAGAATGGCAGATGTTGGGAATCGTCAAAAGCACGGCGTTTAATTTTTCTTCGGCTTGCCTTAGTTCATCCTCGAGCTTGGCGCTTTGCTCGGAAATGGTTTTCATCGAGGCGATCTTTTCTTTGGGGTCAAGCTTATCTTTAAGCAGTTTGCTGATCTCGTCGTTGGCTTTGTTCTTCTGGGCTCTTAAGTCTTCTAGCTCGGACAAAAATTTTCTGCGGCTTTCATCCAGGCTGACCACTTCGTCAAGGTTTAGTTTGGAATTGCGGTTAGCCAAAGACTGTTTGACCAAATCCAGATTTTCGCGGATAAATTTTATATCTAACATGGATTCTCCTCTTAACCTTTGATTACGCCCAGCGGGCGCATGCGGCATACGCGTTTGGCGATGCCGGCGTTGTGGACCACATCAACTACTTCATTGACATCTTTATAGGCTAGCGGCGCTTCTTCGGCGATAGTGCCTTTGCCCGTGGCCAGGACCACTATTCCTTTAGAACTCAGTTCTTTAAGCAATTTAGTCACGTCAATGGTCCGCGTGGCTTCAGTGCGCGATTTGACCCGGCCTGCGCCGTGGCAGCAGGAACCGAAAGTTTCTTCTTCGGCCTGCTTAGTGCCGGCTAGAAGATAGGAATTCCTGCCCATGTCTCCGGGAATGATCACCGGTTGACCGGTTTGCTTGTATCTTTCGGGCAGCTCCGGATGGCCGGGGCCGAAAGCTCGGGTCGCGCCTTTACGGTGCACGCAGAGCTTTTTCATTTTTCCGTCGATCGAATAGCTCTCGATCTTGGCAATGTTATGAGCGACATCATATACTAGCGACATGCCCAATTTCTGCCAGGATTGGCCCAAAACTTTCTCAAAAGACAACCGGGTCAAATGCATCAAACACTGGCGATTGGCCCAGGCGAAATTAGCCGCGCATTTCATGGCTGCCAAGTATTCTTTGCCCTCCGGGGAATTAACCGGAGCGCAGGCCAATTGGCGGTCAGGGACGTTGATATGGTATTTATCCAGGCAATGGACCATGCTGCGGGTGTAATCTTCGCAAACCTGGTAACCTAATCCTCGGGAGCCGGAATGGATCATGATCGAGATCTGGCCCAAATCCAATCCCAGAGAATCGCATAAAGAGCTGTCATAGAGCTGATCAATGACCTGAATTTCGATAAAATGATTTCCGGAGCCTAAAGTGCCGGATTGGGATTTGCCTCTTTTATAAGCCCGCTCGGATACTGCTTCCGGATCCGCGCCAGGGATCGCGCCGTATTCTTCGGTGCACTCCAGGTCTTCCTGGCAGCCATACCCCTGCTCAACTGCCCATTTGGAGCCTTTGACCAGGATCTTTTTTTCTTCGTTAACGCTGACCCGGATGTCGCCTTCAGAACCTACTCCCGCAGGCACATCGGAAAACAAGCGCTGAGCCAGATCGTTGATCCGGTCTTTTATATCTTCAAATTGCAGGCTGGTCCTGAGCATCCGGATCCCGCAATTTATGTCGTAGCCAACCCCGCCGGGAGAAATTACCCCGCCCTCTTCTATATCCGTAGCGGCAACTCCGCCGATAGGAAAACCAAAGCCCCAGTGAATGTCGGGCATGGCCAGCGACGCTTTGACTATTCCCGGAAGAAAAGCCACATTCGCCACCTGCTCGCAGGCCTTATCATGCACTATATCTTTGAGAAGTTTCTCATCCGCGTAAATTATTCCGGGTACGCGCATGCCGGGCTTATAGG
>Ga0315275_10002864_pt1 | contig 15764 bp, 17 predicted proteins | sample YL17G03_0_MG_FD_205557 | JGI IMG/M metagenome (GOLD analysis project Ga0315275, IMG submission 205557) | Sediment microbial communities from Yellowstone Lake, YNP, Wyoming, USA - YL17G03_0 | ecosystem: Environmental > Aquatic > Freshwater > Lake > Sediment | place: USA: Wyoming | collected... | reverse complement strand
CTTGCTGGCGATGGTGGGGGCCGCCAGCAGGCGCAGGAACACAGCGTTGGCATCGCCCAGGTCGGGCAGGGAGCCGAGGGCAAAGGACTGGAGCCCTGCCATCTCCGGCGGCGGAACGCCGTCGCGGGTGTACTGCGGCGCCTCCGTCACCAGGGCGACGGGCAGGCGGGCCACCTCCTCCTCGCCGTCCCAGATGTGCGCCATGCTGTCGCCGGTCACCTTGCCGATGAATGCCCAGGGCACTTCCCAGCGGCTGAAGAGGCCCGTGACCTGCTCCTCGTAGCCCTGCTTGACGATGATGAGCATCCGCTCCTGCGATTCGGCCAGCATCACCTCGTACGGCGTCATGCCCTCCTCGCGGCGGGGCACCTTCGCCACGTCGATCTCCAGGCCGGTGCCGGCGCGGGCCACAGACTCCAGCGCCGACGCCGTCAGGCCGGCCGCGCCCAGGTCCTGGATCCCGGCGGCCCATTCGGGATGGTTGTGGGCCAGGTCCAGACAGGCCTCCATCAGCATTTTCTCCAGGAACGGGTCGCCGATCTGCACCGCCGGCCGCAGTTCGTCGAAGCGGGCATGGGGGTCGGTGCGGGAGGCCAAGCCGGAGGCGCCGTGCAGGCCGTCGCGGCCCGTGCCCGCCCCGGCCAGGAGCAGGCGGTTTCCCACACCGCGAGCGGCAGCGCTGGCCAGCCGCTCCTTGGGCGCGACGCCCACGCACATGACGTTCACCAGCGGGTTGTGGGAGTAGGCCTCCTGGAAGTACACCTCGCCGCCCACGGTGGGGATGCCCAGGCAGTTGCCGTAGCCGGCGATGCCCGCCACCACGCCCGTGAACAGATAACGGTTGCGCGCCTCGTCCAGGGGGCCGAAGCGGAGGGAGTCCAGCAGGGCGATAGGCCGCGCGCCCATGGCGAAGATGTCCCGCACGATGCCGCCGATGCCGGTGGCCGCCCCCTGGTACGGCTCGATGGCCGAAGGGTGGTTGTGGGACTCGATCTTCATCACCACGCACAGACCGTCGCCGATGTCTACGGCGCCGGCGTTCTCCTCCCCGCGACGGGTGAGCACGTACGGCCCGTCGGCGGGCAGCAGGCGCAGGAGGGGGCGCGAGTTCTTGTAACCGCAGTGCTCGCTCCACAGCGCGCCGAACATGCCCAACTCCACCTCGGTGGGCTCGCGGCCCAGGCGAGCGACGATGAGCTCGTACTCCTGGCGGCTGAGGGCGATCTGGTCGAGGAAGCGCTGGTCTACAGGCATGGCCATCGCTAAGCATACCGGAGGGGATTGTCGAAGACAATGCTCGTAGGGGCGCACAGCCGTGCGCCCCTACCGTCTCCCGATGTAGGCGAGGGTCTTCAGACCCTCGCGCAAGATCACCCCCGCCCACTCGGGCGGCTTCAGCGAGAGGAGTTCCCGAAATCCAGTCCCAAGGCTTCTGGTCCGGCCGCAGCCAGAATGATAAGACCTGCTACGAAAATGGCGAGGCTGATCCACGTGGCCAGCCAGCCGTGGTTGTGCAAGACGAAGGTGACCACCAGCCCCACAAGTCCCGCCAGGAGGAAGTTCAAGATGTACCGTCCGGGCCCGACCACGTCTTCGGAACCATACCCGTACCGTGTCCGCGCCGGGGCTGGCGTGGTCCATTGGTGGGCCGGTGGTCGTCCGGTCCGGTCAACAGAACGCGACTCCATGGCGGTCGTCAGAGAGCGAGCCGCTTCGCGGTCAGCCTCGGCCTCACTGTTTCTACCGAGCCTCTCCAGCACGTGGGCGTGGTTCAACCAGGCTGTAGCGTAGCCGGGGGACGCCAGCACAGCCTCGTCGAAGGCGGCCAGCGCCTCGTCCAGCTTGCCTTCAGCGACCAGCCTCTCGCCCCTGCCATTCAACTCGAAGGCGCGTTGGGACACGCTCTGCATTCTAGCGCGACTCCTGTTGCAGGTCTTCGCCTGCGCGATAGCCCGACTAGAGCAACGCTCCCTACCGGAAGACGAACGAAGAAGGCAATCCATTACAGCAAGGCCCAAGCCTCCGGATGGGGGCCCTGGCTTACTGGCAGACGACCGGCGGCCTATTCGAGCGAGAAGGGCGGGTATTCGTCCCGCATCAGGAACAGGTAGGCCTGCACCCGCAGCGTCCACCGCTGCACGCCAACGCCGAAGCCGTACAGCCCCTCCGGGTAGCGACCCGTGAACAGAATGGCGAACCAGGCGATGACCACGGTGACCACCCAGGCCAGCAGGACGAAGAGCAGCACGATGACCTGGGGTATAACAAGGATCAGCCGGAAGGCGACCGACCAGCGGTTGCTCTGCTCCGGATAGTCGACCTCGAACGTGACTGGGTACGGTCCAGTCCCGAAGGGCGGGTAGTCGTCTCGTAGCAGGGCGACGTAGGCGACGACGTTCGCCCTCCAGCCCATGTACATCTTGGCCAGGTTCCACAGATCTCGTGGGTACCTGCCGGTGAACAGGATCGCGAACCAGGCCAGCACCGAGGTCAGCGAAATGACCGCGCCGAATACGCCCGTCCCAGAATTCGCGCCGAGGCCTACACTCCCGGGCGACCCCACGATAAGCACTTGAGGGATGGCGAGGATGAATCGAAAGGCCGTCGTCAGGCGGTTACGGTCCGCGATCTTCGGCTCAACATCGAACGCCATCGGGTACTCGGCCATTGCCCTGCACCTTACGCGCTGTTCGGCCTAGCTGAGCGAGAAGGGCGGGTACTTGTCCGTCATTAGGTACGAGTACGCGTTGACGCGAAAGCTCCAGCGGATCACCCCGACGCCAAAGCTGAATAGGCCCTTCGGATAGCGACCCGTGAACAGAATGGCGAACCAGGCGATAATCAGGGTCACATAGTAGACTATTCCCAGCAGCATCAACACGATGACGCTGGGAATGATGAGTAGCCACTTCACGAAGATCAGCCAGCGCGACAGGCGGTCCGGATAGTCCATCTCGAGGGTCACCGGATACCGGCCTGCCTCCATGGTGAAGGGCGGATACTCGTCTCGCATCAGCAAGATGTAGGCGCTGACATTGGCGTCCCAGCGGTAATACCCCACCACGAAGTTGAACAGCCCCTGCGGATAGCGGCCCGTGAACAGGATGGCGAACCAGGCCACGACGGTGATGACGGAGGCCACCAGCGTGAGAAGGTACAGAACTATAAAGCTGGGGATCACCAGCAGCCACTTGACGAAGATCAGCCAGCGCGAGAGGCGCTCGGGATACTCCACATCGAACCGCAGGGGATAGGAACTCGCCGTGGCAGTCATTGTCCCTCCTCCTGGCTAAATCTGTTAGCGTAAGGCTATACCCGCCGGCGCAGGCTGTCAATCACCAAGACGCTACCTGAACACGTACTTCACGCTGTTGCGGAAGCCGAAGCTCGGGCTGTACTTCAGCTCTGCTGGCGCCACCCCCTCCGGCATCTCGAAGATCACCGCCACCGTCGCCCTTTGGTCCTCCTCCACCTCGCGCGGCGCTGGATGCCCGGCCACCACCACCAGCTCGGGATCGTGGCTTTCCTCCTCCTCATCCTTCAGGTCAAAATCCGACCGCTCGATCTCCACGTCTCGTGGGCTATCGTTCGCCACCGAGAACTCGAACATGACCAGGCGCCTGCCCGGATCGGGCTCCAGCAGCGTCTCATCCTCCGACAACGGATCGGAGGCCGAATTCAGGTCGACCATCACGTCGCCGATCTGGACCACGTTGGCGGACATCCCCTCCTGCAGGCTCGCGTAGTTCACCTGGACTTCCAACTCGTCGCCCAGCAGCACCACCGACGCCACTCCGCCAGCGATGGCACCGCCCGCCAACAGGAAGCCGAGGATCGTCGAGATGAGATAGGCGTCGCCCCCGGCGGGGCCCGCCCCGGCCGAAAGGTTGAACGGCGGGTATTCGTCCGTCAAGGAGAAAAGATACGCCTGCACCCGAACGCTCCAACGCATCACCCCGACCACGTAGTCGAAGAGGCCGCGCGGGTAGCGGCCGGCGATGAGGATGAAAAACCAAGCGATGACGGTAACGATCATCGCCCCCAGGGCTAGGAACATCAGGATAATGAAGTGTGGTATGGCGGTGATCACCTTCCAGAAGAGCACCTTCCAGCGCGACAGGCGCTCCGGGTAGCGCACGTCGTAGCTGATGACCCAGTCGCCCTCGAAGGGGGGATAGCGGTCCGTCAGCAGGAGAAAGTAGCCCCAAGCGCGGTTGGACCAGCGGTTGAGCGCCACCTGAAAGTCGAACAGCCAGCGCGGGATGCAACCCTGCACCAGGATGGCTAGCCAGGATGGCAGGACCACATTGATCCCCCCGATGACTGCCCAGAAGATCAGGACAGGAATGGCCAGCAGCAGGCGGAAGAAGGTGCTGAGACGGGAGAGGCGATCAGGGTAGACGGCGTCGAAGGTCACCGGATACGGCGCTGCTTCGGCCATGGCTCACCCCCTTATCGTTGGGGCATCACTGCTCCGGCGCGGAGACCAGCAACAAGTTCTCGTAGGAGACGTTGGTTAAGTCTTCCAGGGTCATCCTCTTGCTGGCGTCCAGCACCTCCAGCCCAATGATGTGACCCTCGCTATCGAGGTCGACGGTCACGCCCTCTTCTACGTCCATGCTATCGGCTGGCCGTGCATCTCGCAGCTCGATGTACAGGGCATCCGCCTCGGGGTCGTAAGTTATCTTCATCGCAGCATCTCCTCCGGCAGCGTACGCCGGATGGTCACCGCATCCGATTGCGAGCATGGCGGGTGAAGCGCAGCGGCTTGGCGGGCAAGAGCTAGGCCCCCACTTGCGCCCTCTCGAGCATCGACCGCCAGATATAGAGCCCGTCCTCGCCCCCCAGCAGCGCCTCGCAGGCCCGCTCCGGGTGGGGCATCATCCCCAGCACGTTGCCCCTGGCGTTGATGATGCCGGCGATGTTGTCAGTGCTGCCGTTGGGGTTGGCTGCGGCTGTGGCCTGGCCGGCCGCGTCGCAGTAGCGGAACACCACCCGGCGCTCCGCCTCCAGGCGGGCCAGCGTCTCGGCGTCAGCGTAGTAGCGCCCCTCGCCGTGGGAGATGGGGATGGCCAGCACCTGCCCCGGCCGGCAGGCCGCGCTGAAGGTCGTATCGGCGTTCTCCACCCGCAGGTTCACCCACAGGCAGCGGTACTGGAGGCTCTCGTTGCGGATCAGAGCGCCGGGCAGCAGCCCCGCCTCGCACAGGATCTGGAAGCCGTTACAGATGCCGATGACCGGCTTGCCGGCCTCGGCGTGGCGCACCACCGCCTCCATCACCGGCGAGAAACGGGCGATGGCCCCCGTCCGCAGGTAGTCGCCGTAGGAGAAGCCGCCGGGCAGCACGACGCAATCGTACTGGGAGAGGTCCGACTGGCGGTGCCAGACGTAGTCGGCGGGCTGGCCGAGGATATCGATGAAGACGTAGTGGCAATCGCTGTCGCTCCAGGTGCCGGGGAAGACGATAACCGCGAACCGCATTCGATCAGCCCGCGCCGATTATACCCGAAGCCGGCCTTGGTGGCACCCCCACACGGCCGCGGAGACCGAGGCCAGGAGGGGGCAAACACGGTCGAACGATGTTCTTATCGTGAAAGGATTGACAAAGTCCCTGTGACGCCTAGAATGGCCGCGCTGGCACTGTTCTTGGGTGGCTTGAGGCAACAAGCCAGTCTCGCAGAGAAGCGGCAGCGGAGGAAAATCATGAAGGCTCTTAGTGGCACGGTACCCCTTGCCGTCCTGGCAGCCGGAGTCGCCGCTGCCGTAGCGCTCCTGGGGCTGTGCCGATTGGAGCCGGGGACGCACACCGTCCGTGCGCAGACACCAGTGCTTGTCGCCCTTGACATGGACCCCACCGGCAACTTCTGCCCCGGTGACGGCGTCAACGACTGCACCCTGGGCCCCATCGACTCCTGCGTGAGCGTGGCGGCCGGCGCTTCCTTCCAGTTCGACGTCGTCCTCGACGACCTGCCGCTGGGCGGCATCGGCTTCGGGCAGGCGGCCATCGACTTCCAGCTCCTGTGGGGCGCTCAGGTAACCCCGCCGGAACCCGATGTCATTGACATCACGGCCCGCTCGCCGGTCAGCACCCTGATCCACTACCTCCAGCAGGCGCCCGGCAGTTCATCCATGCTGAATGACGCGCAGGCATTGCCGCGGCTGCTCCCGCCGTACGTCGGCTCCATCAACGACCTGGGCACCGAGGAGACGAACCCGCCCTGGACCCAGGGCACGGGCTGGCGCGGCGCGCTGACCGTTGCCGCCGGCGCGGCGAACGGCTTCTACAAGCTGGAGTTCGACGCCCCGTACATGTGGGTAGGCAACAGCGTCCCCTACAACGAGTGCGAGACCGAAACCCCGCCCGGCCCCGGATGCACGCTCCAGAACGCGGTCGTGGCCGTAGGCCTCTCCTGCCCTGCCCCCACACCGGTGCCTGCCGGCGGCGTAGCAGAGCTGCCGGACGTGGCCAGCGACTCCGGCTGGTCCACCGGCGCCTACGCTGGCCTGGCCGGCGGGCTGGCGGCGGCCGTCCTCGCCCTCACGGCCGGGGCCTGGTACGCCAGGAGGAGGCGGGCCAGGTAGCGCCCCCCTAGGCCGAGCGCTCGATCTCGATGGGGGGCGCCGTGCCGTCGATGGGGGCCGACGGCACCTGCTGCAGGAGGTGGGCCACCAGCGCCTCCCGCTCCTCCGCCGTGGGCGGGGGGTACTCCAGCCGCGGGTGATAGAGGCCGCGCAGGGCCGCCCGGAACGCCTCGCCGATGGCCCGCAGCTCGCGCAGGGTCAGGTCGCAGTCGTCCAGCTGGTGCTCGGCCAGGCGCTCGTTGATCACCGCCTCCACCAGGGCGTCGATGCGCTCCGGCGAGCGGTCGCGGCTGCTGCGCACCACGGCCTCCACCGAGTCGGCCAGCATGACGATGGCCGCCTCCTTGCTCTGAGGCCGGGGCCCCGGGTAAGCGAACAACTTGGAGTCGACCTCCGGATTCTCCTGGCTGGCCTTGCGGTAGAAGTAGGTCACCAGGCGCGTGCCGTGGTGCTCGACGATGATGGCACGCACCTTGGCCGGCAGGCGGTGCTTGCGGGCCAGCTCCATGCCGGCGTGGACGTGGGCCGACACCACCTTCGCACTCGTGTAGGGGTCCAGGCGCTCGTGGGGGTTGCGCCCATCGAGCTGGTTCTCAATGTAGAAGCCGGGGCGCGTCAGCTTGCCGATGTCGTGGAAGTAGCAGCCCACCCGCACCAGCAGCGAATCGGCCCCCACGGTATCCGCCGCCCGTTCCGCCAGGTTGCCCACGACCACGCTGTGGTGGAAGGTGCCCGGCGCCTCGGCCTGCAGACGGCGCAGGAGCGGATGGTTGAGCTGCGCCAGTTCCATGAGCTGGATGCGCGTGGTGATGCCGAACAGCATCCCCAGCACCACGAAGGCACCCACGGTGATCACCGCCGACACCAGCCCACCCAAGGCACTGGTGAAAACCATCCAAGGCAGGTCCACCAGCTCGCGTTGGGCGTCCAGCAGCCAGAACATAAGCAGCGCCGTGAACGACACGAAGGCCGCCGCCGCCCCGGCCAGCAGGTAGCGGTTCACCCGCTCGGCGCGATGGATGGTGTAGATGCCGGCCAGGCTCCCCAGAACGTACACGGAAACCATCTGGAACGCCTCCAGGGGGTTGCCGCCCAGGGCCGCCCGTGCATCCGGCTGATAGAAGCCGGCAAAGGTGGCCAGGAAGGCCAGCGTCGCGGCCACCGTTATCGCCAGGGCGGCGTCCAGGAGAGAGGCCACCACCATCGGCGCCGCCGCCACCGGCAGGATGTAGGCCAAATAGAGACGGTCGTTGTCAGGCAGGACCTGGGCCAGGAAGAGCCGCGCCGCCAGCACCCAGAGGACCACCATCAGGGCCAGCAAGAGCAACCGAGTCGGGCTGGACGCCTCCTTGGGCTGGAACAGGTAGAGGTAGCCCGCCAGGGCGGTCGCGCCCAGGAGGGCGGCCAGGACAGCCGCCGCCACGTCGTCGCCGCCCAGGCTGGCGCCCACCAGGCCCGCGTCGCGCAGGTCCTGCATCACGGAGGCCGTGATGACGTCGCCCTTCGTGACGATGACCTGCCCGTGGACGCTGACGGTCTCGCCGGCCACGTCCCCCTCCTGGACGTTCAGCCGGCTGGGGAACATGGGGAAGAGAACGAAGATGAGGGCCACCGCCACCACGAGGCCAAACGCCCCGGCCCGCAGTGCGGAGACTTTTCGATCGGCCAGCGGCATGGCAAGCATAGAACTCGTGTTCCCTACTCGCGCCTAGATCATATCAGACGGAGGTAGCGGTGAAAAGGACAGGGATGGAACGTGGGAGCGGTTCGCGAACCGCCCCTACAGCTCGGCCAGGAGCTGGGTGACCACCTCGTTGATCTCGCGGCCCTCGGCGCGGCCGGCGAGCTGGCCGATGAGGACGGGCATCACCTTGCCCTTGTCGGCGGGGCCACGCGCGCCCACCTGGGCGATGACCGCGCGGGCCGCCTGCACGATCTCATCGCGGGACATCGCCGGGGGGAGATAGGCCTGGAGGATGGCCAGCTCCGTCTCCTCTTGCGCCACCAGGTCCTGGCGGCCGCCCTTGCCGAACTGGTCGATGCTCTCGCGCCTGCGGTTGGCCTCTCTGCTGATTACCTTGAGGACCCCGGAATCGTCCAGCGGGGCACCCTGAGCCACCTCGGCGTTCTTGACCGCCGCCACCACGAGGCGAATGGCGATCTTGCGGCGTTCCTCGCCGCCGCGGATGGCGTCCTTCAGGTCCTCAGCAAGCCGGTCTTTGAGGGACATCCGTAAAAAGCGAAAGCCTAGTATCGGCTGTTGTTGCGGCTGGTCTTGCGGCTCTTGCGGAGTTTGGCAGCGCGCTTCTTCTTTTCCCTAACACTGGGCGGCTCAAAGTGTTCACGCCGGCGGGCCTCGGCCAGGACACCCGACTGCTGCACCATCTTGTTGAAGCGCCTCAGGGCTTGCTCGAAGGTCTCATTAGGACCAACGACTACTTCCGGCAAATAGTTCTCCCCCTCCCGTGGCCAGGAATTTGAGCGGCACTAGGCGAAATTGTATTTGTGTCCCGGGCTACTGTCAAGCCGACTTGGGTTGCCAGGCGACGCGACCGCCGACGATCGTCATCTCTGGCCGCAGGGCAAGGAGGTCCGCCGGCGAGCAGTCGGTGGGGTCACCCGATAGGACCACCAGGTCGGCCAGCCGCCCAAGGCCGATGCTGCCTCGCTCACCCTCGGCGAAGGAGGAGAACGCGGCGCCCGCGGTGTACATCGCCAGCGCCTCTTGGATGCCGATGGCCTCGGCGCCGGGCAGCGGCCGGCCGCCGGCGCTGCGGCGGGCGACGGCGCCGTACAGTCCAGCGATGACGTCCGGCGCCACCACTGGGCAGTCGGAGCCGGCGGCCGGGGACACGCCGGCTCGCTCCAGCGAGCGCAAGGGGTAGAGGTAGGCCTGCTTCTCCGGCGGCACCTGGCGCAGGTAGCGCTCGCCGTTGTAGTACAGGAAGGACGGCTGCGTCACCACCAACACGCCGGCATCCGCTATCCGCCGCACTAGGTCCGGCGGGCACAGCCCGCAGTGCTCGATACGATGGCGGTGATCGGCGCACGGCCGCTGGCCCAGAGCCGCCTCGTAGGCGGCGACGGCGGCGGCCACTGCCCGCTCCTCCACGGCGTGGACGGCGACCTGCCAGCCCCGGCCGTGGGCCTCGGCCACGAGAGCCGCCAGCTCGCCCTCCGTGGGGTGAATTTCGTCGCCCAGCTCCTTGATGACGATCTTGGCCGCGCCCAGGCCTACCGAAGTGTCCTCACCGTTCCCTCTCCACCGCTCGCCGTCCTCCAGGTGGTCGAACCCCACCATGGCCGTGACGCGAGGCGCCAGGTGCCCCTCGCGGCGCAGGCGACGCATGAGCTCCCACTCCGGTGGGCCGTTGGTGTGAGTGGCATCCACCAGCGACGTCACGCCCGCCGCCAGGAAGCGCTGGCTGGCCAGACGCACCCCCTCGGCCAGTTCTTCGTGGGCCAGAGGCGGCACCGCCCGCTCCACGAGCTCGTTCATCTCGAGCAGGAGGCCGGTGGGCTCGCCGCTGGAGGTGTCGCGGTCCAGGTAGCCGCCGGGGGGCTCCTCCGTCGTGATATCGATGCCGCAGAGGCGCAGCGCCGGGCTGTTCAGCACGCAGGCGTGACCGCTGCGGTGGATCAGGCGCACCGGGTGGTCGGGGGCCGCCGCATCCAGGTCCCAGCGCGTCGGGTGGCGCGCCTCCGCCAGGTCGACCTCGCTGTAGCCGACGGCGCGGATCCAGCGGCCGGCCGGCATCGCCTCGGCGCGGCGGCGGATGGCCGCCTGGATGTCGGCGATGGATGAGACGGCGGCCTGGCCGCAGTCCACCGAGAGCAGGCCGGCGGCGTAGGCCAGCAGGTGGCAGTGGCCATCGATGAAACCGGGCAGGACCGTGCGCCCGCCGCAGTCCATGACCTCCGTCCGCGGGCCCACGTGCGGCCGCACATCCCCTTCCGAGCCGACGGCCAGGATCCTTTCGCCTTCAACGGCGACGGCCTCGGCTCGCGGGCGCGCGGCGTCCATGGTAATGACGCGCGCATTGTGGAGAACGAGAGTGGCAGGCAAGGGGAGGAGCACCCAGACGGGCCGAATGTTTCCAACGTTGTAGGGGCGGTTCGCGAACCGCCCCTACCCCTACAGCAGCGTCATCTCCTTGAGGTCCGGCGGCACGATCAGCTTCACCGGCGTCAGGGCCTGCACCTCCTCCGGCGTCCAGCCGGGCACGATCTCCCGCAGCACCAGCCCCTCGGGGGTCACGTCCAGGACGCCGACGTCGGTGATGATCTGGTGCACGCAGGCCGGCGCGGTGAGGGGAGACGTGCACTCCTTGACGATCTTCGGCTCTCCCTCCTTGGTGCTGATGGTCATGAGGGCGATGACCTTCTTGGCGCAGAAGGCCAGGTCCTGGCCGCCGCCAAGGCTGCCGATCTGCTTGCCGGGGATGGTGTAGTTGGCCAGGTCTCCCTTCTCCGAGACCTGGAGCACCCCCAGGATGGTGATGTCGATGTGGCCGCCGCGGATGATGCACAGGCTCTCGGCGTGGTCCATGAACGACATGCCCGGTTTGGGCGACACCGGCTGCACGCCGGCGTTGACCAGGTGGATATCGGCCTCGTCCGGGTTGTCGACAATGGGCCCGAAGCCCAGTACCCCGTTCTCCGAGTGGAAGAGGATCTCGATGTCCGGCGGCACGAAGTTGCTGCAGAAGGTGGGCATGCCCACTCCCAGGTTGATGATCATGCCCTCCTGGAACTCCTTGGCGGCGCGGATGGCCATGGTCTGCTCGTCCAGTCTCTCTCCAGGCATCGTCCTGCTCCTCCATTCCTTACATGGGCTCGTCCCAGGGCCGTGGTTCCTTGGGCCGCACCACGACCCTCTGCACGTAGACCCCGGGCGTCACGACGGCCTCCGGGTCCAGCTCGCCTAGCTCCACCACCTCGTCCACCTCGGCGATGGTCACCCTCGAGGCGCCGGCCATGACAGGGTTGAACGTGCGAGCCGTACCGTGGTACACCAGGTTGCCGTAGCGGTCGGCCTTGTAGGCCTTGATGAGCGCGAAGTCGCTGGGGAGAGCGAGCTCCAGGAGGTGCTTGCGGCCGTTGAACTCCCGCACCTCCTTCCCCTTCTCCACCACCGTGCCCACACCTACCGGCGTGTAGAAGCCGGCGATTCCGCTCTTGGCCGCCCGGATGCGCTCGCAAAGGGTGCCCTGGCCCAGAAGCTCCAGCTCTACCTTTCCGCCCAGCACCCCCTGCTCGAACGGGGTCAGGATGCGGGCGGGCGCCGCCGGGAATGAGAGAATACCCTTCTTCACCTGGCCGCGCTCTACCAGCAGGCCGGGGTCGTACCAGTCCGACGGCATCCGCAGGATGACGGACATGCGAGTCCGCAGGACGTCCAGGAGCTGCTGGCCCCAGCCACCCGTGTTGCCCACGATGGTCAGGTCCTTGACCCCTTTGCGGCCCACGGCGGCGATGAGATAGCTGGGGCACTCCGCCGGCCCGCCGAAGCCGCCGATGAGGACGGTCGAGCCGTCGGTCATGTCGGCCACGGCCTCGTCGAAGCTACCCACGATCTTGTTTATCATCGGCTCCGACCTCCCATAGGGAATTGGGGCACCCATAGGATGGGGGAAAGGCTTTGACCTGTCAAGGAACGATATACTAGACTCTGATGTGGAACGAGAGAGGAAAGGCGCTGTGGATAAGAAGACCAGCTTCGAAGAGGCCCTGCAGCGGGCCAAGCGCATGTCCGAGCGCTACGTTGAGCGGGGGCCCTACCGCTTCTTCCCTCAGGCGGAGATCGTCGAGGAGGTACAGCGGGGGCTGGCCAAGAACCTGGTGGAACACGGCCGCCTGTTCTGCCCCTGAATGACCCTCAGCGGCGATCCCGTGGAGGATCGCAAGAAGATCTGCCCCTGCGAGCGGCATCACGAGGATATCGCCCGCGACGGCTACTGCATATGAATGTTTTTTGTGAGCGAAGAGTTCCTTCGCCGCTACGAAGAGACGGGGGAGATCGCCCCCAGCACCCTGGGCGAGGTCGCACCCCTGGGTCAGAGCCTCTTCCCTGCGGAGGCGGAGGCCGAGCGCCTGCCCAAGAGCAAGCGCGGGCCGAAACCATCTTGATTGGTGAAGGCCCCTCGGACTTCGATCCGGTCGCTGTGGACGACCGCCTTGATGTCCAGCAACTCAAAGAGCTTGTTCAACGACATGGGCCGCTCGAAGCGGGCCGATATGATCTCATTGAGGGCTTCCCTACCCTTCCTTACCTTACCATTCGACCGGAAGCGGGACTCGTCTAGCAAGTCCACCTTCAGCCCGCCGTCACTCCAATGGGCGAACAGGGTACCATCGGTCAGGGCAGTCTGAATCTGCTCGATCTGCCGCGCGCGCTCCGAATACTCGTCAATTTCCTTCTGGCGCTTTCCCCGTGCGGCGTCCAGGCCTTGACGCGCCGACGCGATCTCGCCCAGGCGTTCCTGATAGTCTTCACAGGTCAGGCGTCCCCAGTAATACATGTCATCCAGACGAGCCGCTCTTCCCTCCAGTTCATCCAGGCGATCTAGGATTGGCGCAAGGCCTCGCTTCGCGGCTTCCTGCAGTTCCGCCAAGGCGGATAGGTAATCCTCAATCACCTTCTGGCACGTGGTCGGGTTGGAAAGGACGCCGATCAACTGCACCTCGACCGCTTCTTCCAGCCAGTCGGCGTCCAGCCGAGGGGCGCCGCAGCGGTGCTCCAGATGAGCGCGCGCCTCGCGGCCACGGCAAGAGTAGACACGACGGCCTCCTGTGTTGCGGCGGCAGCAGAAGACGTGTCCATCATCGCCACAAATCACCCGCCCCTGCAGCGGCCATGCCTCACCGTGGGAATGGGGCAGGGATCGCCTGGCATCCAGTTTCTCCTGGGCCATCTGCCACAAGGTCTCGTCCACGATCGGCGGGATAGGCATATCGCCGAACGAAGTCACCAGCCTCCCCATGTAAGCGGGGTTGCGGAGCATGGTCGATAGGTGCGAGCCGCCCCACCGCCGCGCTGAACGATACTTAACCTTCGCGCGCGGGTGCTTCGGGTCGTTCAGAGCCGCGCTGGGCGCGGGGATGGCTTCATTGTTCAGCCGCTCGGCGATGCTGTCGGTGCCTACGTCTTCGCGGGCGCACAGATGGAAAATCCGGCGCACCACGTCGGCCTCATCCTCGATGAGGGCCCAGGTGCCGCGCTGCCCAGGCTGGCCCTTGTCGTAGGAGTAACCATAAGGCACCGTCCCGCCTGGCCAACGCCCCAATGCTTCTATCTTGAACTTCTTCCCGCCCAGCGTCCGATCCCGAATCAAGTCTCGCTCGAATTCCGCAATCGTGCCGAAGACGTTCAACAACAGGCGCCCCATAGCGTCCTGCCCGAACAGCAGCCCCTGCGCCTTCAGACTTACATGCCGAGCGGCCAGGCGCTCGGCTAACTGCCGGATGTCCACGACGCTCCGCCCGATACGATCCAGGCGAGTGGCCAAGACCATGTCGAACAGTCCCGCTTCAGCATCCGCCAGCAACCTCGCTCCTACAGGACGTTTGGCGAAAGGGATCGCCCCAGACACGCCCTCGTCCTTGTAACGATGGACTAGGTGATCGCTCGGGGGAATCAGGCCCTCCAACTCCTCGATCTGCGCCCCTATATTCCCGCCAACGGTTTGTTCTTCCGTCGATACCCTGGCGTAGATAGCCGTTCTCATCGATATCCCCCTACTCGCTGATGAGCATACCATACAAGGGGGCAAATCCCAGGGGCTGTCGCTGCAATTTAAGGGGAAGGTTTTCCCCCCGTGAGAAGTTGGTCAAGCTCCTCAGGGCTTAGCCCCAGTTCCTTCAGATATTGCTCAATCTCTTCGAGCGTGGCGGTAGGCGCCCCGCCAGGAAATCGGTGGGCTGCAGTATGATGTTTTCGCTTGCCGACGCCACAAGGCAGCCTGCGCGCCGAAACTCCTCGAATTCCGAGATGCTCGTCCCCAGGTCTCCCCGCCCGAATCTCGAGAGATCACGGACAACGATCCCGCCGATCTTCCCTTCTTTGGCGGCGGACAGGAGTTTCTGATAACCGGCACGGTCGAACTCTACTCCCGACTCGTGGTCTTCCTCGACCATGACGACTTGCCACCCCTGACGCTCACAATAGGCCATGCAGTCGGTTCGCTGTGTGTCAGGAGAAATGCCATGCTCGCCCTGCCTCTTGGTGCTGACACGGATCAGGATGCCCACGGGTATTTGGCCGGAATGTTGCTCTGGGTGTTTCAAGCCATGTTGCTCCACGACGCTCCTCCTCTCCCCCGCGCTCAACCCATCCCTGAATGCGAACTCGCCCCTTGCCGATCCGTAGGGTCAAGGCCGAGGTGCACCACTAGTCCCTAGGAACCCCCGTTGCAGATGCGACCCCTGCTGGCCGACTCTCAACTTGCTGCTCGATGTTTCGCCCAATGGTTTGTTCCTCGCCAGACACGCGAACGTACAAGGCGACCCTTACCTTGCGGTTGTCCGCTGTTGTGGACATTACGCTATTCCTCTCTGTGGCCCGAAGGGTGGAAGTGCCCCCTTCAAGATCCCTCGAAAAAGCCTCTCGATCTATAGACGAACTTGCGGTAGGCGACGTTTCTCGGCGCACTATTGAGCAGTACTCGCGACAGGCTACCAGCTGGTTGTCTATGGTTTGGCGCTCGGCCTGCGCATCGGTGGAGACCCGTGCATAGATCGCTACTCGCTCGTCCATCAAGTCTACTGTCCTCTACCCTCATCAACTTGTTGACGCTGCTCTACCCCAATCGTGTCAGCCTGGCGGCCAGGTGTCGCGGATTTTACCTCTAACCGCGGTGGTTGGGAAGTCCTGTGGGCCGCGGTGGCGCCACATGGACATCGTCGCCCGTCTCGCGAGACTGCGGCGGAACCAACCTTTGGGTGGCCAGGTCTCGAACTCATGACTGGCCGCCTACCCGCGGCTAGGCCCTCCTTGCCAGCGCCGACCTGCTTCCCGGCGGGGGTCTCCAGGGCCAGTACCTTCTCCTGCAGCACGGCCCGCACGGCCTCTTCCGGGGCCACCTCGACTGGGACTCGAGCCTGGCTCCGAGCCGCTGGGCGACTGACACTTACGAGACCGTCCGGGTCCTGCTTGAGAGGCGAGACGCCGCCCCCAACCGAAC
>Ga0315275_10002863_pt1 | contig 15766 bp, 15 predicted proteins | sample YL17G03_0_MG_FD_205557 | JGI IMG/M metagenome (GOLD analysis project Ga0315275, IMG submission 205557) | Sediment microbial communities from Yellowstone Lake, YNP, Wyoming, USA - YL17G03_0 | ecosystem: Environmental > Aquatic > Freshwater > Lake > Sediment | place: USA: Wyoming | collected... | reverse complement strand
TTACGATGATTTGCGAATTGCCGCCGTGGATGCCTGGCAAAAAGCCGCACTCAATCCTGAAATCATCAAGTCAGTCTGCCGTGCAAAGTACGCTGAGCGCAAAGATTAATCACAATTGGTATTACACGGATTTTTTGGGGTATTTGGTGAAAAGAACCGCCAAAGGCGGATTCTGCAATTTAAAATTATCCTGCCATTACCAGATTCCTTTTATCAGGCGGCAGCGCACTTTTTTTGCATAGTCGGCGTAGCCGGGCAGCTCTTTTTGCAGTGTTTTATCTTCCAGATATGTCCTTATGATAATCGCGATTATAGACAGTGCTGCGGGAATCAGACCCCACAGGGAACCGAGTGTCAGCGGCAGACTGAACAGCCAAAAAAGCATACCCAAATACCCCGGGTGCCGGACAAAGCGGTAAGGGCCTTGTTGAATAACGTAATGCCCCCTGTCGGTCTGGATGCGGACCCTGCTGGAAAAGAACTTGTTAGTCCACATCGCCCACAGGATGAAAGAATAAGAAGCCAGCATTGCGACATAAGCGGCTGCGTAAACGATAACAGGCAACCGGGGCGACCAGTAAAATCGGCCTGCGTCGAGGGCTGAAACTATCAGAAGGACGGCGATGAAAAATAAATAGAACGGAAAGAATATTTTGTCCCACCATTTTACGCCCGGGCCGGGCTTGAGGCGTTCAGCCAGGAGGTCTTTTTTGTCGGCGAAGTTGAACGACGTAATCACGAGGAAGAGAAAATATATTCCGCAAAACAGCCAGCCCTGCCAGTATGATAATCTGCCTGCGGATATAAAAAGAATTGCTATTGTCAGCAGAAAGAAGGCATATACCTTTGCCAGCATTGCCGGGCATGAAGGTTTCGTTTTGTTTTGGCCGGTTTCCATTTGCCGGAGCATTATAAAAAAATCCGTTCGAAATGTCGAATAAAACCCGCCAAGGGCGGAGCCGACCCGAAATAAATGTTGCCGCAGATACAAGTTTCAGATATTATCTTGTGTTTATGGATTTCAGGAGTATATTGTGCCAAGAAGTATTGTAATAAAACGGAGAATCTTCGTAAGCCGGATTTTTGTTGCGGCGATAGCTATTCTGGTATTCGTTTCCGGGAGTCGATGGGAAACTAATTTGTGGGGGCCGCTTTTCTTTCTGGCAGGAACTGTTTTGATAGGTTTTGCAACGGTCGGCAGGCTGTGGTGCTCGCTGTATATATCAGGATATAAAAAAGACAACCTTGTAACAACAGGGCCTTATTCACTGTGCAGAAATCCGCTGTATTTTTTCAGTTTTTTAGGAGCGGTGGGAATCGGGCTGACTACAGAGACACTTTTAATACCTGCCTGCATAGCCATTGCCTTTGCATTTTATTATCCAATGGTGATAAAGGCGGAGCAGAAGAAGCTGGCTGAGGTTTACAAGGAGGCCTTCAGCGATTATTGCAAAAGTACGCCTGTGTTTTTCCCTTCCCTGCGGTTGTTGACTGAGCCGGAAGAGTATATCGTAAAGCCAAAGATTTTCAGGAAGACTTTGTTTGAAGCATTATGGTTCGTATGGCTGCTTGGTATTGTTGAACTTGGGGAAGCGCTTCATGAGATAAAGTTGCTCCCGACGATTTTTAAATTGTATTGATAGGTGATAATCCTCAATCTCCCGGATACATAAACTCCGGCACGCGTTTTGGTTTGCCGTTATCATCCACGCAGGCGAGGATACTTGAGCCTTCGGTAAGCAGCAGGCCCGTTTCGGGACGTATTAGTTTATAGGTATGTTCGATTTTCGCAGCGGTAACTTTTGTGCATTCGGTAGTAAGTTCTAATTTCTCATCGTAGTATGCAGGTCTGCGGTATTTGACAAAAAGTTCTGCGACGACCATATAAAAGCCTTCGCGTTCAAGGTCTTTATACGCAAGGCCGTTAGCGCGTAAAAGTTCGGTTCTGCCGAGTTCGAAATAAATCGGGAAAACGCTGTGGTGAACGACGCCGGCCTGGTCGGTCTCGCAGTATCGCGGGATGACGGTTATCGTGTGTGACTGGACTATTGTTTTTTCAGGAAATTTCATAACTTGGAACCACGGATTTCGCGGATTTCACTGAATTTGTATTAATTAATCTTTTCACTTCTAAAGAACTGCTGCTAAAATTTTATCAGATTAACGAAAAAATTCAAGGAAAGCCGGCAAAATAACAATAAAGTCCGGTAAAAAACGTATAAAATGACAAAAAACCTGCTGCTTTTCAGCGAAGAAATTAATATAGAAATATGAAATTACCTAAATTGACATTTGGGCGAGAATCTGTTAAAATACTTATATACAAGACAGCTTGTTGCTGTTAAGCTTAGTTAAGTGCTGTATTTAGCACGATAATTTACTGGGGACAGTGTGATGAAAAAGCTTTTAATTAGCATTTTGCTTGCGGCAGTTTTGGCGATATTTGCTGTATCGCTGATCGGCTGTCATCATCATGGTCTTGGTGAGACTTCTGAGGAAATGGAAGCCGACCATACGAGGCAGTTAAGGCTGACTGGTTCGATGCTTGTTGACGATATCGATGCAATTCTGCAGCAGGACAGGACGAGCAGGCTGACGGAATACACCGTAAGATAAACGGCATTCGCAAGGCAGGTGCCGACGGAGATAAAAAAGGGATTTTTTAGGCTGAACGTAATTGGATGCAATTGTCGAATATTTCAGTCGTCTGGCAATATACAATCCACTAATAGTCATCATTGAGCTTCTGCTGATAGGCCTTGTTGTTTACTGGGCGATAAATTTTCTCGAAGGAACCCGTGGCGAACGTTTGTTCAGGGGAGTTATTATTCTGCTGCTCGCCGCGTCGATGATTCTTAAGCTGGTGATTGTGCAGTTTGATTTTGCAAGGCTTCAGTATCTCTATAACACTTTCCTTATTCTTGTATTAATACTCGCTGTGGCTGCGTTCCAGCCTGAAATAAGGAGAATGCTTATCAAGATAGGCCAGGCTGGCAGCTTCGGCAGTTCGACACATCGGCAGCTTCTGCGGACCGTTGAGGAGATTATAAATGCAGTTACCAGTCTTTCCGAAAAGAAGATTGGGGCAATTATCGTTCTTGAAAGGCAGGTTGCATTAGGCGAGTTTATCGAGACCGGGGTGAAACTCGATGCCGATGTCAAGGCGGCCCTGCTGAGGACGATATTCCATCCGGGCACGGCACTACACGACCTTGCGGTAATAATACAGGGAGACAGGATTGCCGCGGCGCGTGTTCAGCTTCCGCTGGCAGAGGTCGGTCTTGCAGGAGGCTTGCTTGGCTCAAGACATAGGGCGGCCATCGGCATAACAACCGGCAGCGATGCGATAGCCATAGTGGTAAGCGAAGAGACGGGAATTATAAGCATAGCCGAAGATGGCAAACTCGAACAGCATATAACCGAAGAAGAACTGCGCAAGAGACTGACAAACATACTCATCGACGCCGGTCCGCTGTTGGCCAGGCTGCGGAAAAGCACAAGAAACAAAAAAACCTCTCACCCCGCAAAACAGGACAGGTCCTTCGACCGCGCTCAGGACAGGTAAGGCAATGTTTGCGAAAATAAAAAAAGCAATATTAGTGATTTTTATAACCTGCCTGATATGGGTCTGGGCGGACTTAAGCCTTGATGAAAATCTCAACAATCAGACAATAACAATAACCGCAAGCAAGGCGAATCCGCGGCTGTGGGTTACGCTGGAAGGCAAGCCGGAGATACAGGTAAAAGCCGATTTGAGGGGGCCGGTGGCAAAGATGCGCGAGCTTTCGAAAAAGATAGAAGGCGGCAAGGAAAAACTCGAGGTTGTCTTCGATGCGGAACAACAGAATATGAGTACCGGCGGTGAATATGCACTGGCAGATTTGCGAAAGTTTATCTCGGAAAGCAAAAAGATGCATGAATACGGACTGGCAGTAGAGGTAGCCCGGCCGGACAAGCTGCAGCGCATAAAGGTAGTGGAATTAAAGGAAAAGACACTATCCATAAAATGCGTGGATGAAACGGATACCGAAATAGCCGGCGCCAGTATCACGCCGGATGTTATTACCGTGCTTGCGCCCCAGCAGTTAACGGAAGTAAAGGTAAAAATGGCGACAATGGCCGAGAAGAAACAGGCGCGCGGCGGAGCAGTCGAGAAGAAGCCTTATATCGAACTTGCCAGCGGCGAGATAAGATACGCGGATACGGTCGTGAAGGTTGAACTGCCCGCCACTCAGGAAGATATGAAACAGTACGCAATCAACGGCACACTGGGCTTTATCTTCAGCGCGAATCTTGTGGGAAAGTACCAGGTGGAATTTATCAAACGGCCTGAAATCGGGAGCATACCTATTATAGCTACAGAAGAAGCCAAGACCGCATTCGAGGGGATGGGATTCGAAGTGCTGCTGGAAATACAGGATGACGATGTGGGTAAGGCGGAGGTGAGCAGGCAGATAATTTATAATTTTCCCGACAAATATAACCGCGAGGATAAAATCAGACTCAAGGGCGACCCTGCCGAGGCGAAATTCAAGCTTGTGCCTGTGGACGGCAACCAGCCTGCAACGCCGAGCGTAGAGTAAACAGCGTGACGGTTGTCTGCGAATAAATCATCGGGCCAACCGGCCTTTTAGTTTTTTCTTCTGGGACGAATCAACAGTCTTATCGGGACTTCAGCAAAACTGAGAACATCACGCAATCTGCCAATGAGAAACCTTTTGTAGTTCTCATCGAACAATTCAACCTTATTGACAAACAAAAGGAGCGTAACCGGCTTTGTCGCAACCTGCGTTGCGTAATATATTTTCGGAAAAACGGCAGTTTTTCTTTTTCCGCCGGGACGCTGTGAATATATCTGCTCAATCGCCTTGTTCAGTTTTGGAGTGGAAACCTTTGTCTTCGCCTGCTTGTAAAGCTCGCGTGCCAAATCGAGGACCGACTGAATGTTTTTGCTCTCGGTAGCGGTTGTAAAGGCAATAGGGGCGTAACTTAACTGGGGCAGGGTTTTGCCGAGATAATCGGCGTAATCATCGCTCGAAGCCTTATCTTTTGCGAGGTCCCATTTATTTACGACAATAATACAGGCCTTATATTCCTGAGCGATAAAGGCGGTAAGTTTTTTATCAACCTGCGAGACAGGCTCGGCAGCATCAATTAAAAGCAGCACAACATCGGCTCTGCGGACGGAATTTGTTACCCTCGTGAAGCTGTAAAAGTCTATACTGTTTTTGAATGCGCTGCTTTTTTTTTGCACCCCCGCAGTGTCGATAACAACAAAAGTTTTGCCGTCTTTTTCAAACCTTACGTCAATCGAGTCGCGTGTGGTGCCGGGGATTTCGCTGACGATTACGCGCTGCTGGCCTGCGATTGCATTTGTCAGGGTGCTTTTGCCTGCGTTGCGTTTGCCGACGATTGCGAGCTTCATCTCAACGTCCTGCGGTTTTTCAAAGGCACGGTCTTTAAGAAACTCCGTTATCCTGTCAACAAGAAGGCGTTTGTTGAGATTGTTCGTTGCCGAGACACAAAGGGCATTGCCAAAGCCGAGCCTTGAAAATTCGGCTGCTGTGGGAAACATTTTTGCCTCATCGGCCTTGTTGGCGACGAGGACGACATCGAGATTGTTCTTTCTCAAAAGCCGGGCAATCTGCCCATCGAGCGGCATCAGGCCATCGCGGATATCAACCACAAAAATAACAAGGTTTGCCGAGCTTATAGCCTGTTTTATCTGGTTTTCGATATGCTCCTTGAGCTGGTCTGAATCGACGATGCCGTAACCTCCAGTGTCGATGAGTTCAAAATAACGGTCATTACGCTCAATTGTTGTGCTTACACGGTCTCTGGTTACGCCAGCGGTCGGCTCGACAATGCTTATCATTTCGCCGGCCAATGCGTTAAAGAGCGAGCTTTTGCCTACGTTAGGCCTTCCGATTATTGCGACAACAGGCAGTGCCATAGAATTTTCGCCTTAAAGAGAAGGTGGCATTATAGCAGTTTCAGCACCTATTCCGCAAGGACGACTTCGTTTTTTATCGGTGAGTAATCCGCTTTCGACTCTGTTTTGTTACTATCTGCGGGCGATTTTTGGAAAAAGCACTTTATTCCCGAGCCATCCTGAATGATGGGTGTATTCTGAAGGTGATAGTGAAGGTGCGGCTCCGAAGAATTACCGGAATTTCCGCAAAGACCTATCACCTGTCCTTTTTTTACATTATCGCCTGCTTTTACAGTTATGCTTTTCCGCTTTAAGTGGGCCAAAACCGATACTTCGTTTTCACTATGCTGAATAAATACAGCGTTCCCTAAAGCCGAATAGGGATTCATAGAACCGGGCGAGTTATCTCTTACACCATCGAGGACGTCCGTTACAAGTCCATCTGCCGGCGCCAATATCTCTCTGCCGAAAGCCAGGTAATCCTCGTTGGTTTCATCAGCGCCTTTGCGAGTCTTACCGTTTTCATCGACACCAAGGAAATCGAAAGCAAATCTCTGATTAGGAGTATCGTGATGCTGATTGAGTTCTTTTGTATCACCGCCCCAAACAACAAGCCAACGTCCTTTAAACGGCAGAGATAGTTCGGTTTTATTTTTTTCAGGCATAGGAATATCCGCCGTATGTGGCAGAAACCACAACCCGATAATTTTGTTCTGGTCATCAAGAACTATCTTAATATCTAAAATTCCACGCTCAAAGTGCGCCGGGAAAACCACCTGGTTGGGTGGAGTATACCGCGGCCGATCCAGCTTCTGATTTTTCCCATATTCAGCTGATAGACCCTGGAAGAAGGGTGTTAGTTTTTCAAGCGGAAACGCATCCAGCATAGTTTTGCTGAAATCTGCCTGAATTCCCGGATAGTTGGCATCGTTGATAGCTTTGACCATTCTGTTCACAACTTTTTCAAATCTATCTGTCGGCAGGTCCTGCGCCGAAACCAAAACCGCTGAAAACAATAGGGCCAACACCATAAATAACCTTTTCATTTTAGACATCTCCAAAAAATGAAGCAAAAATTTAAGCACCAACAATGCACTGGATTATAACAGAAATGTATGTTTGTTTAAACAACTTATTGATTATGTTTTTGGGGGAACCTGTCGTACCACAGGCGACATTTGTCCTTATTCTTTTTCACAAACGAACCCAGGACAAGGCTCGAAATGATTGTGCTGTAGCGAAACCAGTAAAATTTTCGCAGAGAAGTCTGCACAGGGATATCGAGTATGCGGAAATTCATTTTGTGTTTTTTCGCCCATTTTTTAAGCTGTTTGGAGAAGAGCAGTTCCTCGGCGATGTAAACACTTTCGTCAAAACCGCCGATATCCAGCCAGGCCTGTTTTAGACAGAACAGATACAGGCCGGCAGCAAGTTTTCGAAATCGTGAGATAAGATTCCAGAGCTCAAGCAGGAATTTAACTTTCAAAAGTTTTGTCTGTGAGCAATCGAGCACGGTTCCACCGCCTGCGATTTTGCCACTGTCGAGAAGCTCCAGTGTCTTGCCGAGAAGCTGAGCGGAGATAATAGTATCGGCATCGAGAAAAACAAGATATTTTCCTTTTGCGGCCTTTGCGCCGCAATTTCTGGCGCGTGAAATCTGATTGACCGGCTCGAAAACCACAGTTGCGCCAAAAGATTTTGCTATTTGAGCAGTGTTATCGGTGGAATTGTTATCAACAACTATGATTTCGCCTGTTCGGTGCGCAAGGGAATTTTGCGCATTTTTCACAGATGCGAGAGTATCTTCTAAATAGTCTTCCTCGTTAAACGCGGGAATAATTATTGAATAATCCGGCAGAGAAGTGGTCATAGAGCCATCGGCAGAATCCCGGCTTTCGGCCGGGCTTAATTACGATATTCAAATAAAGGGCAGGCAGAGGCCTGCCCTTTATTTGTTCGTCTTTGCTGATTATTGCGTCGGAGTATTCTTTTGGACTTCTTCGCCGGCCTTTTCTTTTACGGCTTCGGCTTCCTTTGCAGCTTCCGCACCTGTCTTTTCGACCTGCTTTTGAATTTCAGGTATGGACGGTGTCTGGGATTGCGGCTCTGATTTCTTGCAGCCGAAGACAACGACTAAAGCAAGAACGAGAGCGATTGTCAGAATTTTTCGCAACATTTCGTGTTCTCCTTAAAAAAAGTTTCTTGTATGTTTATTTTGTTCAACCTTTTTAGAATTTTCCATATTCTCTGCTTAAAGCCGGACTTTGTCAATACAGAAATTGATTAAATCATTCCGAAGTCCAGCGGAGAGTTGAAAGGTTTTCAGTTTTAACAAATTTAGAATGGCAATCAGCAAATAGTACATTACATCCATCGCCCTGATGATTTTCTGTGCTTAGAATTTCGGGCCCGCCGGCTGGATTGACCGCAGGATTTGTCCCAAAGAGCAATACGGTATCAGGCGGAACCTCTGGAATTTTTTTGCCGGCAACATTAATGTTTAGGGCGTAATTGGATTTGCCTTCTATTTTACCATCAGCAGGACAGCGAAATTGTTTCGGATTTACATTACAATCCCTGATAAGAACATCACACCATTTATCGGCTGGCAGATACGTATCGTTATGGTTGGCAGTATAATCCATCACAGCCTTGCTGATAATGGATAAGTTTGTTCCGCAAATTATTCTTTGAGACAGTTGTCTTGTTTTGCCCAGAGCAGGCATAAGTATAGCGAGCATCATCGGCAGGATAAACACAAGACTGACCGATGGCAATACTATTCCGGTAACGGCAAAACCCGTACCTTTTAACCGGCCGTTACTTTTGCTGATTTTGACCAGACTGACAATGCCGCAAATCAGGGCGGGCAGAGCCGTGAGCATAAAGGTAAATAATCCTATTTTTGCTGAAAAATCTTTTAGAATATGTGTTTTTCGGCCAGAATTTAACGTTTGGTGTCTTCCCAACTCTTCAAATTTCATATCTTTGGAGACAAAACGGAGACAGGAATTTGTTGAAGAAAATTGATGTTCAACTGTTCATGAGAAAGGGAAGTTTTGCGAACATTTTCTGAGTTGACGACTAAAACAACAGTACTTTGTTACGCACCTAAAGGCTGAGCAGACTCCAGTTAGTTTTTTCCAAGTTCTATTTGTTATAAATGGCTGGCCCAAGACGCTCACTGTTTTAACAGTAATTGGAGTACCAATGCACACATCTACGCAGCTTTAACTATTAAGAATTCTTTCAACCTTTCCTTGATCTACGTTCATCATGTACTGAATTCCACTAACTTCTGCTGCCTCACGCGTCAAAGCCGCTATATCATCCCTGCTTATAAATTCTACGGCAAACTTGCGGCTGCCAGCCATTAGCTGGCGCAAGCCTTGGGCAAGACGTTCATAATAAGTATAGAGTCCTATGGCACCGGTCGGAAGGCTTTCGAATTCTTTGCTCCCCAATTCCTTGCGGAGTACACCTGATGTCACAAAAATCTCATCTCTCGAATTTCCAAATCGTTCGATATAAACCGGGATTTGCTGCTCATCCATCATGCGTCCTATCGTTTTACCAACCATAGCTGCAGCAATTGGAGCCCTAGCCATTCCTATCAACTTCACAAATGGCGAACCAAGTGCAAGACCTTTGAAGATTTGGTCCTCAAAAGCAAACCCGCCAGCCAGAGCTAATGTCGGAAGATACGCACCCTTGTCGGCAAGGCGCTTGGCATAAGTACACAGAAGTGAGTGCAGATAAACGGGAGGAACTCCCCACTCGTTCATCATCCGCCAAGGACTCATACCTGTGCCACCGCCAGCTCCATCAACAGTCAGAAGGTCGAGTTTGTAGCGGGAAGCGAACGCAATCGCCCTTGCGAGGTCCGCCGGCCGATACGCTCCTGTTTTAAGAAAGATATATTTGGCGCCTGCTTTGCGCAATTCCTCTATCCTCTTTGCAAATGACTCTTCGGTTACCATTCCAACTCGGGAATGTCTTTCAAATTCCTTAAATGCACCTTTTTCAAAAGCCTTGATTACATCCGGATCGGTTGGATTCGGAAGCACTATATAACCTCGCTCCTGTAACAATTGAGCTTTTTTGAGGTCCTGGATTTTCACCTCTCCGCCGATATCTTTAGCACCCTGGCCCCATTTAAGTTCTACACATTCCACACCAATTTTCTCTATGGCGTATTCCTGCACACCCAGTTTAGTATCCTCAACATTTGCCTGAACAATAATCGCCCCATATCCGTCACGCTGGTGATCTTTATAAAGCTTAACTCGGCGTTTAAGGTCGGATGTATCAACTACACGACCGTTCTTGAGGATAGATTGGGGGTCCATTCCAACAACATTCTCGCCGATAGTCAGACCTGTTCCCGCCAATGCGGAGCCAATGGCCAAACCTTCCCAATTATTCTTGGCAATGTTTGTGGACCCGATTCCCGGAATAATCCACGGATAGCGAAACTTTATTTTATTATCATGACCAAAGACAATTTCCAGATTTACCGCAGGAAAGATAGCCTTGTCGCTGTCAGCTTCAATACCATGCGCGCCAACAGCAGTGCCCATAATGTTGAAGTGTGAATAATCAACAGGATAAGACTTTTCAGCGGCGGTAGTAATCATACCGAACGGCTGCGGATAAATGACCTCATGGCCGCGGTAGGCACTCTTGCCGATTTCGCACATACCTATACAGCCGTCCACGCAGGTAACACACATTCCTGAAGCAGGCACAACTGAGCATTCTGTTCTGTTTTTAGTCAAAGTCGCGGCCGTAGCGTTTACTTTTGAAAATGTAAATGACATTTTATTCGACTCCTTTATTTTTTAACCTGTTAATCTTTCTTTATCTCACAAGCTACACAAGGACTCATGTAGCACATCATATCGTCGAACTGCTCTTTCTGGATGCAGGGCGGCGTTAGATTGGCACAACCGCCGCAGATTGCTTTCTCCGGCTCATTGTAGGTGCATCGAAGCTGGCAAGCCGGGCAAACATACATACAGCCGCCGCACAGCCTGCAAACATCAGATTTGACGTCAAATGGCGTGCCAATACTTCTCTTTTCTCCGCGATTGCGAAAACCAATTGCCTTAGCCATCATTTGTTCCTGACACACCCGCACACACAGCCCGCAAAGAATGCAATCTTCATACTCCTGCCTGAATCGCTGCTGACGAATGCCATGAGCCGAAGCAAGGTCCTGAATAGTTTTGGACTGGGGACAGGAGGCCAAGAGAAGTTCTAATACCATTTTACGCGCTTTTAATACTCGCGACGATGCGGTGCGTACTTTCAGTCCTTCTTCAACCGGATAGGTGCAGGAAGAGACCAGTTTTGCCTTTGGTCCCTGGCCAATTTCAACAACGCACAGCCGACACGCTCCATAAGGCGTCAGGCCATCCATATGGCAAAGGGTTGGAATAGGAAATCCCAGAAATCTGGCAGCCTCCAAAATCGTGGTGCCTTTTTCAACCGAAACTTCTAAACCATTTATTTTCAATGTTATCATGCCGACGTTTCCTCCACTGCTGCATATTTGGCCTCTTCATTTTTGGCACGCTGCGTAAACTCCAGGTCGCATCTCAGACATCTTCGAGCTTCACGTGTTGCTTGTTCAACCGACAAGGACAACTCCACTTCCGCAAAACTCTTTTTTCTCGATTCAGCCGGGAGCGCGGCAGGTTCTGTTCTTTTTACCACATCCTCAAGCTCTTCCTCGCTGACCACAGCAGGTTCTATAAAGACTTCCGGCAGTTTTATTTTAGGCAATTCAGCAAGTTCTCTGCCGCAAAGATAATTGTCTATGACTTCAGCCGCTCTTTTTCCTGCCGCGATGGCTTCAACTACGGTATTAGGTCCTGTCACCAGGTCTCCTCCGGCAAAGACTCCTTGGCGACTGGTGCAAAGAGTTTTCGCATCAACCTTTGCTCTGCCGCCCTTATCGAGTTCCAACCCCATAGAAGCAAGGCAGTCGCTATCCGGACGCTCGCCGATAGCTGCTATCAGGGTGTCTAGAGCTATAGTAAATTCAGAACCGGGTATTGGAACAGGTTTTCGCCGGCCGCTTGAATCCACATCTCCTAATTTATTTCTGACGCATTTTATATCAACCAGATGTCCATGTTTCGCATCTATTTTTACAGGCTGAACGAATGTTTCAATTTTCACTCCTTCCGCCTGTGCCGCTTTGATATAGCGTATGCCTACAGGCGAAACCAGTGTTTCAAGTCTTATGCCTTCTTCTATAGCAGCTTCAACTTCATCAGCGTAGGCAGGCATTTCCTGGTTTGTGCGGCGATAAAGCATTGTCACACTCTTGACCGCTTTCTGACGAATAGCCACTCTTGCGGCATCCACAGCAGAATTACCGCCTCCAACAATACCTACGTGACCTTTGGCCAACTCCTCACCTCTTAAATTAAAGGCTTTCAGGAAATCCATTGAAGAATACACTCCTTTAGTGTCTTCTCCCTCAATGTCCAATCGCCAGCTTTTATCTGCTCCTATTGCAAGGAAAACTGCACTGTAGCCGCCTTTAAAAAGTTCATCGATGGTAATGTCTCGACCTAAAGCGGTTTCATACCTGGCATCGATGTTTTCATCATCAAGAAGCAATTTTATCTCTTTATGTGCCACATCCCGAGGCAGACGATAGGCTGGTATGCAGCTAAGAAGCATCCCGCCCGGCTCTTTGCCTGCTTCAATAATTGTTACTCCATAGCCGAGCAGAGAAAGGTAATGAGCGGCTGCCAGGCCGGCAGGGCCTGCGCCAACAACAGCCACTTTGCGAGTGTTATGACCCTGGCGGCCGTTTCTGACAGGCTTATAAACCGATGGAGAAATACGGTCTGTAATAAATCTTTTCAATATTCGGATAGCAATGGCTTCGTCTCCGCTGGCAGCAAGGTTGCATCTGGATTCGCAATTGCGGCCGCAAACGCGGGCACAGGCCGACGGGAACGGGTTGGCCTCCCTGATAACCCTGTAGGCTTCTTCATATTTACCCTTTTCAATCAGGGCTACATAACGCCAGACTTCAGTGCCCAACGGACAAGCGGCCTGGCACGGAGCACCTACCAATTCTTTACATACGAAAGAATTGCATTTTTTATCGACTACGTGCTGATGGTACTCGTTTTGAAAATAATGGAGAGTGCTCAGAACGGGATTCGACGCCGTCTGACCAAGACCGCACATCGTTGTGTCTTTTACAGCCTCGGCCAACTCTTTCAGAAGGTCTAAATACTCAGGCGTTCCACTGCCTTTTGAGATATCATCAAGAATTTCGTGCATCCGCTGTGTGCCTTTTCGGCAGGTAAAACACTTGCCGCACGATTCGTCCTTCAGAAAATTCATAAAATATTTTGCGACATCGACCATACAGGTATTCTCATCCATTACAATCATGCCGCCGGAACCCATAATTGAACCCGCTTCGGTTAAGCTGTCGTAATCAACCGGCAAATCAAACTTCTTAGCGGGAATACAACCTCCGGATGGGCCGCCTGTTTGAACAGCCTTTATCTTGGCCTTGCCCACTGGTCCGCCGCCGATGTCGTAGACAATATCCTTGATGCTTATACCCATTGGAACTTCAACCAGGCCGGTATTCCTGATTTTTCCGACTAAGCTGAATATCTTTGTGCCAGAATTATTTTTTGTTCCTATTTTTGCAAATTCCTCTGCTCCAAGTCTGAAAATAAGCGGAATGTTTGCCCAGGTTTCAACGTTATTAATTGCCGTAGGTTTGCCGTCAATACCTTTTTGTACGGGGAATGGCGGCCGCTGACGAGGCTCACCCATCTTTCCTTCGATAGAACGTATTAGTGCTGTTTCCTCACCGCATACAAACGCACCGGCGCCCTTGACAATTTTGATATCAAATGAAAAACCAGTTCCGAGGATATTTTCTCCCAAAAAACCAAGTTGTCGCGCTTGTTTTATCGCAATGTTCAAATGCTTTACAGCAATCGGATATTCATTACGAACATAGACTATGCCTTCTGTAGCACCGGTGCCATAGGCACCAATAAGCATACCTTCGATGATGCTGTGGGGATTTCCTTCCAGAACGCTGCGGTCCATATAAGCGCCGGGGTCACCTTCATCAGCATTACATACAAGGAATTTGCCGCGGTTGCCCGGCTGTTTTGCCAGCAGCTCCCATTTTAGTCCTGTGGGAAAACCACCGCCTCCCCTGCCTCGTAACTGCGAACTTTTTACCTGATCTATTATCCATTCAGGATTTTGTTTCGACAACACCTGTTCGAGAGCAGTATAGCCATCATGGGCGATATAGTCGTATATCCTGATTGGGTCTATCTTCTGGTTCATACCCAGGATGCTGCGCTGCTGATTCTTGAAGAACGGAATATCATCCCGTTTATAGTACCTCTCCTGCGTATTGGGGTCCTGATATAACAAGTCTTCGACATATTTATTCGCAAGTAACGCCTCAATGATTCTTGGAATATCACTAAGCTTTACCTGCGTGTAAAATGCCTGCTGCGGCTCAGTTAAAATAAAAGGACCCATCTCGCAGAAACCGTGGCAGCCTGTAACCCGCAGTCCTATTTTCCCTGACAGGCGTTTTTCAATGATATATTTCTTTGCTACCCGAATAATGCCGTTTGAACCGCTTGCCTGACAGGCAGTTCCCGCACAAATTACGATTCGCGGTTTGTTTTTATCAGCAGCGTTAAAAAGTACACTGCGTAATTCCTTTAATTCATTTATAGAAGTCAATCTTGGCATCTTGCTACCTTTATTAAACCAAATCCAGCATATGGTTTTTACATCCGCGGCGAGAACAAATCTGAACTGTGCCGCCGCCATTAACAAACATCAGTATCATTGGTGCTCCGCAATCCGAGCAATCTGACATACTGTTAATTTCCGAACTGCAATGCGGACAAGTAAAACCGACAACCGTACCTTCCGGGATTTCAAACTCCGTGGAAATATTAAAACTGCCATACAAACTCGACAGTCTTAGCCAGCCTTTTTTCCCATCCACTGCAACGTTTACCTTGAGCGAGGGATAACCGTCGATGGCAAAAGTTTCATCTCTGAAACTGTGGTTGCAATGGGGACAACTTAAATCTATAGGAAATATCCGTTCATCCTTTCCAATGTCCAATTTGTCAAATCCCTCCTGCGCTTTGTCTAACAGTTGTTTGATCTTCGACCTTCTTACTTTTGAGAAATAATGGCCATCAATAACAACCACTGGCCCCAGAGCGCAGGCACCTAAGCAATTTACTGTTTCCAGAGTAAATTTATTATCCGCGGTTGTCTGATCCGCTTTGATGCCGAGCTGCAGCTCAAGTTCTGCTACAACCCTTGGAGCCCCTCTGACATGACAAGCCGTTCCGAGACAGGCGCAAACAAGATGTTTGCCCTTAGGCTTCAAACTAAAAAATCGGTAAAACGTTGCAACGCTGTATATATCAACTAAAGAACGATTGGTTTTTTCGCCTACTATTCTCAGTGCCTTTTCAGGGAGATAGCCATATTTCGTCTGAATATCCTCAAGAATTGCAATGATCCCGCCCCTGCTATCGTTGTGTTTCTCGAGAATTTTCAGGATATCTTTTGAATTTACGTCGTCTCGCTTGTGGATATTAACTTTTTCTGATATGGCGGCACCTCGCTGCATTACTGATACTCCTCACAATGCCAAATACCTCCTTCGGGTTTTGGAAATCCGCAGGTTCTGTGGTTTTCACAATCGCTGCACAACCCTTTGAATCCATCTGTATCTTTTTCTTTAATAAAATGAGAATCTATAGGTGGTGTCTCTGTAATCTTCTTTTG
>Ga0315275_10002861_pt1 | contig 15770 bp, 9 predicted proteins | sample YL17G03_0_MG_FD_205557 | JGI IMG/M metagenome (GOLD analysis project Ga0315275, IMG submission 205557) | Sediment microbial communities from Yellowstone Lake, YNP, Wyoming, USA - YL17G03_0 | ecosystem: Environmental > Aquatic > Freshwater > Lake > Sediment | place: USA: Wyoming | collected... | reverse complement strand
ATAGCTGGATGATCCGCTTTCGGCGTATCCTCACGCGGTGGGAAAAGAAACCTGAGAATTATTTGGCTCTGCTTCATTTTGTCTGTGCTATAATTACGTTCCGTTGTTCCGGGTTATTCGGATAGGCTCTTAATCGAAAGGATTGATCATGCCCCGTTCAAAACCTTCTCAGTCTAAAGGCGGACGTCTGACCAAGGAAGACTCTCTAGCCCTGCGTGGTGATGCTTTCAAGATGCTATTGGAAAAATGGCGGTCTGGCAATGCGGAACCTCTGCTTACATATCAGGATGCCGAGAAGGCCTTCGGTGTTAATCGGCAGACGACGCGGTCCGTGCTTCGGGAGATCGCGGATATTTCAGCCGATATAATAACCGTTTCGGATGGTATTCGAGCTGGGCGAGACACGTATTACCACAAACACGCTCGCATGTCGCGGGAGGCCAAAGAGAGAATAGCTAACAAGTTTGCTTCGCTCATCCCTCAAAATGTCACGTTAGCGTGTTCACCCGGTACTTCCGTCGCATATTGCGTCAGACGCCTCCTCATAGAAGAAAGGCAATACCATGTCGTTGTGACAAACAACATGGGTATCCTCGACCTGTTGGCTCGCAGTGATATAGCTAACCTTGTTTTCACCGGCGGTGAATACTTGCCTGCGATACACGCCTGCGTCGGCAAGGATGCTGTGGACTCCTTCGAGAGGGCACGATGCCAAGCAGCATTGATCGGCATATCGGGCATCAGTGAGAGTGGGGAACTGTTCGTCCGTCATTCACCTGAAGTGACAGTGCTTAACCAAATAGTCCGGTCAGTGACACATCTTATCTATATTGTTGCAGATTTGAGCAAATTCTTGCAGCTTGATACTTGGCGATTTGCACATATTCCGCAGTTGCTTGCGGAAAAGAATGAGTCGGGCCTACAGATTTACCTGATCACATGTATTGACAAGTCTCTTGAAAAACACCAGGTGGTCCACGCAAGAAAGGTGGCAAAGGCTCTGGAAAATATGGGCGTCAAAGTCGAATGGGCTTAGCAAGATCTCTCAGTCGGCAGAAAGAGAGGTCTTTCGCGTTTGGGGACTGATTGATGATGCAATTAATCGTTGCTTTAGAAATTCGTGGTTATTGTCTTTCTATGCAGTTTGGTTCCCGGCCGCACCGGCGAGCCCCCAAGTTCAGGCTGGCAAGTTGGTCGGAGTATTCATTTCAGCACGGTGGAACCCGCAAACAGAGAAACAACTGCAATCGATATTTGCGAAGGAAACGCAAAAAGTAATTGTGGAAATTATTTGAGGAGTCAGACCGATGGGAAAGATACTGGTGATATGCGGAAATAGAGATAGACAAGGAGAACTGATGAATATCCTCAAGCAGCACGCTGCAGATGTGAAATGCTATGATAGGACAAGCGATTTGAATGGGACAGTTGCCCATAACATAGAAGGGGTAGACCTAATCCTGTTGAGCCTAGCAGGAGAAGCAGATGCCCCATGGGACCTCTGGGTCCTTCGCCATCGGTTTTGTACCCCTATCGTTGTTGAACTTGACGTTGATACGCCAGAGAGAGCTTATAACATGCTGATCTGGGGAGCCTATGACATCTTTACCGGAGACGAGGATGTATGGGATGTCATCACAAGGGTAATCAACTCGCAGTGATGTCTGTACGCCATACTTCATGACGTGCCTCGAGGCGAGAAATCGTAGTTAAGCTAGCCAGTTGGGACAATGGCACATCAGGCAAACACAAGGGGGGCGAATTGTCCGACCATTTTCGGCCAGTTGACAAGGTGGAGCAAGCTCTGAATCTTATGTGTTGAGCTTCGCGTTGCTGAGATTACCGCCAATTTAATAGAAATTCCGAAAGCCGTCAATCGCGACACAATCACCTTGTGCTTTTTTCCCGCCGCGCGTAATAAAATTTCCCTTGCATGACAAGACTGGCTCAATATATTATGTTGCTCTTTTCAAGATTTGGGCTAAAGCAACAAAAGCAAAGAATCGAAAAGTAAATATAGCAGTCTTGTTCAAGTTAACTTTCGCACTTTTTGAGAGCCAAGATCGCTGCCAAACAGGGCTTTATGTGCGATCTGGAATTAAACGCATGTTCGAGAAAAGCTCCGAACATCACATAAATTCGCCGAGTGGAGGCTACAGGGCCTGTGGCCCAACTCTACCCAGGTTAACATCTTGGCAAAAGTGCGAAAGTTCACTTCAATAGAAGGCCAGAAACTCATGAATTCACCGAAAGCAAATGCAGTAGTAGGGCAATCGGGCGGGCCGACAGGAGTGATTAACGCCTCTTTGGTCGGCGTTATCGAAGAAGCGAAGAAACACCCGGAAATCCAGAACATATACGGCGCGATTCACGCGGTGGCCGGGATGGTCAATGACCAGTTCATCGACTTGGGCAAGCTCAAGGCTGAGACGCTCAAGGTTGTGGCTGCCTCGCCGTCGGCGGCCATCGGCACCAGCAGAGACAAGCCCGACGCCGAATACTGCGCCAGGATACTCGAAGTATTCAAGAAGCGCAATATCCGCTACTTCTTCTACATCGGCGGCAACGACTCGGCCAATACCGCCCACATCCTCAACACGGTCGCGGATAAGATGAGCTTCGACATCCGGGCCTTCCACGTCCCCAAGACCGTTGATAACGACCTTTTAGTTACCGACCACTGCCCCGGCTTCGGGACGGCGGCGCTCTTCGAGGCACGTGCCCTGATGGGCGACGACTTGGACAACCGCGCCCTGCCGGGCGTCAAGATCGACGTCATTATGGGCAGGCACGCCGGGTTTTTGACTGCCGCCACCGCCCTCGGCAAGCGGCGCGACGACGATGGCCCGCATCTGATTTATCTGCCTGAAAGGCCGATTTCATTGGACAAGTTCCTCAGTGATGTAGAAGCCGTTTACAGGAAGCTGGGTCGGTGCGTAGTCGCAGTCAGTGAAGGGATTTGTGATGCTGACGGAGTAACCTGGGCCAGAAAACTTGCTCAGGAGGCAGAAACCGATGCCCACGGTAACATACAGCTATCCGGTACTGGTACGCTGGCAGACTTTTTAGCTGCTCAGGTCAGAGCGACACTAAAAGTGGAGCGTGTTCGAGCCGACACGTTTGGCTATCTGCAGAGGAGCTTTGCCGGCCTGCAGTCTGCGGTCGATGTCGATGAGGCCCGGCGATGCGGGCGGGAGGCCGTCAAGCTGGCGATGAAGCACGATAACGGCTCGGTGGCCATCAAGCGAACCGCCAACGGGGCCGACTACGCCGTTGAGCTGTTCCGCACGGAGCTTTGCAACGTTGCCGAAAAGACCAAGTCTATGCCCGATGAGTTCATCAACGCCGACGGCAACGGCGTAACCGAGGCATTCGTCGAGTACGCGATGCCGCTGGTGGGCAAGCTGCCTAAGACGGAATACTTGGCTTCTTATCCGCGAGTCTGACGGACTGAATCCGCCGGTTCGGGCAATGAACAAAAGGAGGTGCGCAGATGGTGTGCGTGAATTTTTGGGCCGCAGTCCTGCTGTTGGCAAGTGCGGCAGTTTCATTCCCCGCGGAACCGCCTGAAAAGACCGCTTTGGTGTGCGTTGCTCCATCTGCCTCCGCGACCCGCACGGTCAAGGATTTCGGGGCGGCCGGCGACGGCAAGACCGATGATACGGCTGCAATTGAAGCTGCCGTAAAAGCCGGAACAGGCGCAGTGTATCTTCCCGCAGGTGAGTATCGGCTCACCCGCACAATCCGCATCGACCTGGACACTACCGATAAACTGTCGCTGGTCGGAACCGGCGATGCCTGTGTGGTGATGGCTGGCCCCGGACCGGCGTTTGCCTTCATCGGCACTCACGAAGGGACCGGCGACCCGCAGAGCGTCCGCGACGAGGTCTGGGAGCATCAGCGCCTGCCGATTATCACGGGCATCGAAATTCGGGGCGAGAACCCGGAATCCATCGGCCTGCGCCTCGAAAAGACAATGCAGGCGACGCTGACCAATCTGCTGATTCGCAGGTGCAAAACCGGGATTCAACTGATAAAACGCAACCGTAACCTGATAATCGACCACTGCCACATCTACAACAACACGCACGTCGGCATCGACTTCAACGAGGTCAACCTGCACCAGGCCATCATCGCCGACAGTCACATCAGCTACAACGCCGTTGCCGGGATTCGGCTGCTTGGCGGCCAGATGCGGAACTTCCAGATTGTCGGCAACGACATCGAGTACAACTATGACGCTAGGCTCGAAGGCTCCGCCGACATCCTGATAGATATGACCCCGCAGGGCAGCTCGTTCAGGGAGGGAACCATCGTCGGCAACACCATCCAGGCCGGCCCCAGCCCCAACGGGGCCAACATCCGATTCCTCGGCGGCAAGAACCTCCTGACCGGCGGCCTGCTCGCTATCACGGGCAACCTGATCGGCAGCCAGACGCACAATATCCACCTAAGAGACTGCCGCGGAGTCACTATCTCCGGCAACTCCATATACTCCGCCGCCGAACATTCCCTCTGGCTCGAAGACTCAGCCAACGTCATCGCCGCCAACAACTCCATCGACTGGAACCCCGACCACAAAGAAAAGCACTTAGTCGATGGGATTCTGATCGACCGCTGCAAGGGGGTGATCCTCTCCAACACGATTATCGAGGACAGCTTCCAGGGCTCCGAACAGTCAGGCGGCGCGATCGATGTCAGAAAAAGCCGCGATGTATCTATTACAAATTGTCAGGTCCTTGATTTCAAATTCCGGGGTATCACCCTGACCGATGCGGTGCGTTGTCGCGTGACCGGCTGCTCGATTGTTGAACGTCGCCAAGCCCTCGATAAAGGGACATCTATCGTGGTCAGAGGCGGGAGGAACAATCTCATCGCCGACAACATCGTGAACCCCGCTGGCTTGTCGATTGACAAGGATGCCGCAATCTCCCGCGACAACCTCGAAGCACCCGGAACCGATTAGTACCACAGCGCAGTTTGATGCCCAGGACTGTTTTACGACATATTGCTGTATAGACAGTTGTATAAGCTCAACTAAACCCGAAATCCGAATACCGAAATCGGAAACAAACCCCAAATCCAAATGACCCAAATTCAAAACAGTTATTCGCCTTGTGTGGGCGTTATTGTTTTGAAGATTCGGATTTTGAACATTTGGTATTGTTTCGAATTTCGGATTTCGTGCTTTGTATTTTCGGGCAATCGCCCAAGTCTTCGTGGTCAAGTAGCGCTCTGGCATTGGCGGGTGGCAGCCTCAAGCCCGGAGGGCTTGGGGATGGCCCCAACGCTCACTTTTCTTGAGGTCGGCCTTCCAGGTTCGTCAACGGCCCAAGCTCACAGAACTGCTTCCACTGTGCCTCAATGGCGTCGATGGGTTTCATATCGCCGTGGACATACAGCCCGTATCGAAGGCGCAGCGGCTTGTCGGCCTCAATCGTCCTCGGTCCGTCAAACGTTAAAGACGCCCCCATCCACCCATCGTTGCGGACATGGAAGAAACTGGGGAAATTCACGTTCTTGGGGTGGTCAAAGAGCGTAACGCCTTCTATCGTGCCGTCCGTTATTGCCCCGGAGTAATCCACCCACCTGGCCTGCTTCCAGAGTATCTCTTTTTCGTTGATGCCCCCTTCGGAATTGCGAATCCTGCCGCCGCCGTCGTTGACCCCGATAGTCTTGGCCATCCGCACGCCGACCATCCCAAACGGCGTCTTTCCGAGCGTAACCGCTTTATCGACGGCCTTGAGCTCCATATCGATCACCATAAGCCACTCTTTGCCTTCTCGCAGCAGCACCGTAACCTGCCGTGTCTCATCGAGAAGGCGTCCCCCCTCGGCCGTCACCCACTCGTTTTCCGTGACGATGGCCGAGCGCTCGCCGCCGTCCTCCAATTTGACAATACGTTTGTGGCGAATCTTGCCTTTGCCGCCGTCGCTCCAGAAGTCCACACCATTCACGTCAGTGTGCGAAATCCAGACCGAATTGTGATGGCTGTGCGATTCCGGGTCGCGCGGGTGGCCCATTCGCGTAAGCGGCCGTCCCGAAGGTCCAATCACCGGAAACAGAAATGGCCGATTGATCTCCTGCCCGAAATGATACCGCGTAATTTCCACGCCGTCTCGCTGAAACGACGCCTGCTGGTACGGCATCGGCACAACCGCCACCCGCGGAACAGGTTTCGGCAAGAGCGCCTCTTGCCCCGCCCCCGCACTCCCCGCGCCCGCCGATATGCACAATACCGCTATCAGAACCCGCCTGACGAATAATCCTGCACGCATCACAACTCCTTAATTTTGCATTTTGAACTTTGATTTTTGCATTTTCAAACTGGCCGTCGGCCGGTTTAACTTACCATTTTTTGGCCGCCTCTTCGGCGTCGGCCAGTTCCCCGTCCCGGCGGTGGTAGCCGCACTCCTCGATGAGTTTTTTTGCCTCGGCCAACGCCGCCTTATCGCGAAACAGCCGCCCCCGGTGCAGAAGCACGTCCGCCTGATGCAGCCGCATCGACCCGCGCTCCGCAATCTGCCACGCCTCGGCCAAATCCGCCCCGCAGCCGTTCGTGTCCTTCTCCACGAACCGGAGCAAGGCCCGGGTCAGCAGCCCGCGAGGGAGATAGTCAAGCTGGCTGGCGCGACGCAGGCCGTCCACGGCCTCTTCAATCTCAGATTTTGATCTCTGGATTTCAGATTTCGACAGGATGGCTTCGTAGAGGGCCGCCCGCCCCAAGCTGAGGTGGCTCAGACCAATATCGAGAAGGTTTCGAGATCCGCCCAGAACGATTTCCAGGGCCTTCTTACCCCGCTCCTCGATGGCGCGGCAGGCTTCCTTGGATTTCGGATTTCGGATTTCGGATTCCAGATTGAGAACGGATTGCCAGGCCGCACGCTCGACCGGCCCTAAGAGCAGGTCGCAGTACTGAAACCCCTGCAGCGAGTAGAGCAGGGGGTATTCGGCCTGGCGCTCGGCCTGCATCACCTCGGCCTGTCTGAACAGCTCGGCGGCCTTGTCCTCCTCGCCCGCCTGGAACAGGGTGTCGCCCAGCCTCGTGCGTTTGCTCATCCGCTGGAACGCATCGCCGCTGTGGTCGGCGTAGTCCACGCACTGTTCGCCATCCTGCACGGCTTCGTCCACCTGCCCCAGGGTCAGCTCTAACTCGCTGAGGTTACTGCCGATGCCGGCGGCGTTCTGCCAGTCCTCCCGCCGAACGCCCATCTCAAGTCCGGCCCGCATGGGCCCGAGGGCCTCGGTCAGCCGTCCTAGTGCCCGCAGGCTAAAGGCCGCTTGGCTCAGCATCCACGCCTGGTAGGCCTCGGACAACTGGTCCGAGACCACAGTCCAGGGCCTCTCGAAGAAACAGGCCACTGCCGCTAAGTCCGAGCCGAACGCCCCAAGCTTGCTTGTGCTGTAGAAGGCAGCAGGCCCGCGCGTGCCCCGCAGGATGCGGTCGAAATACACCTTGTCACAGGCCTCCCGGTGCATCCCGGCCTGGCAGCCGTGCGCCACCGCCTGGTACAGAGGCTCAAGACCCGCGAGCGTCTCGGGCCGATGCTTGGTGCTCTTGGTTAGATGCTCGTACACCCGCCGGTGCGCCTCCCGCCACGCAGCGGAGTTTTTCTCGCGAAGCTGCCTGCCGAAGTACTCGCGGACCAGCGGATGCGCGTCCAGTGACAATTCGTCGCTCTGGGCGGCGATGAGGCTGCACTCCCGGAGGGTGGAGACCGCGTAGTTCCAGTCATCCTCACCGAGCCCGATCAGTGGATTTGTCAGCCCCGTGATGACCGGCTCCCGGCGAAGGGCGGCCAGACAACCTGCATCGGCAGGGCGGTCGAATAGACCCAGAAGATGGAGCACAGCCAATTGCCTCTTGCCTTCTTCGCCTGCTTCGCCCAGCCACCTCTCGTAGGCCGCCATCATCCGGAACGCATGCCCGCCCTGGACCTTTGCATCCGCCTTCTCGAACGCGACGAGACTTCGCTTTCGGACATCACCGTTATGCCCCTTCGCTAAGTATCGCCCCAACAGTTGCAGCGTCAGGGCGTGGCCGCCGACTTGGCGGGCTGCGTCCTTCAGCTCCTGGTCATCCGCCTTGATTTGGGCATTCCCAGCCCTCCTGACGCCCGAGTCAAAGAGCAATTGCGCCCCGGCCTCTTCGGACAGGTGCTCTAACAGCCATTCGGGCGCGGTTGTCTCACGAAAGGGCGCCAAGTCCGTGACCGGCTCGCGCGTGGTCACTAAGCACAGGCCCGCGTTCCGCTGGGCCAGGCCCTTGAGCAGGGCCTCTAAGGCCGGGTCTTTGAGCTTACCTCCCACCGGCCCGGGCGGGTACTGTAGCGGCTCGACGCCGTCTAACACCAAGAGCGTCTTGCGCTCGGCCACGAGCTGAGCCAGTCGCTCGCCCTTGTCCCACGGTGAGGCGGCGCTTTGGGCCATTTCGGAATCGCCGAAGAACTCTAGCGCCTTGGCGACAAAGACGTCCGCCGAAGCCGCAGTCGTCTCGCTCGTCCCCTGGCTGTAGAACGACCAGTCGAACACCCGCGCAGCCCCGCGCCACCCCTCCCCCGCCATTCGAGCCATCCAATCGACCACCAGCGCCGTCTTGCCCACCCCGCCCCACGCCACGATTGTCACAACGTGCGTCTTGGGATCGTCCCAGGCTTTATCAAGATTGTCTAATTCCTTTTCACGACCCACGAGCTTCTCCGCACCGTGACGCAGCCGTGTAACAGAGATTAGTGGGCCTTTTCTCGGTGTCTGGATGACCCACGTTCGCAAGAGCTTGCCTAGGTCGTCACGAGTCAGCGGCTTCCCGGTAGTCGAGTATGTAGCCAGTTGGGCCGTCAAGGCCTTGGCAAGCATTAACCGTTCTTCCGCAGTGCCTGGCTCCAAGTCTTCCGAGCGGAGAAAAATCTCCAGCCGAAGTGCCGCCTGCTCGAAGAAGGCAGGCAGATCCAGGTTCTTTTTATCAATCACCACGCGCCCCACACGGCTTACTTTGGCGAGGTTCGCAGGATACAAACCGACGAGACAAAGCCGATACTCGACCGCCGACCCAGATGCTTCGAGTTTCTTCGCCCAGTCGTACACATCCGCTCTTTTGAATTGACCCGAAGTGGATTTGATCTGGACCGCGTGGCACCCCTTCGCGTCTTCCAGAACGAGGTCAAACTGCTCGGCGTCGTGACCGGGCTCCAGAGTAAAGCTTGTGAAAGGCGGTCTTGCCAATGCTCCATCAAGCAAGCCGATCAGTGTCTGGACGAGGTAGCCGCGACTCCCGGCTTGGCCGCCGGTGGGCCGCTCGTTCTCTTTCGCGTTCTTCTTTCCGTTCATACAGCCCCTCTCAGACCTTCACCTTGTCTCTATTCCCACGTGTGAACTCCTCTTTGTCCTTGCTGTTGTGCGAAAGGAACACGTCGAAAGCCGGTCTCTTTGGGGCCTCATCCTTCACATCAGCGATTATACCGCAATTGCGTCACTGCCGCCAGCTTTTTCTGTCGCGTTTTCTCGCAAATCCGTGACAAAAATAAGAACTAATAACAGTGTCAATCGGTGTCAAAAAACAACTGCTTCTATCCGAACAGGGCCTCGACGAACTTGGCCGGGTCGAATTCCGCGATGTCTTCCGGTTTTTCGCCGAGGCCGACGAATTTCACCGGTATATCGAGCTGGTCCTTGATGGCGATAACGATCCCGCCCCGTGCGGTGCCGTCCAACTTGGCTAAGAAAATGCCGGTAACGCTAATCGCCTGGGTGAACATCTGCGCCTGGACGATAGCATTCTGGCCGGTGGTTGCATCGAGAACCAACAGCACCTCGTTCGGCGCGCCGGGGATCTGCCGCGCCACCACGTCGCGAATCTTTGTCAATTGCTGCATCAGGTCCTTTTTGGTGTGCAGCCGCCCGGCGGTATCAAGAATCAGGATATCGGCCCCTCTTGCCACGGCGGCCTGGCAGGCGTCGAAAGCAACGGCAGCCGGGTCGCCGCCCGTCTGGTGCTTCACAATCGGCACACCTATCCGCTCGGCCCAGATGCTCAATTGCTCGACGGCGGCGGCGCGGAACGTATCGCACGCCGCAACAATGACCTTCTTGCCGTTCCGGCTCAGTATGTAGGCGAGCTTGGCGATGCTCGTCGTTTTGCCGGTGCCGTTCACGCCGGCGACCAGGATAACGGTCGGCCCTGACTCGGCCAGATGAAGCTGCCTGTCGTGGCCCGGCCAGTAGCTCTTGATGTGCTCCTTGAGAAACGGGATAATATCGTCCGTTGCCGCAATTTGCTTGGTGCGGTAGGCCTCGCGCAGCTCCGATACGAGCTTTTCCGTCGTCTCAACGCCGATATCGTCCTTTATCAGCGTCTCTTCCAGCTCGTCCAGCAGGGCCTCATCGATCTTCCTGCCGAGGCTGAGCACAGAGGAAAGCGAGCTGCTTATTTTGTCGCGCGTCTTGCCCAGCCGTTCCTTGAGGTATCCTGCCGTCTTGCTGAATATGCCCACTGCCGTTTCCTTACTGCCAAAAATCCTTGCCCGGTCCGCCGGATGCCGCCGTCATTTCCAAAACGACGCCGACATCACCCCCATAATAGCGGGATTCGCCGAAAATTCAAGTCCGCTCGGCATTTTAATTTCCCCCTGTTCGCAAGCCGCCTCTTTGCGGACAAGCACGACGCCGCACTCAGCCCGGAAGAACTTCGCACACTTTTTGTTGGTGTGTGGCTAATTCTTCTGTCGAAGTATAAGCTTTTTCCTGACAAAGGATTACGTCCTCAGTCATTGCGAGCACAGCGAAGCAATCTCAGTCGTTCGAAATCGGGAGATTGCCACGCCCCACCTTCGGCGGACCTCGCAATGACCAGAGCGGCTTTATTCTGCCTGTGAACCACCATTGACAAACCGGAAATCACCTGCCAGAAAATGATTTCACACCCTTTTTGTCTCAAGGCCGCCAATTTCTTTTGACAAACTGTCCGACCAGGGTTAGATTTCACTGTTGTTCTTGCCCCGCACCGGATGAGGTCTCACTTGCGAGGTGCTTGGGGAAGGGTATCTTTCAACTGTGTAAGGTCGGTCCGTTTGGCTTGGCCGAAGCGCCAAGCAGGGATGTTTGATAAGCTGCTTCTGTCTGTCTCTGAATGCGGATGCCTTGTCGTTCATAAAGGAGTATGGCGTGGCGGTTCACGAAGTTGAGGGCATTTTCGCCGACATACTCGATCGCGCAAGAGTGCTCGACCCGGCCAACACCCGCAAGTGGTTCGACAAGCTGACGGTTTTACGTCTGGACGGCGGCTCGCTGACAATCGGCTGCCCCGACGAGCCAACCGCTCAGTTCCTGCGCACAAACTGCAAGGGCAGCTTCGCCCGCGCCGCCCAGCAGATAACCGGGCATCTTATCACCGTTGATTTTGACGTTGATAGCGACAAGAAGCCTGCAACTGCCACAAGGCAATTGCTGCCCGGCCCTGCGCTGCATCCCGATTACACCTTTGACAATTTTGTTGTGGGGCCGAGCAACCGCCTCGCCCACGCAAGCTGTGTCGCCGTCAGTCAGTCGCCGGGCAATACGTACAATCCGCTTTTTATTTACGGCAGCAGCGGACTGGGCAAAACGCATCTGCTGCACGCCGTTTGTTTCGAGGCCTGCGGGAAATTCAACGGCGCCGTAATTCAGTTTGTCAGTTGCGAGGACTTCGTCAACCGATTCATCAGCGCTATCGAGGCGGGAAACCTGCCCGGCTTTCAAAGCCAGTTCCGCACCGTCGATATGCTCGTCATCGACGATATCCAGTTCCTCCGCGAGCGCGAGCACAGCCAGGAAGAGTTCTTCCACACCTTTAACGCCCTGTACAACAACGGCAAACAGATAATCCTCAGCGGCGACAGCCCGCCCGGCAAGATACCCTCGCTCGAAGAGCGGCTGATTAGCCGATTCAACTGGGGCCTCGTTGCCCGAATCGATCCGCCAAGCTACGAGACGCGGGTCGCAATCGTCCAGAAAAAGGCGCGTCTAAGAGGCATCAAAATATCCGACGACATCGCCGAATACATTGCCCGCAAGGTCCAGGCCAACATCAGGGAGCTCGAAGGCGCTCTGACCACGATTTACGCGGTAGCAACCACCACAGGTAAAGATATTACGCTCGAGCTGGCCCAGACGGCCCTCGATGGCCAGATTAAGCTGGCCGCCAGGCATGTAAGCATCACCGATATTATCGAGGTGGTGACAAGGCACTTTGACGTCCGCCTCACCGATTTGCAGAGCAAGAAACGCAGCCAGAGCATTACCACGCCGCGCCAGATATGTATGTACCTGGCAAGGAGCCTGACCAAACACAGCCTGGAGGAAATAGGCGGCCATCTGGGCGGCCGAGACCATACGACCGTAATGCACGCCTGCAACAAGATAACCCTTGCCAAAGACGCCGACCCCCAGATGAGCGCCCTGCTCGACGAGCTGGCAAGACAAATCACAAAGCCATCTCCGGCCTGAACTCTCAATAAGTCGCTCCGCAACCCCTGCCTCACACGCGCCGGCCGCCGATTTTGCGATAGCCAAAAGGCCGTTCTTGAGATAGTATGACGCGCGTTGGCTATGAATAATCTCAAGAGAAAACCGCTTCGCGTGGCCCTGATTGTCTCCGAACGCACGCTCGCCGAGTATTCGATGTCGCTCGAATATCTTCTGGTTGGCCTGGCGGACGAGTCGGTTCCCGTGGTTCTGGTTTGTCCGCCCGCCGGCAACGTTGATTCGATTATCTGCGGGCCGGTGGAGGTCCTGAGGCATCCGCCTGTCGATCTGCCGTTGGCCGAGCGTTTGGGCAGGAATATGCTCGCCGAGCTGCTCGCAAAGTTTGAGCCGACCGTATTGCACTGCCTGTGCCAGAGCAGGGCGCCTCTTGTAGAGTGGCTGGCGCTCCGCCTGGACCTGCCTTATATCCTGACAGTCAATTCCCTGCAGAAGCGACGCCGGCCGTTTCCTCCGTCGTTGGAGCACTGCGCCAGGATAGTCGTGCCGGCCCAGACCGTCGCCGCAAGCATCGCCGGATTCCACCCCCAATTCGCCGAGAGAATTGAGCAGATCAATCTCGGCACTTTCGTGGCCGAAACAAGCAGGTGTTTCTCCTCGCCCTCGCGCACTGCAACAATCGTGGCGGCTCATCCGCTGGACAATGCCGACGACTTTGAGAATTTGTTCGGCGCAATCAGACATATATCGCTTGATGGCTATGAGTTTATGACGGTCGTAATGGGCGGCGGCCGGGACGAGAGCCAGGTCCATAAGCTGCTCGCCGCGCTTGGTCTGCTGCAAACCGTTACTATCGTTCCAAGACTAAGACCCGTCAGATCGGTTCTCGCAGCCGGCGATATCTTCGTTCGGCCACAGCCGAGCTCGGCCTTCGACCCCTTTCTGCTCGAAGCGATGAGCGTTGGCGTCGCTGTAGCCGCCTGTAAGGGCGGCGTCGATGACCTGATTGTCGATGGCGAAACCGCCCTTGTCTTCGACCCCGGCGACGAGCTGAGTATCGTCACCGTGCTCAAGCAACTGCTCGGCAAACGGGAGTTCGCACGGAAAATCGCCGCCGCCGGCCAGGAATACCTCAGAAAAAACCACTCGGTCAGCAATATGATCTCCGCCACCCTCCAAACATACCGCAATGCCGAGCAGTGGCACAAATCCCCAGACCGTTGACTCCCCTTTTCTGCCTTCTGATGCAGCGTCCCCTTCACCTCCCCGTTTAGCGGCCGCCGGCACTTGTCCCGTGGGGACGGCGGCGCATGATTTAACCCCCGCCCCGCAGCACCCCGCCAATCTCCGCTTCACCATTCAAAATTCGACGTTCGATATTCGATATTCGAGTTTCTCGCCGCGCCGCCCCATTAGTCCGACCTGTCCAGCTCGTCCAACCTGTCCAACTCATCCGACCCCTCTCCATATCACCGCAAACTCCACGCTCACCTCGCTGGTTAGCCCCCACCCCGCGTGGTGGGGGTTCTCTCTTTTGCCTAATCCTCGTAACACCCCTCGGTCATTTCAAATCCGACCGAAACTACATCTTCTTCCGATACCTCCTTCACCCCGTGAGATGGCGCAGCCTATCTCACGGGGGTACAATCTTAAATCTGAAATCTTAAATCTGAAATCCACTTTCTCACCCCCCATCCAAAGCCAGATTCGGCCAACTTCGTTGGTTAGCCCGCGGACCTGTGCCGCTGGCCTCTTCATTCCGCACGCTTGGCCTGCGGGTCATTCCGACCGAGCGCAGCGAGCGGAGAAATCTCTTCAAACTCGTCATTCCCAGTCCCCCCAGGCCAGTGGCAATCTCCCTTCATCATTCGACATTCTGTCTTCTGAATTCTCTTTTCTCTCCCCTCTCCCCGCGCAACCCGACATCTCAAATCTGCAATTTCCCGGAAAATACCTGACAAATAGACTAAAACCTGATACCCTAAACCTTACAGATGCCGTCCTGAATTAACCAAGTAATGTAGGGTGGGCTTCAGCCCACCAAAACTATCTTAATAACGGGCTTGGATTGAAAACGCTGGTTGTCAACCATCTATAGTTCTTATAGAGGTGCTACTCTATTGAAAAGGAATGTCCTTACAGTCTTTTTAGCATCGCCAGGCGACCTTAAATCTGAACGAAGTATTACCCGCGAAGTTGTTGAGCGGATTAACAAGGTTGTTAGCAGGCACCTCGATTGGCACATCGAACTATTGGGTTGGGAGGACACGTTACCAGGTTGCTCACGTCCACAGGACATCATTAACAAGGATGTCGATTGCTGTGATCTTTTCTTAGGTTTATTGTGGAAGCGCTGGGGTCAATCGACAGGCAAACACACTTCTGGCTTTCATGAGGAATTCCTGCGTGCTCGCGAGAGGCGCATGCATTCAGGCGTTCCCGAAATATGGTTATTTTTCAAAACTATCGGCAGCGATAGTCTGGAAGATCCCGGCGAGCAACTTAACAGTGTGTTGAAGTTTAAGGATGAACAAATTGAGCAGAAAGAACTGCTCTTTAAGGAATTTCCAGATACCCAGAGTTGGGAGAGAATAATAAATGACCAGTTAATGGCATACGTTCTCGAGCTCGCTCATGAGCCACAAGAGGCTGGTCCGGACAAGGCTACGCCCACTAGTAAGGAAAAACAAAGAGATATAAGTATTTCAGGTGAAAAAAAGCCAGAAGCTGCGACCCCATATCCTCCTGAGCTAGGACTGATATTCCAGAAGACGAGTAGTCACATAAATGGGCAGCAAGACGCGGAATTAGATTTCTGGGACAAAACTCGTCTGTTTCTTCTAGCTAGCTCATGGTTCTCGTCCGTACATCTCCATGAACGTCTTGGTGTACATGAAATCAACCTTGTATATTCACAAAGGAAATCATGGGAGCTTTCAGGTGAAGAGTTAATGCTTATCTTTCGAACGATGGTAACTGACGAATATCATACGCGTCCAGGATGGTACTGGTTTGAAGGGGAGGAAGAAAACCTTATAGACGATGGCTTATGTAGTATCTCAGTTGCCACCGAAGACAAGGAAGCAAGGAAGATGGCCTTCACGTTGATGACGCAAACAGGGTTTCGTCCGCCCCAAAAGATTATTGAGAAGGGACTTTCTGAGAATGAAAGTGAAGTTGTTTTAAAAGTAATAGAGCTCTTAGCTCACACTGGTATCCCTGAAGATATTGGACTTCTTGACAAAGTCTTAGACAGCAACGAATCTGCGATCAAGAGTTCGGCAGTAGCAGCACGATTAGATCTGCTCTATCGC